>Ga0209158_1000121_pt1 | contig 58716 bp, 61 predicted proteins | sample GraSoiAngelo_140_FD_185897 | JGI IMG/M metagenome (GOLD analysis project Ga0209158, IMG submission 185897) | Grasslands soil microbial communities from the Angelo Coastal Reserve, California, USA - 14_0929_12_30cm (SPAdes) (version 2) | ecosystem: Environmental > Terrestrial > Soil > Grasslands ...
AGTAGTGTCGCCTGTGATAACCGGCGGGGAGCCTATATTACCGCGGCGGGAGAACTTTCACGGACGTGGAAGACCTCCTGTCCGGCGCCCTCCTGCTCCTTCTCGTCGGCGGCGCGGTCTTCGCATGGTTCGACTGGCGGATGCGGGCGCGAAAGCTGCCGCAAATGATCGGACCGAGCTGGGATTGCCCGCATTGCGGGGTGAAGAACGAGGCGGAGCTGAGCGTCTGCTGGTCGTGCGGAGCCGGGGTTGCGCGGGCCTACTTCGGCCGGTCTGCAGGGGCCTCCGCGGAAACCTGGCAATGCCGGCGATGCCGTGCGTGGAACAGTACATCCCGACGGTCGTGCTGGTCATGCGCGAATACTCCGGCCAAGCAGCCGAAGCAGCACGACTGAGCGGTCAAAAGATTCCGCGGTACAGGCCGCCGTCGATCTGGGCGATTACGCCTGTGATGTACGAGGCCCGCTCCGAGGCGAGGAACGCGATCAGGTCGGCGACCTCCTCCGCCTTCCCCATGCGGCCCAGCGGGATGTCCTGGAGGAGCGTGGCCTGTACGTCCTCGGGTCGGCGGCTCTCCCGTTCCGCCCGGATTCGTTGAAGCTCCACCGTCCGGTCCGTTGCAATCCATCCCGGGGCGACGCCATTCACCCGAATCCGGTCCTTCGCGACTTCCCGGGCGAGTGACTTCAGCGCGCCGACGACGCCGAGGCGCAACGCGTTCGACAGCACGAGGTTGTCGATCGGCTGACGGACCGACATCGACAGAATTGCGACGACGGCCCCACCGTGCCGCTGGCGCATCGAGGGCAAGGAGGATCGCACGAGTCGGACCGTGCTCAGGAACGTGAGCTCCCAGCCCTTCGCCCACTGTTCTTCGGTCAGGGTTTCAAAGCTCCCCGCCGGAGGACCGCCCGCGTTGGGCACGAGGATGTCAATCCCTCCGAAGGCGCGGATCGCACCGTCGACGAACGACGTCACACCATCCGCGCGCATCACGTCGGCCGGGATCGCGACGACCTCCGCGTTCGTCTCGGTCCGGATCGCTTTTGCGGCCGCGTTGAGGGGCCCCGCGTTCCGAGCACAAATCGCGACCTTACATCCCTCGCGGGCGAAGGCCATCGCCGTCGCCCGACCGAGTCCCTGGCTCGCAGCCGCGACGAGGGCGACCTTCCCCCGGATCCCTAGGTCCACGATGACGGCCATCGGCCTGCCGGGTAAGAAGGATTCCGGCCCGTGGCATCATTCGCGCAAGAAGCCGCGGACTTCGCCGATGGCCTCGAACCCGAGCGTCTTGTACATTCCCTGTGGCGTGTCGAAAAGATCCGAGATCAATACAACCCATTCGCAATGGGCCTCCATCGCGCGCTTGCACGCCTCGAAAATCATCGTGCGTCCAACGCCCCGCATCCGGAAATCGGGATGGGTCGCGACGTCGTCGATCCACCCGAAGATACCCCGCGGCCAGATGCTAACCGTCCCCGCCGGTTCGCCGTTCAGGTATGCCACGTAGGGCCGCATCCCCACCGCCCGAGAGCGTTCCCGCCAGAGGCCCCACAGCTGTTCGATGACTTCGTGGGAATAGCCGAAGCCGGCCTCGGTGGCCATCATGACAGACCGGAAGTCACTCGCCGTGGATTCCTCCGCAGCGGGGCGCACCTCGAGCTCCGGATTCACGATACAGTCCGGCAGCCCGACTTTCGCCAAAGCGAGCTCTGCGGTGGGACGGAAGCCGAGTCCGACGAACTCTGCTTGGACCCCGAATGCGGTTTCCGCGTCCTCGAAGAGGAGCGCATGATGCGGGACCGCGGTGCCGCGGAATGAGTTCGCAAGGTCGTCGATGATTTCCTTCGGACCTCCCTCCGGAAGTGTCGCGACCCAACCGAGATTCGCCTGGTGGATCAGGGGAAACCGATCATCTCGGTAGATCATGCCCCAAGAGGTTCGCACGTTCTCGGGGGCCTGCTCTCGCCAGATTCGGAGGAATTCGACAATGGCGCGGAGCAGCTCGTCCGTGTCCACGGCGGTGCCAAGGGAGCCGACGGAATGAACCTTGCGTCGCCGTAGACAGGGAGTACTTTCGGCCACCTCGCCGAACCTCTTTATACCGCGGAATCTTCCTCAGGAATGAGGCGAGAAACAGACACGCCTCAGGAACGTGATTCTACGAAAGAAGAGTTGGCGCCCCATGTGCATGACATCACCCGGGCGCTTGGCGACAAGGTGAGCGAGCAAGAGATTGAGCGCGAGCTGTCGAGCTACCTGAACGTCTACCGCGTGTCGCTGGACACGGCGAAGCGGTCGATCGTGAAGAAGCACGGCGGGAACCCCGCGACCCTCGCGGTCGGCGTCAGCAAGACGTTGCGCGAGCTGGTCCCCGGGGAGCAGAGCGTGAACCTGCTGGTCCGAATCGTCAGCGTGAACGAGAAGGACGTAACGGTGGAGGGTGAGACGAAGCGAATCCTGTACGGTATCCTCGGCGATCCGACGACGACGATCCCCTTCACGGCCTGGGAGCCTCTCCCCGTGACCCTCGCGAAGGGCGACGTCGTCCGCGTCCAGAACGCGTACTCAAAGGAGTACCGGGGCCAGGTCCAGGTGAACTTCGGCTTCCGGACCGTCGTCGCGAAGGAAGCGGCGGATGCCCTCCCGGAATACAAGCCGGGCACGGGCGCGCTGTACGTGGGCAAGCCGACGCCCGTACGGGTCGTCGACCTCCGGGAAGGTGCGTCGAACGTCCAAGTGACCGCGCGGATCCTGTCCGTCGAGCGGCGGGAAGTCGAGGTCGATGGCACGCCCAAGGCCGTCTTCTCCGGCGTCCTCGCCGATGAGACGGGGAAGACCCAGTTCAGCGCGTGGAAGGACTTCGGCCTGGCGGACGGGGAGGCCATCCGGATCGACGGAGCGTACGTGAAGACGTGGCGAGGCATCCCGCAAATCAGCTTCGACGAGCGGGCGACGATCACTCGCCTGAAACCGGACCTCCTGCCGCCCCTGGACGTGCTGAGCGCGAGCCCGCGGATGTGGATCGAAGATCTCGCAGAGCGCGGCGGCGCCGCCGACGTGACGGTGCGGGGGATCTTGATTGATCTCCGAGAAGGCTCCGGCCTCGTTTACCGGTGCCCGGAGTGCCGCCGGGTCCTGCGGAAGGGCGTGTGCCGGCTCCACGGCGAAGTCAAAGGCGAGCCGGACCTGCGGGTCAAGGCCGTCTTGGACGACGGCTCCGGTGCGCTGACCGCGGTCTTCGACCGCGAGCTCACGGAAGCCCTCCTGGACAAGACCCTCGACGCATGCATCGAGGCCGCGAGGAACGCGATGTCCACGGACGTCGTGCGGGACGAACTCGCGGACGTCCTCGTCGCCCAGCCGATCGAAGTCCGCGGGGACGTGACGTCGGACGACTATGGGCTCATGATGATCGTCGCGTCCGCGAAGATGCTGAAGGTCGACGTCCAGACGGAGGCTCGGGAGATGCTCGAAGGGCTGGAGGGGTCCGCGTGATGCGCGAGGTCGCCTGGCGGCTGTTCGCGTCGGAATACAACGACGCGAGCCTTGAACTGGATGGCGGCGGCGAGCGCGCGCCCTCGTACGTTGTCACACCGCTCGGCGCGAAGGTGAACCGCGTCTTCGTCGTCGGCGTCATCACGGACGTGGAGAACGTCGGAAGCGACGCGCAGCCAATGTGGCGCGCCCGGATCTCGGACCCGACCGGCACGTTCCACGTCTACGCGGGCCAGTACCAGCCCGAGGCCGCGGCGACCCTCTCGAAGCTCAAGCCGCCCGTCTTCGGCGCGATCGTCGGCAAGAGCCGCGTCTACTCTCCCGAGTCCGGCGCGGTCTACACCTCGATCCGGCCGGAACGCGTCAAGGCGGTCGACGAGACGGTTCGGGACTACTGGATCCTCGAAGCGTGCCGTTCCCTCCAGAAACGGCTCGACGCGATGGCGGAGGCCCAGAAGATGGACCCCTTGACCGTCGAGGCACTCGTGAAAATCGGCGTGAAAGCAGCGATCGCAGACGGAATCGTGCAAGCGGTGAGCCACTATGGGAAGGTGGACCTGTCCCGATACACCGCGATGCTCGCAGAAGGCTTGCGGTACCTCCTGCCCGAATACCGGGAGCCGGTGGGCCTCGGCGAGCCCGCGCCGGAACCGGCGCCCGCCGCCCACGAGGAACCCGCGAGCGAGCCGGACGAGTCAGAGGCGACCGTCCTCGAGATCATCGCGACGCTCGACAAAGACGGGAAAGGCGCGCCTTGGGAAGGCATCCTCGAGGCCGCGACGTCAAGACGCGTCCCGAAAGACGCGCTCGAGGAATCGATCAACTCCCTTCTGGACAAGGGCCTAATCTACGAACCCATCCTCGGCCGAATGAAGAAGATTTGAGCCGGATCAGACGATCCGGCCGCTCACGTCGGCGGCAGGTACGACCGGCAGGACCAGCACTTGCGGGCCGCGACGCCGACCTTTGCCCCACATTTCTGGCACCGCCGCATCTTCGGCGCGTTCGCAGTCATCCGGTCGATCCGCCGGAGGCCCAGCTTCCCGGTCGCGAGGCCGCCGAGGCCGCACATCGCGCTGAAGCCGAGCGTAATCAGGGACGTCCATGCAGGCCAGAGGGGCCACCCCTGCGGGACGAACAAGGACTGGAACGCATAGAGGCCAAGGAACCCACCGAGGGTCCCGCCCAGGAATCCGAGAGAACCGAGGAACGTCGTCCGGCCGGCGAAGAATCCTGCTCCGAAGAGGGCGAACGGCAGGTAGAAGTAAATCAACCCGCGATCAAACTGAGGGACGAAGAGAATGAACGGCACGCCGACGAGGAAGGAGAGCCCGAGGGCTCCGACGATCGTGAGCGCGAAACCTGCGAGAGGGTTGCGGACGGTCGGCATCGTCCCTCCGGACCTCCCCAAACCGCAAGTGGGCCACTTCAACGTACCGATGCGGGTGTCGGACGCTGATAATCAGGCTTTGATGGCGCGATTCCTCCAATCGGGTTGACAAACTCTTCCGCACGGCAATCGAGCTAGGCTGACTTGCGGATCCTCATGGTTGCGCTTCCCGAACTCACCGAATACAACCAGCGCAACGTGGCGCCACGCGCGCACGCGCGAGCCAATAAAATTATCGCACATCGATATAAGTGGACGACAACGGGACGGGAAGCCGGCAAGCACATTCGAGGACATCTTCGCCTCGCAACCGTTTACAAAAGAGCTTTATCGAAACGACCGGGATAGCGCGGGCCGATTGGGATGGCTCTAACGCGCGAGAGCATTTACTCGAGTGTCGACGCCCTCCCGGAACCGCTCGAGCCAACGCGCGTCCGGAAGGTGCCAACCGGGATCGCGGACCTCGACAGCATCGTTGACGGGGGTTTCCCGAGCGGGTCCACCATCCTGCTCCTGGGCGATGTGGGAGCGGGGATGCAGGAATACGTGTACACGGCCTCCGCGAAGACCTCCTTGGTGAACGAACGCCCCCAAGCGCGCCACTATTACCTCGGCGATCATTGTGACCACTCCGAGCTTCCGCACCAGGTCTGTTATGTGACCTTCTCCCGTTCCAAGGAGATCATCCTGCAGGAGCTCGCGACGTCGTTCAACGGGGACTACTACCGCGCCTTCCGCGATCACACGGTCCTCAGGGACTTCTCAAGCATGTACTTCCGCCACAGCGTCGTGCCATCGGCCTGGACGCAAGAGGAAGACGTCTTTGATCTCCCCTCCGGGAACATCTTGGAGCAACTCGTCACCTTCTTGGATGAGAACGCACGCGACTCAATGGTCGTGATCGACTCCATCACGGACCTCGCGGTTTCGGAGGTCGTCGAGATGCGGGACCTCGTGACGACGATCAAAGGGTTACAGCGAGCGGCGAAGCGGTGGAACGGCCTCATTTACCTCATGCTGACGCGGGGGATCCTGGAGAGGCGACACGAGCAACTCCTGATGGACAGCACGGACGGTTGCCTCGTGTTCGAGTGGCGGACCTCCCCCCGGTCGAGCACCCGCCAGCGGTACATGTACCTCGAGAAGTTCACGGGAGTCCTGCCGCACTTGCCGCGAGACAAGATCGCGCGGTTCCCGACGATGGTCTCCTCGAACAACGGGCTCGTCGTCGTGTTTATGGAACGGATCTCGTGAGGTGGGATGATGGTCGAGACGGAAGCGGCTTCGACACGATCGGAGGCGGGGGACGACCCGGCCGCGGAAGGCTTCGTCCTCACAGGGATCGACGGTCTCGACGAGATGCTCGGGCGTGGGGTGCCCTCGGGACACATCATCACGGTCCTCGGGTCGTTCGGGACCGGAAAGACCACGTTCGCACTCCAGTTCCTCATGCAAGGGCTAATCAACGGGGAGAAAGGCATCTTCATCTCGCTCGAAGAAGACACGGACTCCGTCGTCGCCAATGCGGCCTCGTTCGGTTGGGATCTCCCGAAGTTCATCAAAGAGAAGAAGCTCCACATTGTGAAGCTGGAACCCGCGGACGCCAAGACGACCGTGACGCGAATCCGGTCCGAGCTTCCGGACTTCATCAAACGGATCGGCGCGTCCAGGGTCGCGATCGACTCGATCAGCCTCCTCAACATGCTGTTCGCGGATGACAAGGAACGCCGGGAGAAGTTATTCCTCCTGTGTAAGCAGCTCAAGTCGACGGGCGCCACGTGCGTCTTCACGGCCGAAGTGAAGGACGAAAACCCTCGGTCTTCGAGGGATGGGCTGGTGGAGTACGTCTCGGATGGGGTCATCGGCCTTCGCTTCAATGAGCGAGAGAATGGGGAGGTCCAGCTCGTCCTCCAAATCATCAAGATGCGGCGACTCAAACACCCGCGGTCCGTGAAGCCGTACAGCATCACGGACCAGGGTCTCGAGGTCCACGGGGACATGGAAGTCTTCTGAGTCGACGAACCCGAGACGGACCCGAAGGATTCGGAACGGAACGATTAAGCCTCACGACGCTCACGCCCGTCCTCGTGAGGATCGGCATCCTCCTCTACGACGGCGTGGAGGAACTTGACGCGGTCGGGGTCTATGAAGTCCTCGCGAAGGCAAAGCAACTCCACCCGAAGCTCGACCTGACGGTCCGCTTCCGCGCCATAAAAGAAGAAATCACGGCCGCCCTCGGCATGAAATTCCTCGCGCATGAAGTGCTTCGAGACCTCTCCGACCTCGACCTGGTCATCGTTCCCGGAGGCCCTGGACGGGTGGAGGTCGTGAAGGACCGGGAGTTCCTCTCGGAGCTCCTGAACTTTGGCACGGAAAAGCCGATCGCAAGCGTCTGCACCGGCGCCCTGATCCTTGCCGCCGCAGGGCTCCTCGCGGGGAGAAAGGCGACCACGCACCGAAGCTTCATGGACGAGCTACGCACCGTCGCGGACGTGGTCAAGGACCGGGTCGTGGAGGATGGCCTCGTCACGACCGCGGGAGGCGTCACCGCGTCGATCGATCTGGGGTTGCACCTCCTCGAGAAGTACTTCGGCCCCGAACTCGCTCGGGAGGTCGAAGACCGAATCGAGTACCACCGCCACCCAAATCCCTAAGTGGTCCAGCCCGTCTCCGGGCGACGGTCGGTTCATGCGATTCCTCCGGAGAGGCAAGGTCAAAGAGGTTTACGAGGTCTCCAAGACCGAACTCGAGTTCGTCTTCACGGACCAGATCAGCGTGTTCGACAAGGTGATCCCCACCCTCGTCCCGCACAAAGGGGAAACCCTCTGCCGGACCTCGGCGCACTGGTTCAAGCTCGTTGAAGGCCTCGGAGTCCGCACCCACTTCTTGCGCGTCCTCGACGGGAACCGCATGCGGGTGCGACGGGTCCAGGTCATTCCGGACTACGACACGATCACCTCGAAGACGAAGAACTTCCTAATCCCTCTCGAGGTCATCGCGCGATATTACGTCGCCGGATCGCTTCATGACCGAATCAAGGCGGGCAAGATTCGACCTGCGGACGCGGGGTTCCCCACAGGCCATGCTCCGCGGTACGGCGAACCGCTCCCGAAGCCGTTCGTCGAGGTGACGACGAAGCTCGAGAAAGTGGATCGTGAGCTCACGACGACGGAGGCGCTCGCGATCTCGAAGCTCAGCCCGGGAGAGTACGACGACCTCGTCAAAGCCGTCCTGAAGATCGACGATCGTCTGAATACGGAAGTGAGGAAGCGAGGACTTATTCACGTGGATGGCAAGAAGGAGTTCGCGATGGACCAGGAACGGCGCCTCATGCTCGTCGACACGTTTGGCACCGCGGACGAAGACCGTTTCTGGGATCTCGAGGCCTATCAAAAAGGGGAGCAGATTGAGCTCAGCAAAGAATTCGTCCGGCAATACTACCGCAAGATCGGATACCACCAGGCGCTCATGGAGGCGCGGGAGGCGGGAGGGCCGGAACCGGATATCCCCCCGCTGCCCGAGGAGGTCACGAAAGAGGTAAGCGACCTCTACGTCGCCTTGTTCGAGCGCCTCACGGGGGAAAAGTTCCGCTGAATTGCAACGGCGCGAACCTCGCACCAAAGTCTTTTAGAGAAAAGGGATGATACACACGCGGTCGGGGGCCTCCGCGATGGATTTGACGGTCTACGTTAACGGCAAGTTCCTTCCACAATCGGAGGCCAAGGTCAGTGTCTTCGACCATGGACTCCTGTACGGGGATGGGGTCTTCGAAGGGATCCGCGCGTACAACGGCCGGGTCTTCAAGCTCGAGCGGCACATGGACCGTCTGTTCCAAAGCGCGAAAGCAATCGACCTGAAGATTCCTCATACAAAGGATGAGATCGGGAGGATCAGCCTCGAGACGTGTCGACGCAACGAGATCAAGGAAGGGTACATCCGACCCATCATCACCCGCGGACCGGGGGATCTTGGGCTCGACCCGAGGAAATGCAAGTCCGGGCCAAGTATCATCGTGATCGCCCAGCCGAGCATCAACCTCCTTGGCAAGGTGTACGAACGCGGTCTCAAGGTCGTCACGTCGTCGTATCGGCGCGTGCCGCCCCAGAGTCTGAGCCCGTCAATCAAGTCCCTGAACTACCTCAACAACATCATGGCCAAGGTCGAAGCCAACCAGTACGGAGCGGACGAAGCCCTGATGCTCGACATCCATGGCTATGTTTCGGAGGCGAGCGCGGAAAACGTCTTCATCGTCCGCAACCACACGATCGTGACGCCGTTCACATCAACGAACCTCCCCGGAGTGACGCGCGAGACGGTCCTCGAACTCGCTCCCGGCCTCAACTTGACGGCGCAGGAGCAGTTCTTCACCCTGTATGATGTCTGGGCCGCGGACGAGGCGTTCATCACCGGCTCCGCGGCGGAAATCGCGCCCGTCGTTGAGGTCGACGGCCGGACAATCGGAGACGGCAAGCCCGGGCCGACGACGAAGAAGATTATGAAGGCGTTCCGGGACCTCGTGATGAGTACGGGCACCCCAATCTAGGGCTTCGCCAATTTCTCGATCATTGCGCGACCGATTCCTCGTATGGATCTGAAGAGATCTGCGAGGCTTCTTGCGGGGACGTGAAAGCTAAAGGAGGCTGCCGTCATGGCCCTCCTGCCGCCATGAAATTCCTGGAGTACAAGGCGAAGGAAATCTTCTCCCGCTACGGGATCCCGGTTCCGCGCGGCATCGTTGCCTCGACTCCGGAGGACATCACGAATCCGCCGCTCCCGTGCATGGTCAAGGCCCAGGTCCTAGTCGGGGGTCGCGGCAGGGCGGGAGGGGTCCGGCCCGCGAATGGCTTGGATGAGGCCCGCGGCGTCGCTCGACAGATTCTGGGAATGGCAATCGGCGGATACACGGTCAAGCAGGTGTATCTCGAGGAGCGTCTCGACATCGAGAAAGAACTCTACCTATCCTTTGCGATTGACCGGTCGGCCCGCGAGTCCCTCCTCATGGCGAGCGCGATGGGGGGCATTGACGTCGAGTCCCTGCCTCGCGACCGCATTTTCATGGAGCATGTCCCTGTGCTCGTCGGGCCGCAGCCCTACGTGTGGCGGGCGTTCCGTGCAAGCCTGGGCTTGCCCAAGGACGTCGCCGACCAGGCCGTCGACATCGCGCGCAAGGCGTACGACCTGTTCCGCAAGGAGGACGCGGAGCTCGTCGAGATCAATCCCCTCGTCCTCACGAAAGACGGTCGCGTGATCGCGGGAGACGCGAAGCTCGTCATCGACGACAACGCGGAGTACCGCCATCCCGAATACGCGGGCTTGGACCAAGACCGAACGCCGCTCGAGGAGGAGGCCCACGAGAAGGGCATCGCGTTCGTCCAGCTGGATGGGGACATCGGGGTCATCGCAAACGGCGCGGGCCTGACGATGGCCACACTCGATGTATTGAATCTGAAGGGAGGCAGAGGGGGCACTTTTCTAGACCTCGGCGGCACGGACGATCCTGGGAAGGTCGCGGAGGCATTCGAGCTCCTCCTGAAAGCCAAGCCTGCGGCGATCCTGCTCAACATCTTTGGCGGCATCACGAAAGCCGACACGGTCGCCGTCGGCGTCAAGCAGGCCCTCGAGGTCATGCACGCGAGCGTGCCCGTCGTCGCGCGAATCAAAGGCGTGAACGAGGACAAGGCGAAACAGATCCTGCGCGACATCGGCATGTATCCCGCGGAGACGATCGAGCAAGCGGCGGAACTCGCGGTGAAGGTCAGTCACGGGGCGCGGTGAAGTGGCCGTCCTCCTGACGCGGAAGAGCCGCGTCATCGTGCAAGGGATCACGGGCCACCAAGGTCAGTTCCACACGCGGGCGATGCTCGACTTCGGCACGAAGGTCGTGGCGGGCGTCACCCCGGGCAAGGGGGGCCAGAAAGTCGAAGGGGTGCCCGTCTTCGACGCCGTCGACGAAGCGGTCCGCCGCAAGAGGGCGAACGCGTCCATCGTGTTCGTCCCCGCCGCGTTCGCGAAGGATGCGGTCATCGAGGCGGTCGAAGCCGGAATCAGACTCATCGCCGTCATCACGGAACGCATCCCGTTCCACGACGCGCTGGAGTTCCAGCCGTACGCGCGTACCAAGGACGTCACCGTAATTGGACCGAACTGCCCCGGGCTTGCCAGTCCGGGACAGGCCAAGATGGGAATCATGCCGAATCAGATCTTCAAGCCGGGAGACGTCGGAGTCATCTCGCGCAGCGGCACGCTGACCTACGAGATCGTGAACGCGATCTCGGAAGCGGGATTCGGGCAATCGACCTGCATCGGGATTGGCGGTGACCCGATCATCGGGACGAACATGGTCGAGGCACTCGCGCTGTTCCAGAAAGACCGGTCCACGAGGAAAATTGTAGTCGTGGGGGAAATTGGCGGGACTGGGGAGGAAGATGCGGCCGCGTTCATCGCGAAGAACGTGACGAAACCGGTTGTCGCGTACGTGGCGGGCCGCACCGCTCCGCCGGGTAAACGCATGGGCCACGCAGGGGCCATCATCCAGGGAGGCAAAGGTACGGCCGAGTCGAAGGTGACGGCCTTCAACGACGCAGGCGTTCGCGTGGCGCAGTATCCGGTCGAGGTCGCCTCGCTTCTTGCGGCAACGTGATGCGAGGGCAAACGTTCATTTAGGCGCCTCGAATGAGCCCCTCCGGGGAGCCCAGAAGGGCTGAGAGTCTCCCGCGTGAGGGAGAGACCCTTGGAACCTGATCCGGGTCATACCGGCGTAGGGAACACGAGGATGTTTTCAGCCCGGGGATCCTGAGGAGTCCTCCGGACGTGACGGACCGACCGCATCCGAAATACCCGATGGGAAAAGTGAGCCGCTCGTTCTTCGAGAACGTGATCGCTCGCCACTTGGGCGTGGCTCGAAGGGACATCGCCGTCGGGCCCGCGAACGGCGTGGACGTTGGCGTCGTCCGCCTCCCGGACGGTCGGGCGATGATCTCGACGACCGATCCGATCTATATCGTGCCTCAATACGGATGGGAGAGAGCCGCGTGGTTCTCGTTCCACATCCTCGCGTCGGATCTGACCACCTCGGGCGTCGCCCCCCAATATATCACGATGGACTGGAACCTGCCCATGGACATTGAGGATGACCAAATCGAGACGATGTTACGGGTCATCGATCGGGAGTGCAACAAGTATGGTGCTGCAATCGTCACAGGCCACACGGGCCGTTACGAAGGCTGCTCCTACCCGATGGTCGGTGGAGCGACGTTCCTCGCGATTGCACCAAAGGCTGGCTGGGTGACCGCGAACCTGGCGAAACCCGGGAACCGGCTCCTTGTGACCAAGACGGCGGCGCTGGAAGCGACCGCGATCCTCTCGAACACGTTCCCGGAAATCGCGGAACGAAACGTCGGCGCAGAGGTGACGAAGCGCGCCCGCGCCCTCTTCGAATCAATGAGCACTGTAGATGATGCGCTGGCAGCCGCATCCGTGGGTCTCCGGGATGGCGGCGTATGGGCGATGCACGACGCGACGGAAGGCGGCGTCCGGAACGCCGTCTGGGAAATGGCGCAGGCCTCGGGCCTCGGCGTCGACGTGGACCTTGCAAAGGTGCACGTGGACCCCGCCGTCGCTGAGGTCTCGAAGGTGTTCGGAATGGACCCGCTCGATGCGATTAGCGAAGGGACCCTCCTGATTGCGGTCGACGAGAATGCCGCGACGGACGTCGTCGCGAGGCTGAAGCGAAAGGGCATCCGAGCGACCAACATCGGCGCATTCTCAAAGAGGGGGCAACCTTGCCTGGATCGCGGCCACCCGTTCCGGCCCGCAGACCGCGATCCGTTCTGGATCGCCTTCAGCCGAGCGCTTGCCGGGGAGATCGCCTGAGCCCTACGAACCGACAAGCGAGGCGGTTTGACGGGGTGTACCTCGTCACGTCGCCGCAACGCCCCGTGTCTCGCATGGTCGCGACCGTCGCGGCTGCGCTCGAAGGCGGAGTTTCGTTCGTGCAACTTCGAGACAAAGGATCCTACTCGGCGGAAGAACGGACCGAAGCGGGAGGCGGACTTCGGGAACTTTGTCGCCGCTACGATGTCCCTTTCCTCGTGAACGACGACCCGCAGTTTGCCCGCCGAGTGGCCGCCGACGGCGTCCATGTGGGCCGGGACGATCCCTCACCACGGGTCGCGCGGGCGGTCCTCGGACCGCAGGCGATCATCGGTGCAACGGTGTACGGCAAGCCGAGTGAGGAGCACGCAGCCTCCTCCGCAGGGGCCGACTATCTGGCCGTGGGTCCGTTCTTCCCGAGCCCGACAAAACCGGACGAACCTGTGCTCCCAATGCACGTCCTCGACGCCGTCGTCCATCGTTCGCGCCTCCCGGTTTTCGCGATCGGAGGGGTCACGCCGGAAAACGCGGGCGTTCTCGCCCGCCACCGTGTCGCCGGCGTCGCCGTCGTCTCTGCAATCATGGACGCCCCGGATCCCAGACGGGCCGCCGAGGCGATTCGCCGCGCCTTCGCCGAGGGTCGGGGGTCCTGAGACGCGACCCGCGCGCACGCGAGGAAAACGCGCGCGCGAAAGATCCGTCGCACGGAAACATCCAGCGCCAAACGATTAAATAGCGCCCCCTGTGTGCGAACCCCTCCGTGCGACGACTCATCGTGACGGAGAAGTTCAACGCCGCTATTCGAATCGCGACGATCCTGAGCGACGGGAAGTCGAAGCGGACGTCCGTCGAAGGGACGACGGTCTTCGAGTTCCCCCAGAACGCGGATCGCGTCCAAGTTGTCGGCCTTCGCGGCCACATCATCAACCTGGACTATCCGGAGTCCTTGAACGACTGGTCTCGTGTCGACTTGAAGGAGCTCGTATGGGCCGAGCCCCAGAAAGTGGTGACCGCGGGGAAGATCGGCGCAGCGCTCAAGCAGCTCGCAAGCGAAGCGGACGAGGTCATCATCGCAACGGACTTCGACCGAGAAGGCGAGCTCATCGGCGTCGAAGCCCTGGAACTAATCCGCGAGGCCCGGCCGGAAATCCGCGTGCGGCGGGCCCGATTCTCGGCGCTGACGAAGTGGGACATCGAGGCGGCGTTCGCGAACCTCGTGGAGGTTGACTACCCCCTGGCGTGGTCCGCCGAGTCCCGCCAGTCCGTCGACTTGGCGTGGGGCGCGGTCCTGACCCGTTTCCTCTCGATTGCTTCGAACCAGCTGGGACGAGACTACCTCTCCGTCGGCCGGGTGCAAAGCCCGACCTTGGCCCTCGTCGTCGACCGCGAACGGGAGATCGAAAATTTCGTCCCCCAGGACTACTGGACCCTCTCCGCGCGATTCCACAAGGAAGTCGAAGGCAAACCGATCGAGTTCGAGACGCACCACGAGCACGGCCCGTTCTGGGCGAGGCGAGAGGCGGAGGCCGCGCTGGCCGAGGCGGAGCGTACTTCCCGAGGACTCGTCAAGGAGTACATCCAGAACGAGCGGGAAGAACGGCCCCCGCCGCCCTTCAACACGACAATGTTCGTCGCGGAGGCGAACCGGATTGGATTCGGCGCGGCGCAGGCGATGAAGCTCGCGGAGGATCTCTACCAATCCGGCTTCATTTCATATCCGAGGACGGACAACACGGTGTACCCTTCGACGATCAACCTCCGGTCCGTCCTCGAGAAGCTGCGGGACTCGCCGTTCGCGGAAGAAGCACAGCGGCTCCTCGGCCAGGAGCGGATTGTCCCGAGTCGCGGCCGGACGCAGGCCACGGACCATCCGCCCATCTATCCCGTCCAAGGGGTTGGACGAGACAAGGTCAAACGGCAGGACCACTGGCGGATCTACGAGCTCGTCGTGCGGCGGTTCTTCGCGACCGTCGCGCCGAACGCCGTCGCGGAGGTCGCGGAGGCGAAAATCGACCTGAGCGGGCAAGTGTTCCTCGCGGAAGGATACCACCTCAAGGAGCCGGGATGGCGGACCTACTACCCGTACTGGACCGCGCGGGAAGCGATCCTGCCGCCGCTGGCCGTCGATGAGTCGCTCGACCGCGCCGGGCCCGTCTCGCTCCGGGAAGACCGGACGCAGCCCCCGCCGAGACACAGCGAGGGGTCATTGATTCAGGAAATGGAGCGGCTCGGCCTCGGGACCAAGTCGACCCGCCACGAGATCATCAAGAAGCTCTACGATCGCAAGTTCATCGAAGGCAAGTACCCGCGGCCCACGACGAGCGGCCGCGCCGTCATCGAGGCCTTGGAGGACCACGCGCAGCGGATCACGCAGCCCGAGATGACCGCCCATCTCGAAGCCGACATGGAAGGGATTGCGACCGGCGTCCGCGCTCGCGAAGACGTCGTCCGGGAGTCCCAGCAGATGTTGAGCGAGGTCCTCGAGACGCTCGAGGCAAACCGGGAGGCGATCGGGCAAGAGGTCGAGGCCGCCCTACGGGAACAGAACTACATCGGCAAGTGCAACGTGTGCAAGGAAGGGAACCTCACGGTCATCCGCTCCCGTCGGGGGAACCGTTTCCTCGGCTGCGACCGGTATCCCGCATGCCGGAACACCCATCCCCTTCCGCAGATGGGGATCATCCAGAGCGCGGCAGAGAACTGTCCCGAGTGCGGCGCTCCGATGATCATTCACACGGACCGCGGTCGCACGACCACCTATTGCGTCGCGTCCGATTGCCCTACGGTCCGAGAGAAGAACTTCATCGGGCGATGCGAGAAGTGCGGGGACGGCGAGTTGACAATCCGCCATGGCACGTACGGGAAACGCTTCGTTGGGTGTTCGAGCTATCCGAAGTGCGACAACTCGTACCCGTTGCCGCAACGCGGCCTCATCGTCCCGACGGACCAGCGATGCAACGCCTGTGGCCATCCCGTGATCCGCGTGATCATGCGGGAGCGGCGACCATGGGTCCTCTGTTTGAACATGAAGTGCCCGGCGAAGGACGGGAAACGCCGGAAGACGAAAGGGAAGGGTGGGGCTAAGAAGGCCGCGCGCCCCCGCAAGGCAAAGCCGGTCCCCGTCGTTGCGGACGTCCCGACGGGCTAGGGCGAGGCCATGAACCGCTTGAACTCTTCGAGGCTTCTCGGCCGAAGCGTGTAGTTCGTCCGCTTCTCCTCCCCGATCGTCGACAGCGGCGTCTTTCCGTAATGGTGACCGGGGCAGACGACCAGGTCGTCCTCCATTTTCAGGACCTTCTGGAACAGGGAGTCGTACATGTCCTGGACGCTGGAGCCCGGGAGGTCCACGCGGCCACAGTCACCGACGAAGAGGCAGTCGCCGGTGAACACGCGCCCAGCGACGATGAAGCAGCACGAGTCCGGCGAGTGCCCGGGCGTGTGGACGACTTTCACCTTGAGCTCCCCGACCTTGACGATCTGCCCATCTTCGAGCACCAGATCCTTTCGCACGGCGCTGAGGCGATGCGCCGCAATCTTGGCCCCCGTCTCGTCCGCGAGGCGTTCGTTGTCGAAGACATGGTCGGGATGATGGTGCGTATTCAGGATCAGCTCGATTGAATACCCGTTCTCCTGGGCTGCCTTTTGCAACGCCCGGGCGTCGAAGCTCGGGTCGATCACGCCCGCCGACTTCGTTGCGGGATCCCCGATCACGTACCCGAAGTTCGCCATCGCACCGATCAGGCGTTGCTCAAGGAACACATCGGACGGAGACGCGCCAGGGGCGCATGAGCCTTCCGTCAACGCCGGCGGCTCTGCATGGCGTACGCTCGGGCCCAGTACTCCTGCCAAGCGCGGGCGTTCGCCTCCCACGCCTCCCAGGCCTTCCGCGTCCGCTCCCTGACCTTCATGCGATGCGTGACCGCGAGGGAGACGAGGAAGGCAAAGGCCAGGATGCCGGCACCCCAGGCGGTGCTCAGGGTGGGCTCGCCGGTGAGGTGGCCGCTGGCAACGGCCCAGGCACCCAGGATGGCGCTGACGATCACGAAGGTAATCGAGCCCGCAATCCGTCGCGTGATCCAGGCCATCACGGGATGGTGGTTCCACCGCCCCGCGATAAGCGTTGCGGGGCGAAAATCACCCGTGCAAGGAAACGGGGGCGGCCTGCATTACGACCCGCACAGGCCGGTTCACATTGACGCAAACGGATGTCGACGCTGATGCAAGGGTGCTTTGTCTGCCCGCCCATACGCGTTCCTGTCCATGGAACTCAGATTCCTCGCGGTTCATGAGGAAGGCGCTTCCCTCATGGTCTCACCGCGGGACAAAGCCATTCGGGTCGTCCTCATCCTCCAAAATCCGCGCGCCCTGCTAGCCCGACGCTCCGAGCCGGAAGATCCATTCGAGAGGGAGACCGGTCCGCCGATGCGCTTCCCGACATCGCGCGCGTTGCCTTTGTGACGACGTTCCCCGACAGCGTTATCGAGCGGACGCCGTTCCCGGCCGCATGCCACGGTCCTTGGAAGGCCACGTCGCGGTGGTGACCGGGAGTACGGGCGAGGGAATGGGGCGAAGCACGGCGCTCACGTTGGCCCGAGAAGGTGCCGCCGTGGTCCTGAACCACGGAACGAACCGGACGACCGGCGCCACGAACAACCGTCGACTCGCAGACGTGATCCGGGACTTCGGCGCTCGCTCGATCGTCGTTCGCGCCAACACCACGAAAGCGCCGGAAGTGCGACGCATGTTCGCGCGGGCCAAAGCGGAGCTCGGCTCCGTCGACATCCTCGTGAACAACGCCGGCGGGATGTGGAACCCACGGGAAGACCTTGCGAAGGTCACAGATGCATACTGGCAAGGCGTGCTGCGGGCGGAAATCGACGGCATGTTCCACACGATCCGGACGGCGCTGCCGGACATGCGCCGGAAACGTTGGGGACGGATCGTGAACATTGGGATGGAGCGTTCGGAGGAGTTCACCGAGCCGCCGTACGACTACACGGTCGGGAAGATCGCGCGGCACGGCCTCACACGGATCCTCTCGGAAGGCGAGATCGGACGCGGGATCACGATCAACGCGATCGCCCCGGGATACATCCCGGCCTTCACGTTCCGGCAAGCCGTTGAAGCGGTTCGCCATGGGGGGCCCTGGGGCGGCCGAACACACGGGACGCCGCAAGACGTTGCGGAAGTGGCTTCCTTCCTATGCTCGGATCAAGCCCGCAACGTGACGGGGGCCGTCATCCCCGTCCACGGCGCTCCGGACGATTGACGGGGGCCGCTTCAGCGAGAACGACGACGGGATGCCTTCCGCCCACCACGGGCCGCGCGCTTCGTGGTCTTTCTGCGAGAGGCCGGCGCCTGCCGCGGCGCGGCCTGCGGTTCGTAAAGGGCCAAGGTGATCCCCGTCGGGTCTTGGAAGACCGCGAAGAATCCCATCCCGGGAATCTCCATTTTTGGCGTCACGATCGAGCCCCCCGACGACTGGATCTTCTTGACCGTGCCGTCGATGTCCTTTGAGAGGATGTAATCCAGCACGCCCGCCGGCAAATTCTCGGCCTTCTGCAGGCCCCCGCCCGGGGCGCTCGGGGGCTCAAACATCGAGTAGTTCATCTCCGGCACGTCCTGGAACTTCCAGTCGAAGACGTCCTTCAGAAACGCCTTCGTTTTCTCCGGTGCGTTCGAATGAATTTCCACGTGCACAACGCTGTTCGGTTTCTGCGCCATACGGTCCGTCCCCTTTCCCGAGAGGGGATGTAGGATGGCTAGTGGAGTATTAAGAGATGGGGCCCCGGGATGAGCGAAAGTATGTCCGGCCGACGTTCGCTTCCCTGATAACGACCGTGCGTCCCCGTTATTCCTTCCGGGCCTCTTTCGCCTTCGGCCGGAGCTCTCGGCTGCCGCACTTGCGGCAGCGGGTCGCCCGCATCGCGTTTCTGGCGTAGCACTGCATGCAGATCATCTTGTGCAGCCGGCGGCGCTCGGCCTCCGGGAAGCGGGCCATATGGAGGGCGAGGCCCGGGTGGTTTAAGAAGGCTTCGTATCTGAGGCCTTTTCCGGAAGTGGCAATAACCCCGTATCGCTCCGACTGCCGGTCCACTTGTGAGACAGGCGGCATGCCTAGCGTCCACCTGTGCGCAAATGGCGAGGGTTGCGGCTGGCGCGGCGGCCGTTCCCTGCACGCGTCAAGATGGGGAAACCTGCTTCACCGAGCGTCATCCGACAATTCGCGCTTGAATTGAAGGGCGAGCTCATGATCATTGGTTGGGCTGTTCGGCGAGCCGGGATCGCACACCCAGGGAGTCGTGTTTGGAAATCTTGTCGCTCTCAATGTCGACGTTTCCTGTTCTCCCCATCTCGTTAGCAATGGCGCTACGCACGATCTTCCGGTCGCGGAATCCTGCCGAGTTGCTGCATCAGCCCCAACTGGTCGGTCTCGTGCCAGTGCTCTACGATTCGCCCGCGTTTGATCCGCCAAATCGCCATCCCGGCCACCCGGATCTGTTTGCCCGTTCGCGGAATGCCGAAGAGGTCTCCTTCGTGCGTCCCGTACGCGGTAATCCGTCCCGAAACCTTGTCCCCCTCCGCAACGAGGTCTTCGACCACGTGATACCCAGGGGCACCGTCGACGAACATTTTGAACGCCTGTTTCCATCCCTCCCGCGTCGGTGGGATGCCTGGGAACGGGTTGTGTTCCACGAAGTCGGGTGCAAGAAACTCATCGAGAATGTCGGCGTTGCCCTCCTTGCAGGCCTCATCAATCGCTTGAAACAACCGTCGTATCAATGCCTTGTTCTCCTCGGTGCCCATCCGACGCCTCGCCAGCGACATGAGCGGCAAAGGATAGAAAGACTCCCGTGAAACTGCACGGCTGGGACAACCGGTTGACCAATCGTCAACCGCGGCCGAATGCGAGGAGATGCTGGTCCTCAAGACCCAAGGTCGGGGAGCGAGGGAGAATACTCATGCAGATCATCTTGTGCAACCGGCGACGCTCGGCCTCGGGGAAGCGGGCCATTGACCAGGCGAAGAGGCGGAGGAAAATGAAGGCTTCGGGTTCGACACGATGTCGCGACCGGCCTGAATTGATCGGGCTAGGTTTGCAGACGTCCGGGCCTGGAGGCGCGAGCGAGGAAACGCGAAATTGCCCGGGCCATCCGGCATCCCACGCATCCCAGATGGTATCGTCCTTCCAGGGATCCGGAGGAGTACCTCGCAAAGGAGTCGGGAAGGAAGACGGGTCGACCGAGGCGAGCGTTGACCGTGTCGTGGAGTCCTTGCATCCAAACGGTCATTCGGGGCTGGCACCGGCTACAGGGCCACCCATCGGCCATTCGGTGGAGCCGTCTCCAGAGACCTCGCCCGAAGCGAATCCTCAGCGACAACCAGGCCGAGCGGTCGAGGCGCGTAGTCGGGGTCGCCGCGGCAGAGAGGGCAACGTCGTTCGCGTTCGTCGAGACGTTCTTCTCCTGCAACGCGGCGGGTAACCCGTCTTAATTGATAAGGGAACCGGCTCGTCCTTTCTCCAGTAAACCTCTTCTGTGCAGACCCTCATGCAAGAGCGTGAAACGAAAGGAACGGCGGCCGAAAGATTCGCGGCCCAAAGAGAAACGGTTCCGCCACGGCGGACGGAAAGGTCGCCGCTCCGCGCGCCGCAAGGACCGATCCGGTTGAAGAGACTCTGCCATGGGACACCACTTGGAATCGGTTGCGAGATTCTTGCGTGACCGAAAGTTCCAAATGAATCGTGGGAGTACGGGTGCGGAAAACATGGAGAAAGTTGGAATCCCGAAGGCTCCCGCGCGCGGCGGGGTCGGGGAGCACCTCTCCGCCGGCACCCTGCTGACCGGGGCTTCGTTCTGGGACGACGCGATTTTCCTCGAGGAGCTCGAGCGTTTCTTCTTCCGGAGCTGGCTGAATGTCGGTCGCGCGGACCAAATCCCGGATCCCGGGGACTTCTTCGTTCGAGAGGTCGGCAACGAGTCCCTCCTCTTCATCCGAGGCAAGGACCACGAGGTGCGGGGATTCTACAACGTCTGCCGCCACCGAGGGACCCGAATCGTCGGCGAGACGGAGGGGACCAAGCTCGGATCCTTGGTTTGCCCATACCATGCGTGGACGTATTCGACGGAGGGAAGGCTCGTGGGCGCTCCCCACACGGAGCGACTCGTGGATTTTTCGAAGGAAGAGTACGGTCTCCGCGCGGTCCGCGTGGACACATGGGGCGGCTTCGTTTGGGCGAGCCTCGACGACGCCGGTCCCACCCTCGGCGAGGAGATGGGCGAATTCTTCGCGCGGTTCCCGAGGTTTGACTTCGAAGGCTTGGGCCTGGGAGCCCGGCGGACCTACGAGGTCGAAGCGAATTGGAAAATCCTCGGAGAGAACTACTCCGAATGTTACCACTGCGCCCCGATCCATCCCGAGCTGAACCGAATCACCCACTATACGTCGGGGGCCTACACCGCGTACTTCATGCGTGAACCGAGAGCTCCCAACTTCAACGGCGGCTTCATGGAGTTCTCGAAGGACTACACCTCGATGGTTTGGTCCGGATACACGAAACGCCCACCGCTGAAAGGGATGACCAAAGAGGATCGTCGCCGCGTCGACTACTACTTCGTCTTCCCGCACCTGTTCTTCAGCCTCCACCCCGACTACCTGATGGTGCATCGGCTGTGGCCGCGCAGTCCTCGTCACACGACAATCGAATGCGACTGGTACTTCGACGCAGGGGTCATGGAGACCGAAGGATTCGACCCGAGTGACGCCGTCGACCTATGGGACCTCATCAACCGCCAGGATTGGTCCGTGTGCCAGCGGACCCAGCTCGGGACGCAGTCGCGAGCGTGGCGGGGCGGCCGGTTCAGCGGCCAAGAGTCCCAGGTCCACGATTTCGAAAAGTACATCGCGGCTCGGATGCGGGAGCCCCTTGACACCAAGCCGCGTTCACCTCGCCGCCGGGGCCTCTCTCGGCCGCGCACCGCACGCCGAGGAAGCCGGTAGCGCCGCCGCGAAAGAAGGATATCCCGGTAGTCCGCGTCTTTATCTGCACCGCGCGATTCAGCGAATCACAGAACGCACTAGGACGGCTCGATGTCCTTCGATTACCACTTCAAGATGCAACTCGCGGCTCCGCGAGCCGTGGTGTTCGAGCGGCTCCTCAGGATTGAGCACCTCTCCCGTTGGTTTTGCGGATGGTGTCGGATCGAACCGAAGGTCGGAGGGACGTTCAAGTTCGGCGGGGAGACCTGCATCATTCCGCCGGAGGGGCGTGCCTGGGAGACCACGATCGAGGAAGGCGACGTCTTGCGACGGTTCGCATTCACGTGGCCGATTCAGTCCGCGAAAACCCGCGTCTCCTACGAACTCGAGGACTCGCCGGGAGATAGGGCGGTCCTGCAGGTTGACCATCGCAATGTCCCGCTCTCGGACACGACATGCGGGACCGTGCAGGACGCTTGGCGGATGTGCCTGGGGAACCTGAAGTCCGTCGCGGAAGGTCGCACCGACAGCGTCCGGCCTGATCACGCCCCTGTGACCGGTGTGAACCTGCAACTCACGGTGCTCATCGAGGCAAAGCCTGAGAGAGTATTCGACGCGTTCGCGGAATCGGCGCAGCTCGACCACTGGTCCACGGGAGGCGTACCGAGCGGAATCGCTCGGGTCGCCCCCCGCCCTGGCGGCGCCTTCTCGTTCGGATGGTCCGGAGGGCCGGACGGCATCCTCGAGTGGAGACCCGGGCAGCGAATCGTCTTGCGGTGGCCGCGCGAATCGGGGCAGCTCGCTTTGGGTTTCGACTTCGAGGAAAAGGCGAGCGGCACGGCGATCTACTTCTCCATGACCGGGTTCGCCGGAAACCGGGAATCCGAAATCGTCCATCAGCGAGGGCGATGGTCCGACCTCCTCGTCTGCCTCAAGAACTTCGTTGAGAGCGGTACCTCGGGATTCCTGAACGCCCACGCGGACCAGATTCGAACGTCTTGACGACTATGCCGTCTTGAGTTGCTGCCAGTCTTCGAGGACCGCTTGGGCCGCGTTGTGGCCGGCCGCCCCAATCACGCCGCCGCCCGGATGGGCCCCTGCGCCACACAGATACAGGCCTTTGACCGGCATCCGATACGATGACCATCCCGGGACCGGTCGGAAGGAGAACATCTGGTACGGAAGAATTGCTCCGTGAAAGACATCGCCGCGGGTGAGACCGTATTCCCGCTCCATGTCGAGCGGGGATCGCGAACCCATCGCAATCGTCGCTCGACGTATGTTCGGCGCGTACAATTCAAGGACGTCGAGGATCCGCTCCGCGAACTTGTCGGCCTCCGTGTCCCAGGTACCCGCCGCGAGGTCGAACGGCGCGAACTTCGCGGATATCGTGAGCGTGTGCATCCCGGGCGGCGCAGCGGTCGGGTCGTTCGCGGACTCAATCGCGAACTCGAGGAACGGCTCGCGCGACGGACGGCCACGCTTCGCGTCGTCGTAGGCTCGCTCCAGGTAGTCCATCGAGGGCGCGACGTCGATGATCGTCTTGTGGTGGGGCTGGGCGGTGGTCCCCGGGATCGCATGGAAATCGGGCAGTTCGCGGAGGGCGAGGTTGAGTTTGAAGGACGAAGACTCGAACCGAATTCGCGCGACCGCCCGCGCGAATTCCGGCGGGAGGTTCTCCTCGCCAACGAGGCCCAGGAGCGTCCGCTTTGGATCCGCGTTGCTGAGGACGGCCGTTCCCTCGACGATGGTGCCATCGGCGAGTTCCACCCCGACCGCGCGCCCCTTCCGCACGAGAATCCGGCGAACGGTCGAACTCGTCCGGATGTCCGCCCCGAAAGCCCGAGCCGCGCGGGCAATCGCATCGGAGATCGCCCCCATCCCTCCGCGCATCCAGCCCCACGCCCCCTTCAAACCTCCGACTTCGGTGAGTGTGTGGTGCCCAAGGACAAACGCGGTTCCCGGGGTTCGAGGTCCGGCCATCGTCCCCGCGACCGCGCTCGTAGCCAACGACGCTTTGACTTCCTCCGACTCGAAGAAATCGTCGAGCAGGTCCGAAATTGACATGAGCATGATCCGTCGCAGGAAGTCTTCCGCTTGCGGAGTGCGCACGAGGGAGGCGAGGTCCGCAAGAGACACCGGAGGCGCGAGCAAGGTCGGTTCCACGAGCTCCCCGAATTCGTCCCAGAACCGCACGTACTTGGCCCAAGCGTTCGCGTCTTTCGTCGAGAATCGCGCAATCTGCTTCTCGTTCCACGCGAGGTCGTTTCGGAAGAGCAGGAACCGCCGATCGGGAAACGGGAGAAATTGGGATGGGTCGTACGGATGTTCTTCCAGGCCGAACGAAGCGAGATCGAGGTCGGCCTTGATTTCCGGCCGAAAGAGGCCGCAGGTGTAGGCAAGGGTCGAGGCTCGGAAACCCGGATGAATTTCCTCGGTGACACAGGCGCCTCCGACGATCGGACGGCGTTCGAGGACCATGACCTTCAGGCCGGCCTTCGCGAGATACGCGGCGGCCACGAGCCCGTTGTGACCCCCGCCGACGATGATCGCGTCCATCTTGGCCATGAGGCGGATGGGTAACCGCGGCCTCGATAAGGAAATTGCCTCGCGGCTCAGGCCTTTTTTCGCTCCGGTTCGAAGAACGGCCGCTCGACCACCGTCGCCGGAGTGCGGTGGCGCTGCCACTCGACCGCGACCTCGATCTCCACGCGGGTCCCGATCTGGGCGTACGGTGCGGCGACGGTCGCGATCGCGAGGTATTTTTTCAGCAGGGGAGACCAGCAGCCGCTCGTCGCCCATCCAACCTGTCGGTACCCGGAGAAAATCGGAACCTTCTCCCGCCAAGGCTCCGCGGGCGGCTGCGGCGGCAATCCCATGTCCCAGTAAAACCGTTCGATCGTCCGCCAGTCAATCACCAGGCCGACCGTCCGCCGGGCCGGGCCGCGGCGCTTCTCCTCGATGAGCGCTTTCCTCCCGATGAAAGGGCCTTTGCCGAGTGCCACGGTCCAGTCGAGACTGAGCTCGAACGGCGAGTACCGTTGCGCGTCGATCGCCGCCTTCCGCGCAGGCATGTACTCGACTTCCGCGAGGATGAGCCCCGCTTCGATCCGCGCCACGTCCAGGGCGAGCATGCCCGCGGGCGTGATGTCGTGTCCCGCCCCTTTCGTCATGAGCGCGTCCCACAGTGCCTCTGCGCGTTCACGCTCGACCCAGATCTCGTATCCCAGATCGCCCGTGTACCCGGTCCGAGAGATGTGGACCGGGATGCCGTCGAACTTCGTCTTCACGAATCGAAAGTACTTCATCTTCTGGATCGCCCCGTCCGCCCCGTCGAGCAAGATCGCTCGGGACGACGGACCCTGCAAGGCCAGCGCCCCAATATCCTCGGACACGTCCGTGACGGTCACATCGAGTCCCATTCCCGCGTCTTGCAACCACTTCAGGTTCGGCTCCGCGGACGTCATCCGGAACGATCCGTCACGCCCCGTCGAGCAAGATCGCTCGGGACGATGGACCCTGCAAGGCCAGCGCCCCAATATCCTCGGACACGTCCGTGACGGTCACATCGAGTCCCATTCCCGCGTCTTGCAACCACTTCAGGTTCGGCTCCGCGGACGTCATCCGGAACGATCCGTCACCGAAATTCCAAAGCGTGCCATCGTCCACTGTCTTCCCGCGCTCGTCGCACCAAGGGGTGTAGTAGATCTGCCCTTTCGCGAGCTTCGATACGTCCCGCGTCACGACGTGGTTCACCAGATGTGCGGCATCCTTCCCCTCGATGAGATATTTGTAGAGCGGCGAGACGTCGAGCACGCCCGCGGAATGGCGGATCGCATAGTACTCCATCTCCGGGACGAGGGAATACGACGACGCCGCGAGGTATCCGGCCCACCCGCGCCACTCCCAACTGTCGCATGCCGCCGACGTCCGCGAATGAAATGGCGATCCTCGTCGCACGATCCCCCTCCGGGCGGACGCGGACCGCGGATAAACGATATAACCCCTCTCCCGTTACTCCGCGCGGCCCGCCGCGCCCGGTTTGAACTTACAGACGCGACGTGCCGCGGACGAGGTCGGGCTTTATGGCGCAGCGGTACGACGCCATCGTAATCGGCGGGGGACACAACGGCCTCGTCACCGCGGCGTATCTCGCCCGCGCGGGAAAGAAAGTCGTCGTCCTCGAGCGACGTCATGTCCTCGGAGGAGCGGCGGTCACGGAGGAGCTCTATCCGGGATTCAAATTCACCGTCTGCTCGTACGTGTGCAGCCTCCTCCGCCCGCAGATCATCCGGGATCTCGATCTGCCATCCCACGGCTTCGAAGTGATCCCGCAAGAATCGAGTTTCACGCCGCTCCCCGATGGGCGCTACCTGTTCTATCACGGGTCCGAGGAGGATACCTTCCAAGCCGTTGCGAAATTCTCGCGGCGCGACGCGGAGGCGATGCCGAGGTTCGGTCGCCTCATGGCCCGCATGGCGAAGTTCATCGCGCCCACCCTCACCATGACGCCGCCGGATGTCGGTTCCCTGAATCCGTCCGAGCTGCGCAAGCTCCTCGCGTTGAACAAACAGGTCAAGACGCTGACGGAGGACGAACTGTACACGTTCGCGCGGCTCATGACGATGAGCGCCGCGGACTACCTCGACGAATGGTTCGAGACGGACGTCGTGAAGGCGAGCCTTTGTTCGAGCGGGATCATCGGCACGCTGCTCGGGCCCCGGTCCCCCGGCACCGCGTACGTCCTCATGCACCATTACATGGGGGAAATCGACGGCGCGTATCGCTCCTGGGGCTACGTCCGCGGTGGGATGGGGATGGTCAGCGAGGCGATCGCACGTGCGGCTCGGCAGTTTGGCGCGGAGACTCGCGTGAATGCCGAGGTGCGACGAATCCTCGTTCGAAACGGACGCGCGATCGGGGTAGAACTCGCGTCGGGGGAGAAGCTCTACGCGAAAGTGATCGCCTCCGGCGCCGACCCGAAACGGACTTTCCTGAAGCTCATCGAGAAGTCAGAACTTCCCGCGGATTTCGTACGAGGGATTGAAAACTTCAAGATCGAAGGATCGTCCGGCAAAGTGAACCTCGCGCTGAAGGAGGCGCCGAGCTTCTCGTGCCTCCCCGGCAACGGGGTCCACCTCCGGGGCGCAATCTCACTCGGACCCAGTGTGGACTACATCGAGAAAGCGTACGACGACGCGAAGTACGGAGACTACTCGCACCGGCCGTACGTCGACATGTGCGTCCCCTCGACGCTCGACCCGACCCTCGCCCCGCCGGGAAAACACATCATGTCTTGTTTCATCCAGTATGCGCCATACAGCCTCCGAAAGGGAACGTGGGAGGAGCGCCGCGAAGAATTCGGCGAGACGGTCCTCGACACGATCGAGGAGTACATCCCGAGCATCCGGAACATCATCCTCCACCGCCAGTTCCTCAGCCCGTGGGACCTCGAGCAAATGATTGGGCTCACGGGCGGCAACATCTTCCACGGGGAACTCACGCCGGACCAGCTCCTCTTCCTCCGACCGACCCCGGGATGGGCGCAGTACCGCATGCCCCTCAAAGGGCTCTACCTGTGCGGGTCGGGGGCCCATCCGGGAGGTGGCGTAATGGGAGCACCCGGCCTCAACGCCGCGCGGGAGATCTTGCGAGACTGGGCCCTCCTCCGGGTGTGATCCGTGGCCGAGTCGTTCGACATCGTCATCGTCGGCGGGGGACACAACGGCCTCGTCGCCGCGACGTACCTCGCGCGCGGTGGCCGGCGCGTCCTCGTCCTGGAGAAGCGGTCGACCGTCGGTGGCCCGGTGACGACGGAGGAGTTCGTCCCGGGGTTCCGCGGACCAACCGGTGCATCCGTGTGTGGTCGGCTCCGGCCTGAACTCCTAGAGGACTTGGATCTCGCGAAGCGCGGCGTGCAGTTCATCCCGGCGGAGCCGGAGGTCGTCGCGGTGGGCGACAGTCAGGTGCTACGGATTTTCCGGAACGTCCCGAAGACCCAGGCGGAACTCGCGAGGTTCTCACAAAAAGACGCGGACACATACCCGCGGTTCGTCGAATTCCTGAGCCGATTCGCAGCAGCGCTCGATCCGATCCTCGCGATGCCGCCGCCCGACCTCGCATCGCCGAGCCTCGGCGAGCTGACGGGTCTCCTCGGCCGCGCGCTCCGCTTCCGGCGACTTGGCAAACACGCGATGCAACAGATGCTCCGCCTGCCTCCGATGGCAATCCGAGACTTTCTGAACGAGTGGTTCGAGACCGAGTTGCTCAAAGCGAGCTACGCGGTCGATGCATTGACGGGAACGTTTGAGGGACCGTGGTCCCCCGGAACCGCATTCGGGCTCGTTCCCCAGTTCCTGCCCGACGGACACGGCGCCCGTTCCGCCTTTGTCCGCGGAGGGCTGGGGAGCCTTTCGAACGCCTTGGCCCACGCCGCCCGGGACGCCGGCGCGACGATTCGAACCGACGCGGAGGTCGTGCACATCAAGAGCGCCGACGGGCGCGTCACCGGGGTCGAACTCGCGGGCGGTGAGACGATCGGTGCACGGGCCGTTGCGTCGAACGCGGATCCGAAGCGGACGTTCCTTCACCTCGTGGACCCGGAGGAACTGAGCCCGGAATTCCTCCTGCACATCCGGAATTTCGAGATGAACGGGGTCGTTGCGAAGGTGAACTTCGCGTTAGCTGGGCCGCCGAACCTGCCCGCGGCGGGCGATGGCGTGCCTCCCCATTTCCGAGTCTGTCCCTCCCTCGAATACATCGAGCGAGCGTACGACGACGCGAAGTACGGGCAGGCGTCGGGGAAGCCCGTCCTCGACGTGTTCGTCCCAACGGTCGTGGACCCGGACCTCGCGCCACCGGGAATGCATGTGATGTCGACCCAAGTGCAGTACGCGCCGTACGCACTGCGTCGCGGCGGGTGGGATACGGAGAGAGAGAAGCTCGCCGACCGGGTCGTCACGATCCTCGCGGACCACATCCCCGGGTTCGAGCGATTGGTGCTGGATCGTCAGATCCTCACGCCCCTCGACCTCGAGGCCCGGTTCGGGCTCACGGAGGGCCACATCTATCACGGGGAGATGACGTTAGACCAGTCCCTCTTCCTTCGGCCCGTCCCGGGGTGGTCTCGGTACCGGACCCCGATTGATGGCTTGTACCTCTGCGGCTCCGGCGCCCATCCCGGCGGCGGGATCACCGGAGCTCCGGGCCTGAACGCCGCACGGGAAATCCTGAAAGATTGGCCTCGACGTGGGCGGTGACCCCCAAGGAATGGACGCCTTCGCTCGGCCGGCACAATCTTTGAATCCAACGAGCGTTTCGACCATCCGCCATGAGCGACCTGCTCGAGCCCGGCACACAAGCCCCGGATTTTGGGGGGACGAACCAAGACGGCCTTCCCATTCGGTTAGGGGACTTTCGAGGCAAGGCGGTTGTCCTGTACTTCTACCCGGAGGATGACACGCTGGGCTGCACCCGAGAATCGTGCGCATTCCGAGACGACAGCGATGCCTTCCGGGAGAAGGGAGCTGTCGTCTTGGGCATCAGCGTCCAAGGTGAGTCATCCCATCGCGCATTCCGGGACAAATATCACCTGCCATTCGACCTCGTCGCCGATCCGGACAAGCGGATTACCCGGGCCTACAACGCGCTGGGTCCGCTCGGATTGGCGAAACGGGTCACCTACATCATCGGGCCGGACGGGAAAATCGCGGCGGCATACCGGACCCTCGACCCGAAGTCCCACAGCCGAGAAGCCTTGCGAATCCTTGCCGGAGCAGGGGGAAAGACATGACGGCCAACAAGGTGCAACTTCCTTCCGTCCGGATCCCCCGGATCATCCGGCTCCGGTATCACCCGTTCGTCGACCACTTCAAGGGGTTCGAGAAAGTGGAGGCCGTCCGGGCCATCTTCGGACCCAAGACGAACGAAGTCCTTCGGAAGCTCAAAGTCGAGTTCTTCTCGTCCCGGTGGGGGTTCATGGGGGTCAGCGATGAGGACGGTCACTTGCTCGTCTCGACCCACTACCTCCGGACCGGGAATCGTCGGGATATCTACCTCGACGTCGTCCACGAGCTCGTCCACGTGCGCCAGTTCCGCGAAGGCAAGGAGCTGTTCGCCGACGGCTTCGAGTACCCCGATTTGCCGACGGAGATCGAGGCCTACCGGACGTGCATCGCCGAGGGCCGCCGGCTGGGGATGACGGACCGCGAGCTGTTCGACTACTTGAAGGTCGAGTGGATGAACGACAAGGACGTTCGGCGGCTCGCCCGGAACGTCGGCGTGCGGCCGCCCCCGAAACGTCGACGCGCTGCTGGACGCAAGCGATAGAGGCCCTCCCGAGATCACTCGAACGAACTGAGCTGCGGCTGTTTCGTCTTCGGCCGCTGCAGGTGGGTGACGCGGACGCCCACGAGACGAACTCGGTGTCCCTCGTCGGCAAACTCGGCCGCGAGATCGTGAGCGACTTGGGCGAGAACCTCCTCGCTGAAGACATGCGACGGGAGCGTCCTCTCTCGAAGGTGCGTCTGAAATCCTTCGAAACGAATCTTGATCCCGATGGTCTGGAACGTCGCGCCCTGGCCGCGGGCCCGCAAGAAGACGTTGTGGGCGACGTCTCGGAACGTCTTCTCGACGACGCTCCACTCGGACACGTCGCGATCAAAGGTTCGTTCGACGCTGATCGATTTCGGATCGGGACGCTCCTCCACGGGGAGCTCCTCCAACCCGCGCGCGATGGCCCAGAGCCAGATCGAGTTCTTGCCGAGCATTTTCTTCAGATTGGCGCCAGGAAAGCGCGCGAGTTCCCCGATCGTCCGGACGCCCGAACGCTCGAGGAGCTGCGCGGTTTTCACCCCGACCCCGCTAATCTTCGTGACCGGGAGCGGGTCCAGGAATCGGGTCACCTCCTCGGGACGAACGACCTTCAAGCCGTCCGGCTTCGCCAGATCGGATGCAATCTTGGCGACGGATTTGTTAGGCCCGGCACCGATCGTGCATGCCAAACCCTCCCGCTCGCGCACGGCGGCCTTCACGCGGGCGGCGTACTCGGCGGCGCCGTCGAAGTCCCGCACCTTGGAGGTGACATCGAGGAACGCCTCGTCGATGCTCACATGTTCGAGGATATCGGCGTACGACCGCAAGACGTTCATCACGCTCTCCGAGACCGCCCCGTAGAGTTCGTAGTTCGGTCGGAGATACGTCGCCGTCGGAGCCTTCCGCCAGGCCATGCCAATTGGCATTCCACTTCGGATTCCGATTTGTCGGGCCTCGTAGCTCGACGCCATCACGACGCCCCGTCCCTTGCCTCCTTTCGGGTCCGCGCCTACAATAACGGGCTTGTTCGCGAGGTCCGGATTCTCACGCCGCTCGACGCTGACATAGAATGCGTCCATGTCCACGTGGAAAATCACACGAGGCACGCGGCCCCATCTGCCCGTCGGGCTAAAGACCTAGCGAACCGACGCGGTTCACTGCACACAGAACTCGTTGCCTTCCGGATCCTGCATGACGATGCAATACTCCTCGGGATCGTCCCAGACGCGCTGCTTCGTCGCCCCAAGTCCGAGAATCCGTTCGACCTCGGCGTCGACGCGTTTCACCCGTTCCTTCGGAGGAACCTTTCCTCCACCGGAAATGTTGATATCGAGATGCAGGCGGTTCTTCTTCGGCTTCGGCGTGTCCATCTGCTGGAAGTAGATCCGCGGGCCGACCTTCTCCGGATCAACGATTGCACCGGCACTGTTCCACTCTGCTTCCGGCACTCCCCTCGCCTTGAGGAACTCGTGCCAGGTTGTGAAGCCCGCTGGCGGGTCCTGTTCCTTGTAGTGAAGAGCCGCTGCCCAGAACTTCGCGAGCCGAGCCGGGTCTGCGCAGTCGAAGACGACTTGAATGGATGTTCCCATAGACGACCTCCCCGTCCCGATGACGAGAGCGTCAAAGCCCTTGTAGGTTGCGGCGTTTAGCCAAAGTCCCCCAGGCTCTTCTGCCCGGCGGGAGCCCCGGCCGCATTTGGGAACTCATATTCCATGAGTCCTGCGAGACGACGGAATTCGTTGACGCTACCCGGCCCGAAGCCCGCGTAATGGTTGTTGAAGAAGACGAGGGCACCTTTCACGGAGCCCTCCGACTCCTCGAGCTCCTTGTACCACGAGCGCATCTCGGCAGACTTGTCCTTTTGGACCTCCTTGAATTCCGTAATCTCGCGATCCCCAACCATCCGAAGGTACACCTGGTCCGACGTCACCTCGCTCGGTGTCCGCAGATACTGATTCTCGGACCAGACCATCGAGACATTCCGGTCGCGCAGGAGCTTGTACACATCCTCTTGGAACCACGATTTGTGCCGGAACTCGATTGCGTGCGGGTACTTCGTGACCTCGAGGTTTCGAATGAAATCCTGCATCAGGGCCCAGTGGGAATCGAACTTGATCGAGGGCGGCAGCTGCGCGACCAAGGGACCGCACTTCTCCCGCAGCTCCTTCGCCGACGCGTAGAACCAGCCGAGGTTCTCGACGACCTCCTTGAGCTTCTTCTCATGCGTGATTCGCTTGGGCATCTTCATCGCGAAAAGGAATCCCGGCGGCGCGGACTTGTACCAGCCTTTCGTCATCGCGGGCCCGGGATTCCGGTAGAAGGACGAGTCGACCTCGACACAGTCGAAGACGCTCGAGTAAAGCCTGAGGTAGTCGGACTTCGGCGTGTCCGGCGGATAGAATCCGCCGAGCCAGTCGTCGTATCCCCAGCCGCTGCAGCCCACCCGCAGCTTGTCCTTTAGCGCCATGCCAAAGCTCGCACTACGGATAACGGCTCAAGAATGAATAAATAGCGCCTGGCCGGCTGGCCGCGTTTCCAGGCAGTTGACCGTGTGGACCTGATTATCGGCCTGTTGATCATCTTCGTCTCCGCACGTGCAGGCGGGGAAGTGATGGAGAAGCTCCGTCAATCACCGATGATTGGCGAGGTCCTGGCGGGGATTCTCGTGGGACCAATGGTCCTCGGCCTCATCAATCCGAATCCGGCGACCTCGTTCGGGAGCTCGTTGAACGTCGTCGCCAACCTTGGGGTCTTCGTCCTGGTCCTGCTAGCCGGAATCGAACTCGGGCGCGAAGGCCTGCGAAAGGCCTTACAGGAACGGAGCATGATCGTGGCCTTCGTCGAGTTCTTTCTCCCCTTCTCTCTCGGTTACAGTCTCGCCTCTGCACTTGGGATGACGCTCGTCCAATCGCTTTTCGTGGGCACTGCCCTCGCCGTGACGGCCCTCCCAGTCAGCGTCCGAATCCTCATGGATTTGAACCTGCTGAACTCGCGGCTCGGACGGGCAATCGTTTCCGTGGCGCTCGTGAACGACCTCGTTGCGTTTGCGATGTTGGGCCTCGTCGTCCAATTCACAAATCTGGGCGCGTCGGCACCCGAAAGCGTCACCATCGGGCTCGTCGTCCTCAATAACGTCCTATTCGTCGGACTCGTGTTCTGCGTCGCCACGATCCTGAAGCTCACGACTCGGTTAGGCCGCAATTCTGAGTCGTACATGCAGACCTTTGTCGCTAAGCTCCGCGGCCAAGAAGCGTCTTTCGCCTTGTGCATCGCGACCGCCCTTGGGCTCGGTGCCGCAGCCGAACTGCTAGGAATCCATTTCGCGGTCGGAGCGTTCTACGGCGGAATCCTCATGACGCCTCGACTGCTCGGCCAAGTCCAGTTCGACCGGATCCGGAGTGCGGTATCCTCCGTAACGTTCGGGCTCTTCGCTCCCATCTTCTTCGCCTTCGTGGGCGTGAAGCTGTCGATTACGCTCACGGCGTGGCCGCTGATCGTTGCAATCACGGCGGTCGCTTTCATCGGGAAGCTCCTGGGGGGCATCTTGGGCGGGACCGTCGCGGGATTTCGAGGCGCGCCGCTCCTAGCCCTGGGGGTGGGCTTGAACGCACGGGGGATGATGGAGCTCGTGCTCGCCCAGGTGGGCCTCGCAGCCGGCATCATCGACGCGGACTTCTATTCTGCCCTCGTAATCATGACCCTCACTACGACTCTTTGCACTCCGCCAATTCTGAAACGATTGATGCGGCGGTTCACGCTCGAGGACGTGATGCCGACGGTCCCGAGTCCTAGCGCATCGAGAGGAGTCCAGACTCCAAGCGTGATTTCACGAGACGAGAGCGCGAGGTAGCCCGCAATGTTGATTACTCGCACTCGTGCATCACGCGAACCATCCGAGTCGGGTTGGTCCGATCCGTTCTCCTGCGAATCAGCCTTCCCCTGGAGGACTCATGAAGATTAGACGACTCGCGATCGTCGGCCTCGGATTGACCGTGGCCGGTCTGCTGCTTGTCGTTGGCTTCTGGCCTCTGACCTCCCTGAGCGGCGCGAAGCTGCTCGCGGCGAGGAATGGGAATCAGTACCCCGGGTACGCCCAAGGGGCTCAAGTCACGGTCCACGAGAGGGTGATTAGCGTTTCGTTCTCGAATTTTTTCGGGAATCCATACACCACGTTGGAACTCGATGATGGGGATCCGAATGTTGTGACGGCAATTCTCGTCAAAGGAGATGCCCGAAGCGTGGTCTCCGAGGGCGACGTGATCTTCGCGACTGCCGTATTGCAAGTCGTCGGTTCGTTCTACTATTGGGAGGTCGCGACGCCAGGAAATATCCACCCATCTTGGCCGGTCGATGCGCTCTTCTATGGCGTCATGGGGACTGGGGTGGTGGTCCTTGCCGTCGCGGCGTTCCGGAAGTCCTGACGGCACCGGAAGCCTGAAGTCAACTCGTGAGCATCGGCGCCTGATGTCGGACTTGGCGGATGCAGGGGCACGCCGCATCGAGTGGGCACGCGACCACATGCCCGTCCTCGCTGCAATCCGTGAAGAGCTGAAACGCAAGCAGAACTTACGAGGCCTCCGGATCGGAATGGCGCTCCACGTCGAGGCGAAGACGGGGGTGCTCGCCTTGACCCTGCGGGAAGCCGGGGCGAAGGTGCGCTTGGCCTCGTGCAACCCCCTCTCCACCGACGACAGCGTGGCGGCGGCTCTGGTAGAGACCCACGGCCTCGAAGTCTATGCGAAGAAGTGGCAGACGGATCAGGAATACTACGAGAACCTGGACCGGGTCCTCGACCTCCGGCCCGACCTCGTCATCGACGACGGTGCGGACCTCATCTCGCTCCTTCACACGAAGCGAAAGGAGCTGCTGGATGGCGTCCGAGGGGGAAACGAGGAGACCACAACGGGCATCATTCGCCTGCGCGCGATGGAACGGGACGGAGCGCTCCGCTTCCCCGTCATCGACGTGAACGACGCGCAGATGAAGCATTTGTTCGACAACCGGTACGGGACCGGGCAAAGCACGTTCGACGGCCTGATGAACGCAACGAACCTCCTCATCGCGGGTAAGACGTTCGTCGTCGCGGGCTACGGATGGACGGGACGAGGGATCGCGCTACGAGCCCGCGGGATGGGGGCTCGCGTCGTCGTGACGGAGGTCGACCCCGTGAAGGCGATTGAGGCGTCGATGGACGGATTTGAGGTACTCCCGATGCGAAAGGCGGTTCGGGAGGCAGACTTCATCGTGTCCGCAACGGGCTGCAAAGACATCGTCACCGCCGCACACTTCCCGGTGATGAAAGATGGCGTCGTGCTCGCGAACGCCGGTCACTTCGACAACGAAATATCGAAACCCGATTTGGAGAAGGCTGCGAAGAGCAAACGCCGGGTTCGCGAATTCGTCGACGAGTACGCGCTCCCCGGAGGCAAGCGGGTGTACCTCGTTGCCGAGGGGCGCCTGGTGAACATCGCCGCCGGCCAAGGCCACCCCGTCGAAATCATGGACATGAGCTTCGCGATCCAGGCGGTCTCGGCTGGCTATCTCGCGGACCACGCCACCACGCTCGGGCCCCGCGTGTATCCGGTCCCCGCCGCTCTCGACCTCAAGGTCGCACGGCTCAAGCTCCAGAGCATGGGACTTCGCATCGATCGATTGACCGCGGCGCAGCGTGCGTACCTCGAATCTTGGCGAGAAGGGACGTGAATCCGCGCATCGGACCAGGACGATGAGCACGTGCCCACGAAGCGCGCGGTCCTCAGCGATTTCGATGGGACGATCACACGGACGGACGTGGCGGAGGCAATCCTCGATGAGTTTGCCCCTGCCACCTGGCGGGAAATCGAAGACCTCTACCGCGGGCGCAAGATCGGGACCCGGGACTCGATGGTCCGTCAATTCGCCCTGGTACACGCCCGCGAGGAGGACCTCCTCCGATTCGTTGATCGCACGGCGGTCGTCGACGAAACGTTTCGCGACTTCGTCACCTTTTGCAGGTCGCGGGACATCATCCTCGAGATCGTGAGCGAAGGGCTCGATTTCTACGTCCGATACCTCCTGCGGAAATGGGACATCGACGTTCCGGTCCGCACGAACCGCGCGATTTTCCAGGAGGGCCACGTCCGAATCGAATATCCGTGGGAGGATGCCACGTGCCGGCTGTGTGGGACGTGCAAGCTGTTGCGGCTGTTTCAGCTGCGCGCGCTTGGATATCGAACCGCGTACGTGGGAAATGGACACTCGGATCTCTGTCCCGCGGTCGAAGCCGACCTTGTCTTCGCGAAGGACGAACTCGCGGAACTGTGTCGGATCGAGGAAATCGATTTCATCCCATTCGAACGATTCGCCGACGTGCAACGGCGTTTAGGGGCATCGGCGTGAAGAATTTTGTCGGGGTCTTCGGCCATGTCGTGATGGATTACATCGTAACGCTGCGTCGGTTGCCGAAGCCGAACACCTCGATCGAGATCCTGGATCGGCAGCGGTACTTCGGTGGGACGGGCGGCAACCTCGCCCGTGCGGCGGCTCGGCTGGGCGTGAAAGCCTCGCTCGCGTCGTTCGTCGGGGGCGACTTCCCGGCCGATTACCGGACCGCTCTGCGCGAAGACGGCGTCGACACGGCCGACCTCCGAGCGGTCCGCGGTGCAAACACCCCGACTGCCTGGGTCTTCTCGGATCCCCGAGGGAATCAGATGGCCGTCATCGACCAAGGTCCCATGAAGGAAGCCGCGCGCTTCCCGGTCCTACGGCACAGTGTGCGCGACGTGGAACTCGTCCACCTGGCGACCGGGAGGCCCGAGTACTACGTTCGCGTGGCCGAGCTGGCCGAGTCCCTGGGGCGGACCATCGCGTTTGATCCGTCGCAGGAAATTCACTATGTCTACACGCCTCGCCTCTTCCGCGCGCTCCTGAGCCGATCGAAGTATCTCTTCGGGAATGAGGCGGAGATCGTCCGCGCGAAGCGGCTCGCCCGCGTAACATCAACGGAGGGACTGCTTCGAACCACGGCGGTCGTGGTGGCGACGTTGGGATCGCGAGGGAGCGCGGTCTACACCCGCGAAGGCCGAATTCGGATCCCGCGGATCCCGCCGCGCCGGGTCGTCGACGTGACGGGTGCCGGGGACGCATACCGAGCCGGGTTCTACGCGGGCCTCGCTCGCGGCTTCGACATGCGCCGGTGTGGCATTCTCGGGTCCGCGGTCGCGAGTTTCGTCGTTGAGAAAAAAGGGACGCAGTCGAATCTTCCGACATGGCCCCAAGTGCTCCGTCGCGCTCGTCAACATGCATCGCTGTGATGAAGTCACACAAGACCGACATCAGTGCACAACAGAGTACGAAAGGGTTATATTGAGACACTAAGTTCTCGGCGCGGTGACCTAGGGATGGCTATCGGGTTCGTGCTCATTAGCACCGCTCCTGCTAAGGAGCACGAGGTGTACAACGAGCTCCTGAAGGTCAAAGAAATCGTGGAGCTCCACCCCTTGTTCGGGGAGTACGACCTGATCGCAAAGATCGAGGCGGAGGACTTCAACGTCCTCGGCCAAGTCGTCGTCGATAAGATCCGATCGATCCCGGGGGTCATCGACACGAAGACCCTGACGGGAATCAAATTCTGAGGGGAGATTCGATGGCTGGTTTCGATGTCTGGAATCCGATTATGAACTTCGTGACGATCTTGCTACTGACGTTCAGCCTGTTCCTCGTCATCACGGGCGCCTTCACCGCCTATTTCGGAAGCGGGAAGAGCCGGAAGATCGGGGTCGGACTGCTCGTGGGGGGCCTCGTCGTTGGGGTCCTTTGGGGATGGTACACGGGTCCGGGGCCGTCCCCGAGCGTGGACTTGGTCGGGGTTGTCGTCCAGTCGGTCGGTGTGATCGTTGCTGCCGTCGTCGGCGCCGCCATTGCGATCGGGTTGTTCCTCCTCGCAATCATGAAGAGCTAGGACCGCCGCGCCGAATTCGGTCACCGGAACTGGAAAGCCTTTATTTCAGGAAGGCTCCTTGTCCTACGCAATGCCCGTTGATGTCCTCATCGTCCTGGGTTCCAAGAGCGACTCCGACGTGGGGAAAAAGGCAGCCTCCGTCTTGGACGAGTTCGGGATTGGATACGAGATGGTCGTCGCGTCCGCACATCGCACGCCAGACCTCCTCCGCGACCTGATTCGGAATACGACCGCGAGAGTGTTCATTGCAATCGCCGGGCTCTCCGCGGCATTGCCCGGCACGATTGCCGCCCACACGACGAAGCCCGTCATCGGCGTGCCGGTGAGCGGCAAGCTGAACTTGGACGCGGTGCTGAGCGTGTCCCAGATGCCTCCGGGTGTGCCCGTGGCGGCGGTCGGCCTCGACCGTGGGGAGAACGCGGGAATATTGGCCGCGGAGATTCTGGCCCTCGCGAACGAACGCCTCGCGGACAAGCTCAAAGATCACCGGGAGGCGTTGAAGAAGTGGGTCCTCGAAGATTCCCGGACGCTGGGCGAATGATGTTCGATGCGAAGGCCTTCATTGCTGAACAGGCCGAGACGATCCGGAAGGCGGTACCGGGCAAGGCGATCATCGCCTGTTCGGGCGGTGTCGACAGCACGACGGCGGCGGTCCTCGCGAGTCGCGCGCTTGGAGATCGACTCCTCGCGGTCTATGTCGACACCGGATTGATGCGAAAGGATGAAACGGCGGACGTCTCGAAGACCTTGAATGAACTCGCGGTCCAACATCGGATTCTCCTGGCCGCGGACGAATTCTTCGACGCGCTGCGCGGGGTCACGGATCCCGAGCGAAAGAGGATCATCATCGGGAACAAGTTCATCGAGCTGTTCGAGCGGGAGGCGAGCACCTTCGGGGCAGAGTATCTCGTCCAAGGCACAATCGCCCCCGACTGGATCGAGAGCGGGGGCCAGTTACGGGATCGAATCAAGACACACCACAACGTCGCGGGCCTTCCGGAACGCATGAAACTCCGGCTCTTCGAGCCGCTGCGGGACCTGTACAAAGACGAAGTCCGCGCGACCGCGCGTGCCCTCGGAATCCGCGTGGCGGAGCGGCAGCCCTTCCCAGGCCCCGCGCTCGCGGTCCGCATCATTGGCGAGGTGACCCCGGAGCGGGTGGCCATTGTTAGACAGGCCTCCGCAATCGTGGAGGAAGAGATTCAGGCCGCGGCGGCAAGCGGCGCCATGGCGCTGCCCTGGCAATACTTCGCGGTCTTCCTGCCCGTCCAGACCGTCGGGGTCCACGGTGACCTCCGGGTGTACGGGCACACGGTTGCTGTGCGGGCCGTCCATTCGGTCGACGGCATGAGCGCCACGTACTCGAAAATCCCACACGACGTGCTCGACCGGATCTCGGTGCGGATCACGAATGAGGTGAAGGGCGTCAACCGCGTCGTGTACGACCTTTCAAACAAACCGCCGGCGACAATCGAGTGGGAATAGCAGAGAGCGGCCGGACGCGGCGTCCGGACGACCGGGGAAATCTTTTTCCACCGCCGCCATTTGGGTATGATATGCGAGTCTTCGTAATCGACAACGGAGGGCAATGGACCCACCGCGAGTGGCGAGTCCTGAAGTACCTCGGCGCCGAGACGAAGATTGTGCCGAACGACACGCCGGTCTCTCAGCTGAATGGATTGGATGGACTCGTCCTTTCGGGCGGGGCGCCACGGGTCGGAATCGATCCGGAGAAGATGGGGCGGAATGGGGAGTACCTCGACGCGTTCGACGCGCCGATTCTTGGAATTTGCGCGGGCCACCAGTTCATGGCGAAGCACCTCGGAGGGGACGCGGCACCGGCCAAGGTCCCTGAGTTTGGAAAATCAGTCGTCGAAATCCATCAGCCCGACGTCCTCTTCCAAGGTCTCCCAAATCGGTTCGAGGTGTGGGAGTCTCACAACGACGAAGTCACGATTCTGCCGCGGGATTTCGTGGCCCTCGCGAGTTCCCAGAACTGCGACGTCCAAGCGATGCGTCATCGCGACCGACCCCTGTTCGGCCTCCAGTTCCATCCCGAAGTCGAGGACACGCAGTTCGGGGCAGACATCTTCCGGAACTTCCTGAAGCTGTGCGAGAATCCGAAGTGAAAACGAGGCCGTGCAGTTCTTATTCTCGGTTCCCGGGTGCCCTTCGTTGCCGAGCCAGAGTCCCCGCTCCTCTATCCTGAAGGAAGCGCTCCGGTCACGACACCGCGAACCGTTCGAGCGGTCGCTGGGCCGTGCGGTTCGCGAGCTGGGTGGCGACTATGCAGAATACCTCGCGATCGTCGCACAGGTGCGGGAGTACGGCCGAACGCACAAGCTAGACCTACGCGGCGCGGCGAGAGCCCTCGCGGATCAGCCGTAAACGGTTGGATTCACGACGAATTCCGGCCGCTCGCCGCCGAGGGCCTTCATCACTTGCTCGGCGATGAGGGTGCCCGCCCGTGCCTGGGCCTCCGTCGTCGACGCACCGAGATGCGGTGTGAAGACGACGTTCGGCGCAGCAAGGAGCGGGCTGCCGACGGGCGGCTCTCTCTCGAACACGTCGATCGCCGCACCCGCGATCGTCTTTGCTCTGAGCGCATCAGCGAGGGCGGCCTCTTGCACGACTTCCCCGCGGGCGCAGTTCACGAGAACCGCTTCGCGTTTCATCAGGGCCAGCTCTGCGGCGCCGACCATACCCTTCGTCTCGGAGGTCAACGCGGCATGGATGCTGAGGACATCGGCCTCTCGGAACATGACGTCCTTCTCGACGAGCCGGATTCCGAGGGACTCGGCAGCGGGCCGCGAGAGGTACGGGTCGTATGCGATCACCCGCATTCCGAACGCTTGGGCGCGCTTCGCGACTTCCGCACCGATTCGGCCTGAGCCGAGAAGGCCGAGGGTCTTCCCAAACAGCTCCCGTCCCTCAAGCCTGGGCTTCTCCCACTTCCCCTCCTTCACCGACCGATCGGCTTCCGGGAGGTGCCGGAGCAAGGAAAGCATGTGTCCGACCGCAAGCTCCGCGACGCTCACGGTGCTCGCCGTGGGCGCGTTCACGACGACGATCCGCCGGGCGGTCGCCGCCGTCACGTCGATGTTGTCCACGCCGACGCCGGCCCGGCCGACGACTTTGAGGCTCGCGCCGCGGTCCAGAACGTCTTTCGTAACTTTCGTCCGGCTCCGCACGATGAGGGCATGGTAGGAGGGAATCGCACCGAGCAGCGCCTTCGAGTCGAGTTCTTGCACGGAGACCTCGTGAGCTTTTCGGAGCGTGACGACCGCCTCCGGTTCGAGGCCGTCCGTGATCAAGATTTTCATTGGCGCCGAGGGATGAACGCGTTCGGATAAAAACCCGTCAGGCCAGGAGCGCTAGGATGGTGAGGGCCAGGAGCGCCAGGAACAGAGCGACTCCAACCCAGAGCATTGTGCGCGTCATCCGCGAATCCGATCCGAACACGAGCGGGATCGGGCCAAGGAACGCAACCCCACCCCATCGGCGGGTGGGCGCAAGGCCTTCGGCCCGTCCCGCGTCGACCTGCTCCGTGGAACCGGCCTCGGTCCGCGTTGGCCAGAGGAGGAAGGTCAGGAAGAATCCGACGAAAACCAAGAGGATGCCCAGGAACGCGAGCGGCCCCGTTCCGGCGACGACGGGCACGATCACGACGAGGTACACGCTCGCTTCGCCTCGCGCGACCGCGAGTGCGAGGACGACCACGCCGGTCCCCAGGGCGGCGGGGCCCAGCCACTGAATCGGCCGCATCGGCCGAACAATCTCCCGGCGTCGCTAAAGCTTTCCTGCCTTCTTGCGCGCGGCTTGGCCGTACGCCTGCAGCGGCGCGACATCCAGATCCCCGGCGGTCGACTCTTCGATCGCCTGGACCGCGGCTTCGGCCGCCTGGACCGTTGCGATGAACGGGATGTTGAGGTCCACGGCGAGTCGGCGCATCATGTAGCCGTCCCGACGGGCCCCGCTCGAGTTCGTTGGCGTGTTGATGACCAAACGAATTTCCCCGTGCCGCATCAACCCGAGCGCGTCCGGCGACTGATTCTCGCTAATTCGATACACGGTCGTCGCGTCGACGCCGTGCTCCCGCAGGAACTGGGCGGTTCCTCGAGTCGCAAAGATCCGAAGGCCGATCCGCGCGAGTCTCTCCGCAACGGGCAAGATGGCTGGTTTGTCCTCATCCCGGACCGTCAGGTACACCGCGCCGGCGCGGGGCAGCGAGTTCCCGGCGGCGACCATCGCCTTGTAGTATGCTCGCCCGAGGGACCGGTCGATCCCCATGACCTCGCCGGTGCTCTTCATCTCCGGTCCGAGGATCGCGTCGACGCCCGGGAGTCGTTGGAACGGGAACACAGGCGCCTTCACGGCGACGTGGTCGAGCTTTGCCTCGCCGACGAGCCCCATGCTGCGAAGCGATTGCCCGAGCATCACCTTCGTCGCGACTTTCGCGAGGGAGACGCCGATCGCTTTCGACACGTACGGGACGGTGCGGCTCGCGCGGGGATTCGCTTCGAGGACGTAGACGACGTCGCCCTGGACTGCGAGCTGGAGGTTCATCAGGCCAACGATCTTGAGAGCCTGACAAAGTTTTCGCGTGAGCGCACGAATCTCCTCTAGAATGGATTCGGGCAGGGTCTGGGCCGGCAGGACGCACGCCGCGTCTCCGGAGTGAATCCCAGCCTCCTCGATGTGCTCCTGGATCCCGCCAATGTAAGCGTCTCGGCCATCCGCCACGACATCCACGTCGATTTCCGTCGCGTGCGCGAGGTACCGGTCCACGAGGACTGGATGGTCCTTCGAGACGCGGACCGCCGTCTCCATGAAGCGAGCGAGCTCCTCCTCGCTGTGCACAATCTCCATCCCTCGACCGCCGAGGACATACGATGGGCGGACGAGGACCGGATATCCAATGCGAGCGGCGACATCCCGGACGTCGTCGAAGCTGTATCCGGAGGCGGCCTCGGGCTGCCGAATCCCCAGGCGGCCGATCATCGCCGAGAACTTCCGACGGTCCTCCGCGAGGTCGATCGATGCGGGCGGGGTGCCGAGGATCCGAGTCCGGGATCGCCGACGCGATAGGGCCCGTGCGAGTGGGATCGCGAGGTTAATCGAGGTCTGCCCGCCGAACTGAAGGATGACCCCGTCCGGTCTCTCTTCCTCGATGATATTGAGCACGTCTTCGAGCAGGAGGGGCTCGAAATAGAGGCGCGTCGAGATGTCGAAGTCGGTCGAGACCGTCTCCGGGTTGTTGTTCGCGATGATCGCGGCCACGCCGGCTTCTCGCAGGGCCAAGATTCCCTGGACGCAGCAATAGTCGAACTCGACCCCCTGGCCGATTCGAATCGGTCCGCTGCCCACGATGAGGACCTTCCGCCCCTTCAACCGCGGGGCCTCGTCGCTCGTCTCATAGGTCGAGTAGAAGTACGGAGTCCGCGCCTCGAATTCCCCTCCACATGTGTCGACCATCTTGTAGGCGACGCGCGGTCGCGTCCGACGGATCGTCTCTTCGGCCACCCCCGTCAGACTCGCGATGGACTCGTCGGAGAGGCCCAGGCGCTTCGCTTCCGCGAGGAGGCCGCGACCCCGTCGCGAACCGCGGAGGCGCGACTCCAAGTCAACGAGATGCCGAATCTTCTCGATAAAAAAGGGATCCCAAGCCGTCAACACCGCGATTTTCTCGGGCGCAAAGCCCCGCCGGAGGGCCTCGGCGATCGCGAACAACCGTTGGTCCGTCGGCTCCTGGAGTTCGCGAACAATCTCGTCGTCCGACCATGGGCCCGCCTCCAAGCCGACTCGATCGATTTCGAGCGACCGGACCGCCTTCAGGAGGGATTCCTCGAACGTGCGCCCGATGGCCATGACCTCTCCCGTGCTTTTCATCGAGGTCCCAATCCGGCGGTCTACGGTCGGGAACTTGTCGAACGGCCACCGAGGGATCTTCGTGACGACGTAGTCCAGGGTCGGCTCGAACGAGGCCAGCGTCTTGCCGGTCACGGGATTGGGAATCTCGTCGAGCCGCAAACCGACCGCAATCTTCGCGGCGATCCGGGCGATCGGATAACCGGTCGCCTTCGACGCAAGAGCGGACGACCGAGAAACCCGAGGGTTGACCTCGATGACCCGATACTCGCCGGTCTTCGGGTGGACCGCGAACTGGATGTTGCAGCCCCCTTCCACGCCGAGGGCCCGGATGATCCGGAGCGCGGCGGATCGCAACGTCTGGTGGTCGGAGTCGCTGAGCGTCTGGGCCGGCGCGACGACGATCGATTCGCCCGTGTGGACCCCCATCGGATCGAGGTTTTCCATACTGCAGATGGTGATGCAGTTGTCCGCAGCGTCCCGCATGACCTCGTACTCGAATTCCTTCCAGCCGAGGACGGACTCCTCAACCAGGACTTGCTTGATCCGTGAATAGGCAAGGCCGAGCGCGACAATCCGGTCCAGCTCGTCGGGGGAATGCGCGACCCCGCTCCCGCTGCCGCCCAACGTGTACGCGGCGCGGACGATCACGGGGTAGCCCATCTCCTCGACGAACGCGCGGGCCGCCTCGGAATCCGAGACCGCGCGGCTCCGCGGAATCGGTTCGCCGATCGAGCGCATCAGGGACGCGAAACGCTCTCGGTTCTCGCCCGCGGCAATCGCCTCGAGTTTCGTGCCGAGCAACTCGACGCCGTGGCGCTGCAGGATCCCGGCGTCCGCGAGCTCGCTGCACAAGTTGAGGGCGGTCTGCCCGCCCATCCCGCTCAGAATCCCCTGCGGCCTCTCCTTGGCAATCACCTTCTCGAGGAACTCAACCGTGAGCGGCTCCACGTACACGGCGTCCGCCGTATCCGGGTCCGTCTGGATCGTCGCCGGGTTGCTGTTCACGAGGACGACCCGCACGCCCTCCTCCCGAAGGGATCGGCACGCCTGGGTGCCCGAGTAGTCGAACTCCGCGGCCTGTCCGATCACGATCGGGCCTGAGCCGATCACCATCGCGGTCTTAACGTCCCCGCGCCGGGGTATCGCCCGCACCCCCCGCGCCCATCCCTACGCCCCCTTCATCTCCGCGACGAAGTCTCGGAAGATGTACTCGTTGTCCCAAGGCCCGGGGTGGGCCTCCGGGTGGTATTGGACCGCGAACACCGGCAGCCGACGGTGGGCCATCCCCTCTACGGTCCCGTCGTTGAGGTTCACATGGGTCACCTCGAATTCCGACGCGGGCAGAGAGTCCGCATCGACCGCGAAGCCGTGGTTCTGCGACGTGATATGGACGCGCCCGGTGCGGAGATCCTTGACGGGCTGGTTCCCACCGCGGTGCCCGAACTTCAGCTTGAACGTCTTCCCGCCGAACGCGAGGGCCAAGAGCTGATGGCCCAAGCAAATTCCCAGGATGGGCACGCGCCCGACCAGCTCGCGGGCGGTCTTCACGGAAGTGCCGAGGAGGTCCGGATGGGCGGGATCTCCCGGGCCGTTGGACAGGATCACGCCGTCCGGTTTGAGGGCGAGGATCTCATCGGCCGTTGTATCGTATGGGACCCGGGCCACGTCCGCGTAACGTTGCGCCTCCCGGATGATGTTGCGCTTCACCCCGCAATCCACGATGACGATCGTCCGCTTCCCCGCACCGGGATAACGTTCGACCTCGCGGCAGCTCACTTCGGCGACCAGGTTCCGTGTCTCCGGATGCGGCCGTTTTCGTACCTCCTTCGTCACCGCGTCGATGTCGGCACTTGCGGGAACTAGGGCCGCCTTCATCGTGCCCGTTGAACGAATCTTGATCGTAAGCGCCCGTGTATCGACCCCCTCGATCGCCGGAGTCTTGTGTTGCCCCAGAAATTCCGAGAGTCCGAACGAACTCTTCGGATGGCTCGGCATCGTACATGCCTCTTTCACAACGAACCCGGTCGGCTGGATGGTCCCGGACTCCATCGTCGCCGGATCGACGCCATAGTTCCCGATCAACGGATACGTCATCATGAGAATCTGGCCCCGGTACGACGGATCCGTGAGCGCTTCCGTGTAGCCCGTCATGTTCGTGTTGAAGACGAGCTCGCCGAAGACCTTCCTCCGCGCCCCAAAAAACGCCCCCCGGACGGCCGTTCCGTCCTCGAGGACGAGGGAGCCACTCATCCGCTAGACCCCCACCCCATTTTCGATTCGCCATATGAGCGTTTCTCTCGAACGGAGAACGATTACGCCGACCGCTAGTGAGTGCGCGGGAGATCCAGGTGGTTCAACCGCTCCACCATTTTGTCCCAGTGACTCCCTTGCCAATAGACGCGCCTGCAAGAGGGACAGCGCCAGAACTCGTGGTGGCGAGACCGGACCCCCTCTGGGACGAAGCTTTTCACGTCGTCGGCCGGGACGGGGCTGAGGATTTCATTGCAGAGGGAGCAGCGGGAGAGCGGGTCCACGAGGCGTAACCGGAGGACGGCGGCCACCTCCCGAATTTGCTCCTCAAGGTCGTCACTGCGGACTTGGACCGAGCCGGACACCCGCGCAGCGAGCTCCTTGTCGCGCGTGAGCAGGATCCGACCTTCCCGGCGCGCGCAGTCGACGAGCTCGCGGTCAGGCCCGGGTGGGGGATATGCCGTGTCGTACCCCATGAAGCGGAGCCACCGCGCAAGGCTGCCGAGCATGTGGTCGCACAGGAGCTTCACCGCATCACCGAGTACTCCAACAGGACCCCATCCCCGAGGCGCCTTGTCCGATCGAGTCGCAACCGAGTCGAGTCCGCCACCGACGTAACCCCTTCCCCTCCCGCGAGCGTAGGCGCGGACCGTCCTCCGAGGATCTGGCTGCTCACGAAGACCTTCAGTTCGTCCGCGAGGCCTTGCCGGAGAAACGACCAGATCACGGTGCTCCCGCCCTCAACAAGGACGGTGCGAACCCCGCGTTTCGCCAAGTGATCGAGGAGGCGACCGAGGTCCACCTTGTCGTCGCCGAGTCTCAGGACCTCAGCATGAGGGAACACTCGCTCGCATGCAACGGAGGTCACGACCAGCGTGGGCACCGTGCCATCGAGGACGTGGGCCTCCGCCGGGGTCTTCCCATCGGAATCGAGGACGACCCGGAGGGGGTTCCGACCCCGCGCGTATTCCGGTTTGACCGTGAGCTTTGGATCGTCGGCCAAGACGGTCCCGATTCCGACGAGGATCGCATCCGCTTTGGCCCGGAGTCGATGCACGCGGCGGCTATCTTCCTCGTTGCTCAGACGAACCGCACGACCGCCCGGAAGCGCGATCTTCCCGTCCACGCTCATCGCGGCGTTGACGATCACACGCGGTCTCACACCGCTGCCAAAGGTCGGAGCGAATAACAACTTTGCGGGCAACCTGCAAGTTTCATCTAGGGAGGAGGCGTGCGAGACACGGGACTTCCATGAGAGCCCATCTAGTCCATGACGAGGAGATGCGCTTCCGCGCCCAGGCGAATGGCACTCCGGAAATCTTGTTCGATGCCGGTGAGCCGGCGTCCCGCCGCGGGCCGAGCCCCATGCAAGCGACGCTGTTGGCGACGATGGCGTGCACGGCGTCCGATGTCGTCTTGATTCTGCGGAAGGAACGGGTCCCCTTCACCGCGCTCGAAATCGAAGCGGACGCGGAGAGGGCGAAAGAAGACCCGAGGGTCTTTACGAAGATCCGTCTGCACTACCGCGTCCGCGGGACCAACGTCAAGGAATCCGCGGTCAAACGGGCAATCGACCTATCGTCCGAGAAGTATTGTTCTGTGGGAATCATGCTCCGACGCGCCGGCGTCGAGTTTGTCAACACGCACGAAATCCTCCCAATGGAGTAACATGTTCTCAGCGCCCGGACTCGTGCCGCGCATCTTTAAGTAACCTCCCCGAGATGGACCGCGCCACCCATGGAAGGCATCCAAATTTACGAGCTCAAGCGGATGGACCTCCGCGGGGCGACGGTCATCGATGGCTTCCCCAGCGTGGGACTCGTGAGCTCGATCGTCGCAAACTATCTGATCAACGCCCTGAACCTCACGCAGATCGGAATCATGGACTCCATCTATTTTCCGACCGTCGCGCTCGTGCGGGACGGGCAGCCGATGAACCCCGTCCGGATCTACGCGGGCCCGAAGATCGATGATCGAGACCAAATCGTCGTGTTCATCTCGGAATTCCAGCCGCCGCCGAATCTGATCAAGGCGATCGCGGCGACGGTCCTCGACTGGGCGCAAGACGCTCGGTGCAACCTCCTCGTGTGCCCCGAAGGCCTAATCGTCGACGCGAAAGAAGACGACGGTGACCGGCAGGTCGAGGTCTACGGAATCGGCTCGACGGACAAGGCGATGGAGATGATCCGCAAGAACGCAATCACGGTCTTCGAGGAGGGAGTCATCACAGGCGTCGCCGGCGTCCTCCTGAACGAAGGACGGAAACGGGATTTCGACGTCATCACCCTTCTCAGCGAGGCCCACCCCGACTACCCGGACGCGCGCGCGGCGGCCCGGGCCATCGAGGTCATCGACAAGCTCCTCCTTCACACGGAGCTCGACGCGCGACCCCTGTATGAAGAGGCCGAGCGGATCGAAATGCAGCTCAAGTCGATCCATCACCAGACCGAGGTCGCGAAGAAACCATCCGAGCCGCCGCGGCCGAACATGTACGGCTAGGCCTTCGGCTCGACGGTCAGCCGCCATCCCGCGCCATCGCGTGCGACGCCGAACCGGCTGGACAGGAACTGCGGTAGGAGCCACATCATCGTCTCCATGTGTCCCGAGATTTCCCGGACGCGGAACTGGGACGGCCCGGTCGCACGGGCCAGGTAGATGAGGAGTTGATCCGCGGCGTGCACATCGAGGAACGCTCCGGAATCGAGATCGGCTCGGAGAGCCGCAGCGACCTGCTCGCCGATCCGGTCGGAAGGCTTTCCTCGTTCCGCCAGGGAGTCCGCACCGAGCAGCGCGGATTCGGTCTCGGCCCACGCGACGAGCGCTCCACCTTGGCCGATCGCTTCGTCTCCCCGATACATGCGCTGCTCGAACTTGACGTCTCGGAAGCCGTGGAGGCGTCGTACGGCCGCGTGCGCCATCCGCTTCGGGATGTCGTCCGGGAGATTCGAAACGTGCGCAATGCCCCGCACGCGCCGGACCGGTCCTGGCTCAGACGGTTCGATCGGTGACCAGGCCCGTGTCGGCTGCACGACGGCCTCGGCGATGCCTCCCCCGCGAGGGTAGTAGCCGCGGCGTTGTACCTCGATGTCGATGTGACCTCCCAGTCGGCGCAACAGTGGGAGGAAGACGCGGGCAAAGTAATCGATCGGCGGGGACCAACGCACGTCCGTTCCGCCGACGAGATGGAGCCGGACCGCGTCTGAGGCGGAACAGGCCACGGGGAGGACGGCTTGGAGCACCAGCGTGACGCTCCCCGCCGTACCGACATCGAACGCGTAGCGGCCCGCTCCGATCGTGCCCGGCCGGAACTCGATCGTCGATGAGCCGACGTCGACGCCTTTCAATTCGCCGCTGCAGAGTTCCGCCACGGCTTGCAAGGCCGTGACGTGTTGGGACGCGAGCCCCGGGACCGGACGACCCGCGCGGATCCGGACGACGCGGACCGGGGTTGCGGTCAGGGCCGACAAGGCAACGGCCATCCGGACCAGCTGGCCGCCGCCCTCCCCATGGGCTCCATCAATTTCGATCATCGCGGGGACGACCTGCCCAGGCGCGCCGACCGACCTTCAGGGCTTCGACGAAGGCAAACGCGCTGAAGGAGATGAGGAGCGTCCGGACCCAGTCGACGACCGTGAGAGGCTCGGTCTGGAACGGACCCTGCAGGAACGGCGTGTAGACCACTAGGAGTTGGAGCGCCATCGAGGCGAGGACGGCCACGATGAGCTTCGGGTTCGACAATGGCCCGACGGACCACAGCGTCTGCCGCGGGGACCGGATCGCGAAGACGAGGAAGAGCTCGAAGAACACAAGTGTCGTGAAGGCGACGGTCCGAGCACGGATGACGTCGGCCTGGCCCGCGAGTTCCCAGAAGAAGATCCCCAATGTGCCCACGGTCAGAATCACCGCGACGACGACGATGAGGAACAGGATGTCCCGGGACAGCACCCCTTCTTTCGGATTGCGCGGCGATCGGGCCATCAGGTCGGTCGGGTACGGGTCGACCCCGAGCGCGAGCGCCGGGAGGCCATCCGTCACGAGGTTGATCCAGAGGAGTTGAACTGGGGAGAAGAACGGCAGGAACTGCGGATCCGCCAGGGCGAGCGTCGCGATGAACATGACCAGGACTTCGCCGGCGTTCGCGGACAGGAGGAACGCGACGAACTTCCGAATGTTTTCGTAGATGCCGCGGCCTTCCTCGATCGCGGACACGATCGAGGCGAAGTTGTCGTCCGTCAGGACCATGTCCGCGCTCTCCTTCGCGACGTCGGTCCCGGTGATCCCCATCGCGACGCCGAGATTGGACCGTTTGAGGGCGGGGGCGTCGTTCACGCCGTCCCCGGTCATCGCGACGATGTGGCCCGCCTTCTTCCAGGCGTCCACGATGCGCATCTTGTGCTCCGGGGCGACCCGGGCGTACACCCGGATGCGGTCGACCTCCCGGACGAGCTCGTCGTCCGACATCCGCCCCAGTTCCTCGCCGGTCAGGGCCCGCTCGCCTTCGCCGAGGATCCCCATCTCCCGCGCCACGGCCATGGCAGTGAGCTTGTGGTCCCCCGTGATCATGACGACGTGAATGCCGGCTCTCTTGCACCGTTCAATCGCCGCAATTGCGTCCGCCCGCGGGGCATCCATCATCCCCGCCAGGCCGAGGAACGTGAGGTCCGTCTCGAGCGCGTCTTCCCGAAGCGGCGGGACCTCGCGAGGGAACTCCCGGACCGCGAAGCCGAGGACGCGCAAGGCCCGCGTCGCCATCTCCTGATTCCGGAACAGGTACTGTTTGCGGTCGTACTCGGTCAGCGGCTTTCTCACGCCTTCGACAACGTGATAGGCGCATGTAGCGAGAACCCGTTCAGGGGCCCCCTTCACAAACAAGTATGCGCCCGCGCCCTCGAGGCGGGTGTGCCGCTCTCCTTCGGGGACGGAGAGGATCGCTCGCAGATCCGGTTCCGACAATTCCGCGTGCAGGGTCGACATCTTCTTCCGCTCCGAGGTGAAGGCGACCTCCGCGACGCGAGGCATGTCGGCCCGGATCGAATCCGGATCGAGGCCCGCCCGGATCGCGGCCACCAAAAGCGCCCCCTCGGTCGGGTCCCCCTCGACGACCCATCGACCGCTTTCGTTCTTGAGGGCAGCATCGTTACACAGGACCGCGCACTCCAGCAACTGACGGAGGTCAGGGTGGGCCGCGAGATCCGCCTTCTGCCCCCCGATCCGCACATCTCCCGTGGGATCGAAGCCCTCCCCTCGCACCTCATACTCGCGGTCGCTGGCCACGATGGCGCGGACGTTCATCTCTCCTTTCGTCAGGGTGCCGGTCTTGTCAGAGCAGATGACCGACGCGGCTCCGAGCGCCTCCACCGCGGGCAGCTTCCGGATCAGGGCGTGCCGGCGAATCATGCGCTGGAGCCCGAGGGCGAGGCTGATCGTCACAATTGCGGGGAGGCCTTCCGGGATCGCCGCGACCGAGAGGCCGACGGCCGTCAGGAAGAGGAGCTCGACGTGGCTCGCGTCTAAGCCGGGGAGCTCCCGCAGGACTCCGATAACGAAGATCAGGCCCGCGGCGAGGAGGACCGCGATCCCGATCTGCCTCCCGAGGCGGTCCAACTGTTTCTGGAGCGGCGTCTCCTCTTTCGTCTCCTGTTGGACGAGACCCGCGATCTTCCCGAGTTCCGTCGCCATGGCGGTCTCGACGACGACGGCCTTTCCGCGTCCTCCGTCGACCGTGGTCCCCATGAACACGAGGTTCTTTCGATCCCCCAGGAACGTCTCGCGGGGCAATGCCTCGGTCGCCTTGCTCACGGGGAGCGACTCGCCGGTAAGGGAGGCCTCGTTCACCCGGAGGCTCGCGGCCTCCAGGAGGCGCGCATCCGCCGGAACGCGGTCGCCCGCCGCAAGGACGATCACCTCTCCGGGCACGAGCTCCCGCGAGGGGATGGCCACGACGGCTCCTTCCCGGACGACGTGAGCCCTCGGCGCCGCGAGGGTCTTCAGCGCTTCCAAGGAGCGTTCGGCCCGGTACTCCTGCAAGAATCCGAGGACGGCATTCATAATCACGATCGCGATGATGAGGATCGCATCGTAGAGGTCCGAGGTCTCGTTCTGTGCGAGTCCTAGGGCGGCGGAGATGATCGCCGCGATAATGAGGACGATCACGAGAACGTCGGTGAACTGACTCAGGAGGATTCGGAGCGGGCTGATCCGCGTCGTCTGAACGAGCTCGTTTGGGCCGACCCGGGCGAGCCGCGCGGCCGACTCACGGGTCGTGAGGCCGATCGGCGAACTCTCCAACCTCTGGAGGACGGCTTCTGGCCGGAGCGCGTGCCAGTCGTCCGCCATCGAGCGCCGAACAATCGGACTCGTAATAAAGCTCATCACGGACATCCGTTGGAACTGGACCCGCGACCCGTTCCGCGTTGACAAGATTTATTTGTAGCACGACCCGCGATGCACGCGTGGGATGGGACCCTTGGTTCTCTCGTGGAGAGCGTCAGCGCCCGCACTCGAAGTGCGTCACGTCCGGGATGTGGATCCCCGTGGTTGACACGACGCCGATCATGTTCGACGTGGGCGTCATTGCGACGGTCGGCTTCCTGGGGGCCGCCGTCGCCTCCCGGGTCCGGGTGCCGATCATCATCGGCTACATCGTCGCGGGCATGCTGATTGGCCCGAACATCCACGCGCGAATCCTCGGATGGTCGTACGATGGCGTCCTCGGGGACAGCGTGTTCCTGCAGAGCATCTCGCAGCTCGGGCTCGTCCTCCTCCTGTTTTTTGTCGGGCTCGAGTTCAGCATCACGAAATTGATGAAGACGAAGGAAGCCGCCGCGATCCTCGCGGTGACAAACCTTGCGGTCGGCATGTTCGCGGGATTCGTGATCGGGGCATGGCTCGGGTGGCCCCTCATCGACACGATCTTCTTGGCGGGCGTCATCAGCATGTCGAGTTCCGCGATTGCCGCGAAGTCCCTCATCGACCTGAAGCGGCTCGGGAACGCGGAGACCGAATTCCTCCTGGGGATGGTGATCCTCGAATCGTTCCTCGCCATGTTCCTCCTGACCCTCGTGAATGGCATGATCATCCCCGCCCAAGCGCCCGTGGATGTCGGGGTCCTGTTCGGTGGGGTCGGCCTCTTCATCGGCTTCTTCGCCGTCCTCGCGGCAGTGGTGGTCCCCCACACCGCCGCCCTTTTCGAACGGATCAAGAGCGAGGAGATGTTCGTCCTCTTCGCCCTCGGAATGGTTTTTCTTGCCGCCGCACTCGCGGAGGCCCTGCGCATCCCCGCAATCGTCGGTGCGTTCTTCATGGGGATGGTCTTCGCGGACACCCGCATCGCGACCCGGCTGAAGGTCAAGATGGAGTCCCTTCGCGACGCCTTCGTGGCCATCTTCTTCCTTACCTTCGGGATGCTCATCGACCCGGCCGCGCTGGGGTCCGTCCTCCCGATCCTCATCATTGCGGTACCGCTCATCCTCCTGAATGATCTGTTCCTGACGGCGACGCTCGCCTATTTCATCGGCTTCTCGCCGCGGGCGGCCACGGCCATCGGCACGAGCATGGTGGCCCGCAACGAGGAGGCCATCCTGTACGCGACCGTCGGTGCGCGCGCGATCCGAGCGAACCCGCAACTGTCAGGCGACTACGCCGGGACGTACCTCACGCCGTTCGCCGGAATCCTCTGCATCGTGATGAGTTCGCTCGCACCGATCCTGATGACGCGGTCAAACCGCATCGCCGAATTCTTCGCGAGCCGGTTGCCGAAGTCCATCACCTTCGGCGCGGAGCTCGTGAAACGGACGTTGAAGACCGTCATCATGCCGAACTTCCTGCCCATCTATCGGCGCAAGCGCCTCTTCCAGGCCTCGATCATCTTCTACGCGGCATGGATCATCGACCTGACCGTCACGACCGGACTGGCCCATCTCGTGATGTCCCTCCTCACCCCGATCCTCGTGTTCGGGGTTTGGGCATCGACTCGGCACGCCTTCCGGGAACCGGTCCGCCACACGAACTATGGAGTGGACCGCGGCCCCTTCAGCCGATCCGCGATCGAGACGTTCGTCCTCCGAATCGTCGTGGGCGCGCTCGCGGTCGTGGGCCTCGTTGCAATCCTGTGGCAGTACTACTGGCCCTCGACGCTCGTGATCCTCTACGGATACTTCCTCGTGGTCGTCTTCAGCATGAAGATCGTCTATCGACGGTTGGGCTTGGGCCTGACGCAGCGGACGGCCAAGATCCGCCTCGTCCGGCGCATGCCGGCCGCCCGAAGTTGGCGGGCCGCGAGCGGAATCCGCCGATGATCAGACGACCGGGTATGTGAGGTCGCTGATCCAGGTCTCGTCGCCGATTGTCGTCTCAGGCCCATGACCCGGATAGACATGCGTGTCCGCGGGTAGTTCCTTCAGCCGCCGGAGCGAGAACATCATCTTCGCGGGGCTGCCGCCGAAGACGTCGGTGCGGCCGCACGATCCGGCGTAGAGCGTGTCGCCCGTGAACAGGATGCCGGCGGCCTCGACGTAGAAGCAAGCGCTGCCCTCCGTATGGCCGGGCGTGTGAAGCGTCCGCGCCACGGTGTCCCCAATCTTGACGTCGGAACCTTCCTTCAACAGGATGTCCGCTTTCACGGGAGCGGGAGGGGCTGCGAGGAACCATCGGGACTCGCGGGCGTTTCGCTCCAACCGAGGCGCATCGACCTCGAAGATTGCGACCTTGGCGCCCACCGCGGACCGCAGGGACCCATCGTCGACGGTCGAATCCGGGTGGCCGTGGGTGTTGAGGACGTAAACAATCTTCGCGCCGAGCTTCTCCGCTCGCGCCCGGAGCTCCGTCCCCGCGAGCGCGGGATCTACAACCGCAGCTTGCTTGCTCGTCTCATCGACGAGGAGGTACGCGTTGTTGTCGAGCGGGGGCGAGACGACCTTCTCGACGAGCATGAATGAGCGGGCAAGCGAGAGACTTTCATAAACTTGCCGGGACACGAGCGCAACCTTAAGACCGCTCGAGGTATCGAGACATCTGGATGACGGTCGGCGGCCTGAATTTCAGCTGTCCACGATGCAACAATCCGCTGTTCTTCACGTTCAAGTTGGCCGACGAGGGCGACGCGATGAAACGGGAGGTTAACTGCCCCGGTTGCCGGACCGCCTGGGTCATCGGTCTCGACATCCATCCGAAGTAACCGCAGGCTGGTGCCTCGAGCACAGCGCCCGTCCCGTCGGCACTGGCGGACTAGGGCGCCACGACTGCGGGGCGCGGGAATCGAACCCGCGTTAGAAGCTCGTTCCGGCCGATGTAGGCAGCGGCCATGGGAAGCTTCTGTCCTACCACTAGACTAGCCCCGCGCGCGGCCGGCAGCGAATCCGGCGTATTTCTCGATTCGCCTTCAACCCGACATCGCGGAAATTTGGAGGAAGGCGTAGAGGAGTCCGACCACAACCGCGACCTCTCCGACCACCAGACGGATCAGCGCTTGGCCGAAACCTCGGGGGCTGAGCAGGTTCGAGACTCGATTCGAAGCGAGCGCACCGCCCAAGTATCCAAGGTTCGATGCCCCGAAAATCAGGAACGCGACGGCGACAGCGTCAACAACCTCGGGTCGTGACGAGAGAGATCCGTTGACGATTGGCGTGATGTTCCCGACCAGCAGGAACGCGAGCACGAGGGCGAAGACCGGACCTGTCGTAGGCACGACAATCAAAGGCAGGACCCGAGGGAATGCGGGCCCCACCATCTCTCCGAGACGGGCCCGCGCAATCGAAGCCTGGGCGGCAAGCGTGATGCACGCGGTCACCGCGAAGCCGATGGCGAGCGAACTCACGAGCCGCTCGGCCACGCCGGAGAGCGGTCCGAAATCGTTCTCGATGCCGACCAGGAGATACCAGAGTAACACACCGAACGCGATCGGTGTGAGTGTCACCGCGAAGTATGGCGCGACTCTTCCCCTCGTTGGCCGCATCGCCCGCACATCGATCCGTGCCCGCCGTTCCGCGTATTCGGTAAGGACGGCCGTCGATGCGAGCGCCCATGCGCCCGCTGGGACGAACAGAAGCAGAGCCGAAATCAGCAACGAGACCATGCGCGTGTCCGCAACGACTTCACTTGACCGTTTCCAGCTGCGAAATCACGTTCCAGATCAGCGTGCGCCCATGGAGAGGGATGTTCGGATCGTTCGCGAGGTCGTCCATGATCATGATCGCGCTCGTCACGCGCAGGTCAAGCGCCTCGCTCTTCTTCGCAAGGCGAGCTTTCGCTTCCGATGCGCCGCGACGGATGTTCCTAGGGACCGAGGTGTCCTCTGCGATCTGGTCGAGGACGTCCATGATTTGCTTCAGCTTCGCTTCGGTGTCCATCTGACCAGCTCCCAGGGTTGCCCTTCGCCCTCAACTTTGCGCCCTCGGCTGTCCGCCTTCCTTGTAGGTGGTAACCACCATCAAGGTTTTCGTGTCCTTGATCCCCGGAATCGGGCCCAGGCTCGTGATGACGAAGTCCTTCAGCCCTTTGTAGTTCCGGAACCTCGCCTTCGCGATGATGTCCGTGTCCCCGGTGACGAGGAAGACATCCTTGATCACATCAAACTTGGAAATCTCCGTGGCGATTCGGTCCGCCTCCTTCGTGTCCACTTTGAGCGTGATGACGGCCGCGACCTGGTCCTCGCCGTACAGGGCGGTGAGGGCCTGTTCCATGTCGCTTCCGATGGCCATGGCGCGAGGGATGGCGGCGCCCTGTAATTAAGGTTTATCCGATGGGAATCATCCGGAGACCGGCGTGCCGCATTTCCGGCAGAACGCGTCGTCGGCCCGGAGGCTTGCCCCGCATGACACGCACGCAGTTGACACGACGCGCGTGCCGCACTTGCGACAGAACACGTCATCGGGTTCAAGGGCGGCACCGCACGATGAACACGTCGGGCCGACACTCGTTGTGGGCGGAGGCGCGGCAACCGGTGGCGGGATGGATGCATCGACGACCTCGCCGTTTGAGGCCCGTTTCGAGAGGCGGGCAATCGAGAGCGCCCCGGCGTAGTCTTTCGCATCGAACCGCGCCTTTGCGGCCTCCAAGAGCTGCGTCGCTTGCGTCGTATCCCGGCCGGCGACACGACCCTGTTCCAGAGCCGTCTCGGCGACGCCGATCGAGAACTTCGACTGCAGGAGATTTGGCGGGACGTCCTTCGTCAGCACCTCCTTCGTCGTCATCTCCGTCGTCGACCCCGTTGAGGACATCGAATCGAGCTTCGCGAGGTCTCCTTTCGCCGCTTGCGCGGACTTCAGCGAGAGGAGACGCGCCTTGGCCTTCCCCGTCAGCTCAATGGCAACGCGGTAGTTGCGTCGCCCCTTCGCCATCTCGGCCTCGCGGAGCCAACCCGTCGCTTCCTCGCTCCGAATCCCTTGCCGTTCGAGGCTCGTCAAGATGGCTTTCGTCGTCACGATGGCGTTGTGGGATTCGTCCTGAACCTCCTCATCGCGCTTCGCCGTCCGAACCCGCCGGTTCTTCATTTTCCGTCGAAGGAACCGAGTCTCGAGAAAGGTTGCGGCACCGATCGCGACCAACACGAGGATGACCGCGACCGTGACGTCGTCCGCCATGGCCGGCGGCCCATGCCGAGGGAGGCCATAAAAGCGTTTCCCCGCCTTTTTCCAGGGTGATTTCGTTTCATCCGCCCGGGGGCGAAAGTTCAGCTAAGGACGTCGGCGAGGCGACCTTGCTTCTGCGCGAGTCGGATCTCTTTCGCAATCCGGCGGCCCGTCGACATCCCAGGCTCCTGAAGGTCGGAGTACGGAGACCCGGCGACGAAGAGGTTCGTCCCCGCGACGATTCGGGTGGAGATCTCGAAGACCTTGAATTCAAGCTTGTCGGAAACGATCGTCTCGAGGCAGAACGGACCGATCATGCCGCCGAATAATTCGATCGACCGTTCGACGGCACGTTCCCCCATCTCGAACGCCTTCGGCAGGAGGGATTCCCGCAAGACGACCGGCATGTTGCCCGTCACGACGAACGTGGGGAGGAGCCCCATCTTGCGCAACGCTTCCTGCGCCCCGAGCTTGTACATCTCGTCGATGTTCGCCTCGTCCCGGCGGTCCACGCCGAGCATCTCGAGCGCGCCCTTCGAGAGCGTGAACCCTGACGTCGCGAGGGGCGAGTAGAAGTAGTGAATGTAGTACCGCGTCCCGACGACGTACTCCTGGATCGTGTATTTCATTCCGGGTTGGATCGACTCCTTGAAGTCCTCGTAGTTTTTCGCGATGAACGATCCGCGGCCGCCTTTCGCTCCGTAATACTTGACGAAGACCGGACGATTGATGTCCTTCGGCTGTTCGATCTTCTCCGGCATCGGGACGCCCGCGGAGGCGAGCCATTCTCGCTGCTTGTCCCGGTCCGACTCCCACCTCAGGACTTCGCGATTCCCGAACGTCGGGATCCGCAGCTTCGCGAACACATCGGCGCCCATGTATTCCACGAAGGAACCGTGCGGGACCGTGACGACGTGCTTCGCGACGAGGTCGTCCGCCTGGTCGAGGATGTCCGCGTAGGAATCCACGATGAGGAACTCGTCCGGCTTCGCGAGGGGGAATGCGTCGTAGAAGCGAGGTCGTTTGCCAATGGCAAT
>Ga0209158_1000124_pt1 | contig 58298 bp, 112 predicted proteins | sample GraSoiAngelo_140_FD_185897 | JGI IMG/M metagenome (GOLD analysis project Ga0209158, IMG submission 185897) | Grasslands soil microbial communities from the Angelo Coastal Reserve, California, USA - 14_0929_12_30cm (SPAdes) (version 2) | ecosystem: Environmental > Terrestrial > Soil > Grasslands...
GCTCATTGCGCCATCCAGACCACGACCATCTTGGAGGCGTCCCCGGCGCCGTTGCGTACGGTGCGGGTGGTGGTGCCGGAGCTTTGCGTCTGCTGCATCTGCAACTCGACGTAGTCCCCGGCGGCCATGCGCACGAGACCGGCGGCCCACAGGGCGGTTCCGGTGCTGCCGGTTCCGGTCATGGGAAGGCACGTCCACCCGGCGTAGGTGGTGGTGCCGCCCGCCGCGAAGGTCTGCTGCAGCCGCACGGCCCGGTAGCCGTTGTTCGTGGATGCGGCGTCGCCCTCGGAGATGGACGCGCATCCCGCGACCAGGTACAGGCCCGCACGCTGGCAGGTGTACCTGGTGTTGTTCGTGACGTTGTCGTGGCCGCCGTAGTTGTCGACGCTCTCGCTCGGGAACTGGACGCTCGTCCATGTGCCGGACCCGGTCGGGATGGTCTGGCTGGTGCCCTGGGAGGTGAGCCGCGCGATCGGCGGATTGTTCAAGAAGTTGACCGCGTCGCGCAGTTCCCGGTTCAGCGGCACGAGGGTGTGCCCGCCGACGGTGCCGGTCGCGGTCGCGGTGGCCCGGTCGGAGTCGACCCAGGTGTGCGGCACGCCCGGGAGTGCCGGGGTGGCGGCGCCGGCCCATGCCGTGTTCGCGCACACCCACCGCAGGGTCAGGGACGGGGTTTTGCCGGAGACGATGGTGTTGATGGCGCCGCCGGTGTTCTGGAAGGCCATCAGCTCGACGAAGTCGCCGTCCAAGCCGATCATCTGGACCAGGTCGATCGCCATCGTGTCGACGACGTGGCTGGTGCCGCCCGGCACCTTGCCGCCTTCGAGGACCGTCCCGGCGCCGTTCTTGCGGAACCCCGCGACGTGGACGTGTGCGGCGTCGGTGCTGTTGTACGGCACGTATCCGCTGCACAGGTACCAGTCGCCGGCGGCTTCTTCGCTGTTCGTGCTCGGCGCGAAGTACCGGCCCGTGTTGCTGGTGTCGGAGTGCCCGGCGTAGTTGTCGATCAGCTCGGACAGGCCCGTGACGGCCGTCCACGTGCCGGTCGGGATCGACTGGACACCCGCGGCGATGCCCTGGAACAGGGGGCGTTGCCGGTGCCACGCGACCCCGCCGCCCGCGTCGGCCTGGACGAACGGTGCTCTGAGCGGGGTGCCGATCACGCCGGGCGTCTCGTCGACCCAGGTGCGGGGCGCGCGCGGCGGAAGGACCACCTGCCCGTCCGGCATGAAGATGCGCGCGAGGTTGCTCATCACGCCCCCATCGCTGTGTCGCCGACGATGCCCAGAACCGGATCGTTCAGGACGCTCACCCGCAGCGGCGCGGCTGCCAGGGTGAGGGTGATGCTTCCGGTTGTCTGCTCGCCGTAGCTGCGGCTCGGCTGCCGGCGCAGCACCCGGCAGCGAATCGAGAAGGACGGTGCGCCGATCGGGCGCTTCGTGACGGTGATCAGGTCACCGATCTCGACGCCGAGCACGAACGGCCATCGCGCACCCGCCGCCGCGGCCTCGATCGTGACGGTCTCGACGCGCCGCTGCGGGTAGGCGTACCCGGACAGGTACCACCAGGTCATGTCCCAGGCGTCGGAGTCGGCCAGGAACTTCGTCGACCTGGCCAGGGTGCGGCTTCCGTACTTCCTCGCTGAGATCTCATCGACGGCGACGAATGTGGAGGTCGTCCCGAGCGTTGTCCCGAGGTCCGGCTCGAAGGTTCTGGTGTTGTCGATCTCGACGTCGTTGTACAGGAACGCGGGGTTGTAGCCGAAGGCGACGCCCGGCTGGTAGGGGATCTCCCCGCCCGTGGTGTCCTCACCCAGCACGGCGCGCGGTGCCTGCTGGTAGGCCGTCACCCGGTCCCGATACTGCAACTGGGAGGCCGCGTCGGTGAACAGCAGCCCGTCCCCGTACCCGGCGGCCTCGGCCACGGTGTCCCCGATCGAACCCGATGGGGCGCCGTCGCCGATGAAAGCGGCCCCGGCGCCAAGTACCCGGGTGCCCTTCCACGCGATCGTGTTCAGCTTCCGCTCGGCGAACTGAGCGATCGTCTCACCGGAAGCAATGGGCCCACCCAGCGCGGTCGTGTTTCTCAGTGACCGGATCTCTCCCGCCGACAGGACCCGTCCGAAGACCGCACAGTGGACGTGCAGTCCGGGGAGGGAGTGGCCGTTGAAGAACGCGTCCGCCTCGCCACCGATGCCGATGCCGGAGAAGGTCGAGACAAGGTTCGCCGCACCGCTGACCTCGGCGGCGCCGTCGCGGTAGAAGGTCCATGCGCTCGTGGTGAAGGTGATCGCCCACGACACCAGGTCTCCGGTTATCTGAAAGCCCGTGGCCGTCGTCGTGGCGGCGTGAGTCGCCTTGTCCCAGACGGTGATGTTGGTCCGGCCTGTCACGCGGGTGATCGACAGTTTCAGCACGGAGCCTTGCCCTGTGCCCGTAGCCGGGTCGGTGTTGCGGAGAACGAGAATGGTCGGGTCTGTGGTCGCGGCGGCGATCGTCGTCGCCTGCGCGTCGGTGACCGCCAGCACCCCGAAGACGGTGACGCCCCCCGTGATCGGCGGGAAGTCGGAGGTGCTGCCGACCAGCGCGTAACCCTTGGTGGCGATCTCGGCGGCGCTCTGACCGGTCTGCGCCCATCCTGACCCTTGGTCGCCGAGCAGCGACTGCACACCGCCGACACCCATGGCGAGATCCTGGGTTGCGGCCCCGAAGTCGGCAGTCGTGTTCGTGCCGCCCCCGAACTTGGAGGTGGTCTGGGTGAGCACGGCCGTGGACACCCCGGACGCGTTCGTGGCATACCCGGACCCGGACGCGTCATCGAGTGGCCAGTAGTGCGTCGGGTTACGGCGCAGGATCTCCCCGCGCAGCGAGGACACGGCGGCCGTGGTCAGGGTCTCCAGCGCGTCCGTGGCGACCGCCTGAACCTCGGAGTAGGCGGCGCCGTCGTAGGCCACGGGCAGGTCCCGCAGCCACCCTGACGCGGTCACATAGGTGACCCCCGCCCAGGTCTCCAGCAGCCTGTAGGGGATGTACAGGTCGATCGGGATACCGACGTAGTTGTCGCCGGACGCCGTCGCGGCCAGCGCACCCGATCCGCCGTCGGCGCGCTTGAACGTGACGGTGGTCGTCCCCGCCGCCGAGGCGGTTGAGACGACCTGGAAGACGGTGAACTCCTTCAGGACCCCGGAGGAGTTCGTGACCCGGAAGAAGTCGCCCTTGTTGATGTTCGCCGCGCTCGCGTCCGGGATCTTGATCGTGGTTGTTGTCCCGGCGGCGTTCGCGGTCGCCGCCCCGGCGGTGCGGGGGGAGTACGCGCCGTCGCGGTTGTCGATGACAAGGTCGCTCTGGCCCTGCTGCGCCGTACCCAGCTCCGACTGGATCCCGCCGTCGCCGTGGAACTCCAGCAGGCGCTTGGTCTGCCCCGTCCACTTCACCCTGCTCAGCGGCGTGGACAGGTCATATCCGAGACCGACCTGGAACTGTGCGCCGGGCCATGCCGGGTTCGGCTGCGGGACCGGCACGCCGGTCTGCCGGAGCGCGACGACCACGCCCGCCCAGTTCGCGGTGCCCGCCGACAGCGTGAACGTCACCGCGCCACCGGTGGTGGCCTCCCGCCACGCCGCGGCCACCCGCGTGTCGGGGCCGGAACGCGTCACCGGGGTCAGCCCGGTCCAGCCCGCGCCGGACGGGGTGATCGCCGTGGCGGAATCGGCGACGGCCGTTGCGACCATCAGGCAGTCCGCGGACCCGGACGGGGCCGGGGCGGTGAGCGCCAGACTCGCGGCGGCGCTGGCGGTGCCGGGGGTGACCGAGTCGACGGTCAGGGCGTTGTTGCCCATACCGGCGACCTCGAACACGTTCACGCACATGCTGCCGACGTCGCTCGCGGAGATCTGCATGGCGCTCGCGTAGACGTTGAGGAAGTCCCAGCCCGCGAACATGGCGGCCGGGCACGCCCACACCTCGGCCTGCAGCTGCGCGCCCGCGTGCGCGGCGTGCGCCTCGGCCGTGTCGGAGTACAGCAGCGTCCACACGTTCCGGGAGAAGTCGCCCAGGTTCAGCAGCGGCGCCGAGCCGTCCGTGACCCGGGCGGTGACGACGGCCACCAGCCAGTTCCCCGACGTGGGGAACGTGGTGATCTCGGCGTCGATGTCGGCGACGGCGACCGTCCACTGGTTGACGACGCTGATCGCCATCTATCGGCCCGCCTGCAGACCCACGGCCTTGCGGCCTTGCAGCAGCTTCTGCTGGACCATGTCGACGATGTCGCGGTCACTCCTGATCGAGCCCTGCACGGTCACGTTCACGTTCGTGACGTGCATGACCGTCGCACCGTGCCCCGACCCTGCACCCACCAGCCCCGCCACCCGCATCGCACCCAGCGCGGAGGAGCGCATCGAGGCCAGCGAGGACTGCGCGGCGAGGGCGGCGAGCTCCTCCGGCCGGTGCTTCGCGTGCGCCAGCTTCGCGAGGGCGGCCTTGGTCGGAGGCCGTGGCAGATTCACCTGCTTGCCGTGCGGGTGGAATCGGCCGCCCTTGGCGAACCGCTCGCCGGTCACCATCGCCGCCTGCATCCAGGACATGCCGGAGTTCAGCGCCGCGAGGGCGGCCGTGTTCTTCTCGGTGGCGTTCGCGTTCACCACGAACTCGCCCGTAGACAGCGCGGCGAGGATCGAGTCGGACGTGCTCGTCCCGGGCCCGGACACCAACCCGCTCGGCCCGCCGTCGGCGAGATGCTTGATCGGGCCGCGATCCATCGGCCCACCGTGGGCCTTCGGCCGATACCCGGAGATCGCTTGGCGCTGGTTCTGGTACGCCTGCACGGTGGTCAGGTGCATGGTCTGGTAGATGTCGATGTGCTTGCCGTGCAGGGCGTTGATGGCGTGCTGGTATGCCTGCAGCCGCGCCCGCGCCGAGGGGGTGTTGTCGTTGAGCTTGGTGCTCTTCTGGGCGGGGATCTTGTCCGCCGCGCTCTTGACGCCCAGCAGCTTCTGCGCCAACGCAATCGCCGCTCGGTGGGAGACGCCCATCGCCTGAGCGGAAGCGATGAGCCGGGCCCGCATCGTCGCGATCACGGCGGCAGTCGGATGCGTTTTGAGCTCGACATCCTTGATCGCCGCCGCGAGCTGCGACAGCGACTGCCTGTTCGTGTTCGCGGCGGCAGTGTTCTTGGTGATCCCGGCATTGTTGGCCTTGGCCTGCGCGGTGGCGGCCAGCAGCGCCACCCGGTATTGGGTTTCGGCGTCGAAGCCGGACTGGAAGGCACCCGTCAGCGCGTCCAGGGCGCTCTTGAGCTGCTGGGAGGTCAGCGCCGCGGCCTGCTGCGCCGTCATCAGGTGCTGCGTGCTCGCCGCCGCGACGGTCGCCTGCTGGGAGAAAGACGGGAAGGTGCGGTCAACGATGTCGAGCCCGTCCTTGGCGCCCGTGAAGGCGCCCTTGACCTTGCCCACGCTGGAGATCAAGCTCCCCAGGCCCGGGCCGAGCAGCAGCACATCCTTGCCGATGCTCTTGATCTGCGACCCGTACCTGATCAGGATGCCGATCGAGTCGCCGGTGTAGCGGACGAGCTTCGAGACATCCTCGACCAGGGCGTTGATGGCGCCCGGGTTCGCCGCTGCCGCGTCCGTGATCGCCTTCACGCCGGTGGCGATGTTGTTCATGATCGCGGGCATCCGTGGCCCGAGATCATCCAGCACGTTCGAGAATGCGTGGCCGATGCTCTGGATCGCCGGGTCGAGCTCGTGCATCGAGGAGGCGAAACTGAACGCGAACCGGTCGACGGCCGGGCTCATCTCATCGAACGCGGACTGCAGCGACGGCGCGAGGGCGTCGAAGGCGGTCTTGCCGTCGGCGGCGATGTCCTTCAGCGTCTTCTGCCACGCAAACGAGACGATCTGCGCTTCCAGCGACACGTGCTTGCGCATGTCGGTGAAGCTGCGTTTGACCTCCTCGTTCTTGGCCGCCGACATGATGCCGATCGCGGCCAGCGCGCCGCCGAGGCCGATCGTGATCCCGCCACCGGCCGCAGCCGCGAGAGCGGGCAGGTTCTCCAGGATGCCGACGATGCCGGCGAGCACCAGCGGCCCGGACTTGCCGAGGACGCTGACGTTCTTCAGCGCCCCATCGATGGCGTTGCCGAACCGCTGCCCGCCGGTCTCCATCAGCTTGAACGCCCCCGAGGCGTCCTTGGCCAGGTCGGGGAACTGCCTGCGGAGCTTCAGCAGCTCGGTGTTGTGCTCCCGCACGGCACCCGCGGACCTGAGCGCGGCGAGGCGTTGCTTCGCGGCGGCCAGCTCGGCGGCGCGGCCCATCTGCCGGTAGTTGGCCGCAGCCTTGTCCGCCGCGTCCGCCGTGGCGCGCTGCGCCTCCGCTGCCTTGATGCTGGCGCGTTCGAGCTCGCGTTCGGCGCGGGCGGCCTTGTCTGCGGCCTCTGCGGCGCCGATCTCACCCTTCGCGAGCTTCTCGGCGGCGTCCGCGGCTTCCCGCTGGGCACGCGACGCCTTGTCCGCGGCCTCCTTGGCGGCCAGGCCCATGCGGCGGGCGGCCAGCGCAGCGGCCTCGTTACGGTCCCTGAACTTGTCGGCGTCCCGGGCGGCGTCGCGCAGCGGCCCGGAGTACCGGCGGGTGTCGGCGACGAACTCTTGCCGCTCCTCAGGCAGAGCCACGGCTCACCCCCCGAACACGGCGCGGTAGAAGGCGGACGATCCTGCTTGGGCGATGCGACCCCGCGCGGCGCTCACGCCCATGTACGGCCGCGGCGGCAGGTCACTCGCGTGGTTGCGTCCGGCGCGTCCGCCGCGTTGCTGGATGGCGGCGTAGACGACGCCGCGAGGGCTCACGGCCACCCGCCACACCCCACCGCCGCCCGTGGGTGCCCCGGCCGTGATCGAGCGCTGTAGGCGCCCGGAGATGCGCGCGGGGGGCTGCCCCGGCGGTGATGGGGTTGGGGTGCGGGGCGGGTGCGAACGACGCCCCAGGTTGCTCTTGATCTCGTCCCGGCCTACCTGCCCCATCGCGTCGGCCGCTGCCCGGCCGCCCTCGTTATCGGCCCGGTCGGCCAGCCTGCGGAGGGCGTCCCCGGCTGCGCTCACTGCGGACCTCCTCGATCAGGGAATGCAGCGGCAGCAGCCACGGCTCGACCGAAGCGGGCAGGGCATCGACCTGTTCGGGTGTCCACCCGAAGTGGTCGGCGTACAGCAGGTACCGCAGCGCCCTCAGGGCGTCTCGGCGGGGTTCTTGTCCGGGGAGGTCGTGTCCTGAGAGGACGTTCTTGACTCGGAGGAGGTCGAGGGCTTCCGGTTGAAATCCAGGCGCTCGGCGTGCTCCTCCACCGCATCATGCAGGGCATCGAACGCGTCGCCGGGGACGTCGGCGAGCACCTCCGCGTTCCCCTTCGGGACGGGCAGGTCGAGGGACCATTCGTGCACGACCTCGGCGATGAGCTGCTCGTCCATGCGCATGCCGCTCACGAACGGGTGCACGGTCTCGTCGCGGAAGCCGTTCAGGAACTCCTGCACGCGCATCTTCATGCCGTGGGTCATGTCGTCGGGTTCGATCAGCTTCGCCCAACGGTCCTTGCCGAGGTCGACGTGGCGCATGGGGGTGCGTTCCTTCTCAGTAGGTGGTGACGAGGTTCTTCAGCACGGCCTGCACGGGTGCGAGACCGGCGGAGGCGCCGACGTCGGTGGCGTTCGCGATGCCCTTCCAGCCCATCTCCCAGCCGAGCGGGGTCTCCCGCGTCATCTGCCCGGTGTCGTAGACACCCTTCGTGCAGGTGAGCGTCAGGTTCCGGACGTTCGCGGCCACACCGCCGGAGTCGATGTTGATGACGATCGCCTGCTGCGTGCCGGCCATCAGCGCGGTCGCGGGCGTCTCGTCCTTGGCGGCGAAGGTGAGCTTCCCCGCCACGGTCATGCCCTTACGGGCGATCGCGTACGGGTCCGGGGTGCCGTCGGCGGTGTCGACGGTCTCCAAGTCGCGGGAGATCGTGATGCCCCACTCCCGGATGTTCAGCGCGGCCGACCCGCCGATGGACACCGTCGACTTGAACGTCGGGATGACGACCTCGGAGGTGACCGTGTTCGTCGGCGCGGACGCGGCAGCGGTGGAGGCGTAGGAGGTGAACTTCGCCTCCACCGTGACGAGCCCGGTGGCGTTGCCGGAGATGGTCAGTTCCGAGCAGCACGCGTACGCGTACGCCCGTGCGTTGACCGTCGGCGTCATGTTCGTGTTGTCGGTGATCGTGTGCGCCGGCGGCTGCCCGTCCCCGGAGTTCAGCAGGCTGAACGTGTGCGGGAACACACCCGAGACGGCGGCGCCGACGGCGTACCCGCCGAACAGGTTGTAGAGCAGGTCCCCGACCGAATCGACGTACAGGTAGGTGGCCAGGTCCACGGACCCGATGCGCGGGCCCGGCTGCGCGCCGTACTCCATCGCCATCGACCCGCGCACGCCGTCGTCGATGAGCAGGCCCGGGTTGTCCTGCACGTCGAGCTTGGTGAACGGGAAGAACCGGGTGGGGGCGACGGCGGTGCCGTTGCTGGACTCCTTGCCGATCCCGGCGAAGGTGCGTTCGCTGGCGAACACGGTGGGCGAAGGCATCAGCCGGTCTCCTTCTTCTTCGCCGCGGCGGGCTTCGCCTCGACCTCGGGCGTCCAGTCCTTGTCCGGCGGCATCGGCAGCGGCATGTCCGTCACCTGGCCGTCCACGGTGGGCGCCGTGTGGCCGTCGGCCTGCTTGATGTCGTAGGTGTTGCCGGGCTCGGCGACGAGCGTCGTCACGTTCTGCGGGTCGGTGACGTCCAGGTAGAACGAGAACGTCACCGGCTGGTCGCCGCCGTAGGTGTATCTGGCCATTGCCTGCCTCACGCGATGTTCGGGTACGTGTTGACGCTGAATGAGATCGCCGCGTCCTGCAGCGTCTTGGGTGAGGCGCCCGGCTCGGTGGCGGGCCAGCCCGGCGACACGGTGATGCCGCGCTCGCCCTCACCGGCCTGCGTGACGATCGTCGGGGAGCCGGAGCCCACGCCCATGCCGAGGGTCGGATCGGCGCGGATGCGGGCGACCACGGCCGCGACGAGGTCATCGACGTGCGCCTGCGCGGTCTCGGTGAGCGGCCCCAGCGCCAGATGCCAGATCATCAGATGCACGTCATACGGCCGGTCGAGGGTCCCGCCGATCGTCAGGCGCTTCTCGGTGGACTCACCCAGCCACACACCCATCACGGCGCCCATCGTCGAACCCTCCGCTAGGCCGACCATCCGGTCCTCGCCGGTGACGATGACGGGCATGTAGGTGCGCACACCACCCAGCCCCACCGCGGCGAGCGGCGTCGGCCGGTGAATCTGGTAGGTCGCATCGAAGGTCGGCCCGCCGAAGTAGGTGGCGATGCCGGTGCGAATGTCGGTGCGTTCGCTCATGTCAGGTACGTGTACGGGGCCATGCCGGTCAGCCCGGCCTGCTGCAGGATCGACCAGACCTGCTCACCCAGGCGCGGCTGGTCGACGCTGGAACCGCCTGCGGACTGGCCGCGGGTCAGGTCCACGGTGCCGGCCGACGCGCCCGAAGGAACGCCGGCCTGCATGCCGTGACGGATCCCGTCCTCGTTGCCGATCGCCCGGTTGTAGACGACCTGCTCCAGGCAGGCGTCCCTGAGCGCCGCGACCACGGCCGCATCGGTCGGGTCGTAGATCGCGGCGAGCAGCGCCTGGTCGATGTCGCGTGTCGCCCGGTCGAGCAGCGTCTGGGCGTTGTTCGGCGTGTAGCCGTTGCCCAGACGCGTGGTGAGTTCGGCGACCGTCGCGTACGCCATCGACTCAGGTCGCCACGCAGTACGGCGCGAAGTTCGCCACCGCCGGGGTGGCGATCGTCGCCGGGGCCGTCGCGGTCAGCGAAGACCCGGACGTCTGCGCGAGGTTGCGCTCACCCGTGACGACCGGCTTGACCCCGATCGAACCCAGCAGGCTCGGGACGGTGGTGGCCTTGACGTGAATGGCCGCCCAGTACACGCCCGTCTTGGGCACCGTGTACGCGGCGGTCAGCGCCTTGGTCTGCGCCGTGAACGCCGCCCACGCCGTCGACGTCTGGTCGGCGGTCTGGGCGATCAGCGCCGGGGTCGCGGAGAGGTCGTACAGCGCGAACCACCAGTTCGTGGGGGTACCGGCCGCGGTGGCGCCGGACACGAACGACAGGTTCGTGACGACGTCGCCCATGGCCAGCAGGAGCGGCACCGACGTCATGACCTGGGTGGTCAGCGCCACGCTGCCGCTGTCGCTGGCCGAGTCGTACAGGCCAACACGCGGCTGGGTGGCCCGGTAGAACTGTGTGGGCGACGTGGGGGCCATGGTCCCGTACGCCGCGAGGGCATCACGGACGATGCCGTTGTAGAGGCCGAGCTGCGTCACTGGTCCTCACCCTTCTTGCTTGCGAGGATCGCGTCACGCTGGTCGGTGATCCCCTTGCGGTTCTTGCCTTCGGCCTCGGCGTCCAGGACGCGGAGCGCCTCGTCGCTGTCGGCGTCCTTCAGGTAGGCCAGCACGGACGGCATGTCGTGCTCGCTCGGGTCGAACGGGCCGTCCGACTTCGGGGTCTGCCGCTGCACCTTCGGCGCCTCCACCGGCTCGACGTGGTAGCCCGCGCCACGGCAGTACGCCAGTACGGCGGGGTGGATCTCCTCGTCGATGACGGCCCTGCCGTCGGTGAACTCGACGCCGCTGATCGACCCGACGTAGTTCGGTTCGGGTGCGGTGACGTTGAATTTCGCCATGTCGCGCCTCACTGAACCTTGACCGCGCGCAGCACGGCCGCGGATTTCGTGTTCTTCAAGACGCAGGCGATCGGGCCCATCTCGACCTCACCCGACTTGACGGCGCCCGCGACGGTGAAGTCCGGCAACCACGTCTTGACCATGGCCGAGCCGGACACGCTGACGCCGTGGAAGGCGTCGAGCCCGAAGGTCACCGCGTACAGGTCGGTGGTGCCGGTGCCGGAGATGGGGATGATCGGCGCGGAGCCGTCATGGCGGTCGCCGATGTCGATCAGCGCCCAGTCGCCGTAGTGGCCGACCAGCCCGCCGACGGTGTCCTTCTCGGAGGTGAACATCGACGCCCACCGGGCCAGTGCCCGGATGCGCGCGATGGCCTTGGTGTTCCCGAGGATGGCCTTCGTGCCCGCGGGTAGCGCGCCCGGCTCGCCCTGGTCACCGGATCCGGTGTGGGACGGCACGACCAGCGACAGCCAGTCATCCAGCTCGTCCAGCCGCATCTGCGCCAGCGCCTGCGTGTTGGTCGTAGCGGTGGTCCAGTCCGCGGACCCGGCCACGTACCCGGCGGTCTTCTCCGTGGACTGCCCGGTCAACGACTTGGACAGGCCGTCGAAGCCGTTCGAGTCGACCGCGGTGTCACCGAGAACCAGCTCCTGCTGGAAGCGGATCTTCGTTCCGACCAGCAGCTGCTGCATCTGAAAGGAGATCTCGTTCGTGGCCGTCGGACCGAGGTTCGCCAGCACACGGTCCACTGTGAACGCGCCGCCGAAGGGTTTCAGGTCGACACTGAACCGCTGCCGACCGGCCTGGCCGGGGGTGTACTCCGTATTGAGAGCACGGAATGACGCCCCGACGGCGTTGGTGAGCCGCGTGTAGCCGAAGGTGAGCGTGGACCCGCCACCGGCGGGGTTGACGCAGTCCTCCCACACCATGTGGTCGAGCAACCAGCTGTAGCGGCGAAGGTTGTCGATGACGCTGAAATCGACGTCGTTCAGCGTGTTCACCGCCGCCTGCGCGAGCGTGACGGGCATTGTTTCTCCTTGGCTTAGCCCCCGCCGTGGTAGGCACCGCGGAGGGCTTCATTGAGGCTCTTGGGCCTCTTGTTGGTGGCGGCCGGGGGGCCGCCGGGGATCTCCCCGCCGGAGCGGGACGGTGCCGCCGTCAAGGCGAACCGCGGTTTCTTCGCGAACTCGCGAGCGACCTTCGCGACGGCCTTGGTCAGGTCGTCGTCCTCGAACTCGTCCCCGAGCTCGGCCGCGACCGCGTCCCGGAACGAGCCGCTGTCCAGCAGCGCGTCCGCGTCCGCGTTGACCGCGCTGGCGGCGCTGCGAACGGCGTCCCGGTAGGCGTGTTCGGTCTGGGTCGCCTCCAGCTCCTCAATACGCTCCTGGCGCTCTTCGAGCTGCTTGGCGAGGTCGTCCACGGTGGGTTCGCCGTCGGTGTCCAGGCCGAGGGTTTTGGAGATCTCGGCGAGGAGCGCCGTACGTGCTTCGTCGGCGGCCTGCTGCTTGGCGGCCGTTCGGGCGTTGCCCGCGTCGGCCCGTGCCTTCTTGAGCGCCTTCTGCGCCCAGTCGGGCAGAGACTTGACGTCCTGCGGGTCGTCGGGGTCGTCGCTGCCGGGCTTGTCGGGTGGCGCGCCGGGCGCCTGCGGCTTGCCCTGCTGCGGCTGCCCCCGGTTGGGCTTGCCGAGCGGCTGGTTGTTCGGTTGCGGGTCGTTCTGCGGGGCCGGTTCCTGCGCGCCGGGCGCGGCCGGGTCTCCGCCGGGCTGTCCACCCTCGGGCGCGCCAGGCGCCGCCGGTGTGGTCATGTGGTTCTCCCTGTGTTACTTCGCCCTCGACTTGAGGGACGTCTTCTTGTGGTGACGCTTGGCCGCCGCGGCGCGGGCCCGGACCTTCGGGTTGTGCTGCGTGATCCAGCCCGCGAGGCGCTTCGAGCCGACCTTGCTGGCCAGCGCGTCGAACTTCGGGCTTGCCATCAGCGGCCGCGGGCGATGCTCTGGCTGATGGCCGTCCGCGAGTCGAGGCTGAGCCCGCCCTTGGGCCGGGCGCGGGACGCGGCGGCCTTGGGCTTGGCGGCCTTGAGCGGGCGCTTCTTCGTGGCGAGTGTCGCCTTCTTGTGCACCCTGCCGGTTGCCTGCTTGAGCATCGCCGCGGTGACGACGCCGTTGGCCTTCATGCCGTGCGCCTTCTGCCATTTCTTGACCGCGGCGGTGGTCTTCGGACCGAGCTTGCCGTCGACGAGCAGCGCCTTGCCGTGCGCATCCGTCATGTGCAACCGGTTCAGCGTTGTCTGCAGCCTCTTGACTCGCGGGTCGCCGTGCGGGGATCCGTAGCCGGTGCCGGTCTTGCCGTTGAAGCTCATCGAGCCGTGACCGGCGCTGGCCGCGTGGTGCTTCCTCGCGGCGGGCTTCGCCACCGGCTTGGTCGGCTTCGCCTTCGCGGCACCGCCCTTCCCGCCAGCGAACTCACCACCGGCCGGGCCCTTCGGGTTGCGCGGATGTACGGCAGCGTTCCAGGTCACAGCGGCTCCTATCCGTGGGCGTGCCGCCGTGGCGACGTGTGTCCGTAGTCGGTGCGCTCCCGCTGCCTCGACCGACGCAGCCCCTCGGCGGCGAGATGCTGACGCAGCTCGGCCTGCCAGGCGCGAACCTTCCGCGCGGCCTGCACACGGGTCAGGTCGTCGAGCGCGGCGGCCTGGCGGCGCTTCCAGGACCGGATGTGCCGTTCGATCGTGCGCTGGCGCTGCGTCGCCTCGTACGTGCCTGGCCGGTTCTGCAGCGAGTGCGGCGGCCACGTGAACCCCGGCCGCCACGCGAACAGGGTGTGATGGCAGTTCGGGTGAAACAGGCCGGCGCGGCGGGCGGTCGCGACGCTCGGACGGCGCGGATCAGCGCCGGTGATCGACAGCACCTTGTGCTCCCACGGGTCGCACAGCGGGCACGGATGCGGGGACTCGGTGACGATCACCAGGTCGTCGCCTTCGGCCGGGAGCCGGTCGAGGAAGCCCGCGATGACGGCCTGGCCCGCCTCGTGCTGCACGGTCTGCCCGACGTAGCCGGTCAGGCTGTACGCGCGGCCGGTCGCGTCGCGGAAGCCGGTGATGCCGCGTCCGGCGTCGCGTTGCAGCATCCGGTCCGCTGCCGCCCGCGCGTCCTTCCCGGCGATCGCGGCGGTGAGCCGGTTCCACAGCGAGGTGACCCAGCCGAGGATCCCGGTCCGCAGCGCGGCGAGGCGCTGCAGCACCTGCCGGACGGTGTCTTCGACGAGACGCCGCTCGTCGCCGTGGCCGCGACCGTACGCCTCACGCAACACCTGCGGTACGAGCCGCCTGGCTCGTGTCTCCGTGTGGTCGAGGATGCGGCGGACGGTGGTCTGCGTCGCGCCGGACCGCACGTGCATCTGCATGACGGGGTCCGGGGCGTTCAGCGCGGCCTTCACGTTCGCGGTGATGGCCAGCAGGATCGCCTGCTCGCCCTCGGCGTACACCTGCGTGACGGTGATGGCCAGGCCCTCGGCCAGCGAGGGTGAGGCAGACGCCGGGGGCGGCTCAGCGGTCATTGCCAGTTCGCACGCCGACGCTGGTCGTGTGCGATCGCTCGCGCGTCCATCGGCTGCCCGCACGAATGACAAGCCTTGCCGGGCGAGTTCTGGCCCGGTCCGAGAATGCCGCGCCGCCGTGCCTCCCTGACCCAGCGGTGCACGGTGCTCACGGGGAGGTCGTTCGCCTCGGCTAGGTGCTTGGCTGGGTGGTTCTTGCCCCAGATGATGTGCACGAGGGTCCAGCGCGCGGCGACCTGCTCGTAGAAGCCGTCAGGGTACGAACGGCCGGATGGGACGGTGAGCTTCAGGGTGGTCGTCATCGTGCGCTCCTCACTCCAGGCGCCCGCTTGCGGGTCGGCAACCGCCGGTACCGGACCTTCGGGCCGCCCGGCGTCGCGTGCGCCTTCTCGTGCGCGTAGCGGCGCAGACGCGGGCTGCTGAAGAAAAGCCTCCATTGACTTCGCGATTTGAACCCCGTGTGACCGCCGGGCATGTCAGCCTCCGTACGCCGCCGGGTCCTGCTGCATCTGCCCGTCCGGGGTGCCCGGCCCGGTGGGCCCCATGCCGTCCCCCAGGCCGGGCACGCTCATCGACGACTGCTTCTCGTCGGTGATCTTCGCGACCTCCTCGGAGACGGCCGCGTCGTCCCAGTCCGGATGCACCAGCCGCACCAGCGTGTCCGTCGAAGCCGCCTCCGCCGCGCGCAGCATCTGCGCCGTCTGCGCCGTCGTCGTCGGGTCCTCACTGACGCCGTCGCCCCACTCCAGGTCCGGGCGGGAAGGTGTGACGTCGGTCTTGAAGACGGCCCGGTCGATCAGCAGCAGCGTCTCGTAGAAGTCCGCGAGCTGCGGCCGCATGTAGTTGATCTTCCGGGAGCGGGTCGTGTACGACTTGCGTTCCCGCGCCGCGACCTCCGTGGCCGTCAGCGGGCGCGTGTTCTCCCCCTGCAGCCCGAACGTCTGCGCCTCATACCCGGCCGCCGACACGATGCGGGTCATCAGGTCGTAGGCGGTGTCCTTGTGCTCCTGCACACGGATCTTGAACTGGGACTGGGTGATCATGTTGTCGCCGGGGGCGGCGAGCATGTTCAACGCCTCGTAAACCTCACGCTCCGGATCCCAGCGGGCGCCCTGCCCCTGGCCGAGGGACTGCATGTAGGTGTCCGGGACCAGCAGCCGGGCCTTGCCGAGACGGATGTCGCGCATCCACGAGCTCACGACCTCGTCGAGGGAGTCCATCAGCGACTCGGTGCCGGAGAAGTCCGATCTGCCCATCGGCGCGGCTGCGGGCAGCGAGCGCCACAGCCGGTTTGGGCGCATGTTCGGGATGTAGACGGCCGTGAGCTTGTCGATGCCGGTCGGGATCGCGCCGGTCTCGTCGACGACGTCCGCGATCTTCTCCATCTGCGGCACCTCGGACAGTGGGATCGGCTCGCCGAGATCCGTCGCCGTGCCCTCGTACAGGCCGTGCAGGATGTAGCCGGGCTCGTGACGTTCCAGATGCCGGATCACGACCTGGTTCTCGTCCGAGAGTTCCCGCCAGAACGTGACCGCCGCCAGGCGACCCCACTGCCACTCCGGCACCGCGGCGTCCGCGTGCACGGCATCGAGCCACGGGCGCTTGGCGAGCTCCTCGTCCCAGCACACCCGCAGGAACACGCCGCCGAGCGCCGCGCACACCTCCGCGGCCTCCAGCAGCGTCGCGTGGACGCCGTCGTCGATCAGCTCATCCAGGCGCTTCTGCGTGGCGTCGTCGTCGACCTTCACCGACGGTGGTTCGGCGAACAGCAGGTCCGCGGACGTGGCCGCGATGTCCGCGGCGATCGGGATGTGAAGCTTGGTGCGCTTCTGGTTGAGAGTGAACGGCTCACCCCAGAACCAGCGCGCGAACCAGCCCACGACGCCGCCGCGGTACTGGCTCGGGTGCTCGCGGATGCGCGCCAGGCCGGTCGAGTCGTACGGTGCGGCCGAGTACGCGCCGTAGGTGCGGGCCAGGTCGTCGGGTGAGCCGGAGTACCAGGCCGACCAGGAGGCGAGGCGCTGATAGACGGGCTGCAGCGGCTCAGGCGGCCACGGGGTCTTGCCTGCTGGTAGCGGCATCAGGCGGGCCAGCCGAGGTCGCGCCGCATCTGAGCCTTCATCGCCTCACTGATCTGACGCTCGACGATGCCGCCCTGAGCGTAGACGTTCACCATTGGCGAGTCGTGGCCTCCGATGGCCTCGTAGGTGGCTTCGAAGACGCCGGGGGCGCAGCGGCGGAACTCGCCGTTGGCGTCCTTGACGATCCAGTCGCCCGCCTCGGCGCGTATTTCGCCGTCAGGTGTAGAGAAGATGATGGTCGGCTCCTCGAAGCTGCCGCCGAACAGGCCGTTGCACCACTTGGCGACGGCGCGGCCCGCCTCGCCGTCTGCACTCCCGGTGACGCGCACCGCGTCGACCTCCACACGCTTCTGGCGGAAGCGGGTCGCGAGCGTTGAGTTGGCCCGAACCCTCTGGAGTTCCGCCCACGCCTCGTCGAGGCGCTCGAGCGCGCGATCCAGTTCGTCCATCGGGCCCCCTCGGTTCGGTCACGGTCAGTAGCGCAGGTCGCGAGACGACGGCGGGAAGTAGGCTTGCCCGCCCGTGCGGGGTGGTGACTTGTCGCAGGTAAGGAGACGGGAGTGCGGAGAGTGACGAACGGCGGTGGTGGCTGCGGCCTGACAGGTGCTTGACACCGCCACGAGGCGAGTCGCTGACCTGCGCTAACTTGAGCAAGCGCAGCGATAACACGAGGGAACGCGTCCACCTGCGCTGATGGCGTCGCGGTTTGGTTGCTAATGGTGTTTATGTAAAGCTGGCCTGCTTGCTCTTGCTAGCGGATCGTCACTCTCGGTGCGACGACACGTCTACGCCTTGGGCTGAGCGTGCTGCCAGGTCGCGCCGCACGAACGCGAGCAGAAGCGGGTCTTGGCGTACTTGTTCTTCTTGAACGCATCACCGCAGTTCAGACAGTTGACCTCGACCGCGTCGAGCCCCGCAGCACGTCGCCACGCGGACTTGCAGGCGTTGGAGCAGAACCGCTCGTTGCCGGTTGCGCTGCGGGTCAGGAAGCGGACGTCGCACTGCTCGCAGTTGTGCTCGGTGTAGGCGCGTCCTTCCCACGTCCGCTTGCCATGCTCTCGATGCCAGGCCCGGCCCTCCTCGGAGCGGTGCCATTCGGCGGCCTTGGGCCGGACCTCGTCCATAAGCGCCCGTAGCTGCTGGCGTCTCTCCGAAGTCATCGAGGAGCCGTGATGCGCCCGATGGTCTTCACTAGCGATGCAGGCCAAGTTGGCAAGGTCGTTGTTCAACGTGTCGTGATCAACGTGGTGAACGTTGTGACCACTAGGGATCGGTCCGTTGGCGTCGATCCAGATCTCCTCGTGGAGCCGCCTTCGGCCCTTCTGGCGGTCGGCGATGCCGGGTACGTAGTACGCCCGTTCGGCCCACGTCTTGGCGTTGGGGTAGCGCCGGTATCGCACGCCCTTGAATACGATCACATCCACAATGGCCACATGGATATTGTATCGGCAAGCATCACGCGGCGTCGGCCGGTCTAAGTTCCGGTCTCCATGCGGCTTCAGTGGTATGAATAGCGTAGCGCATCGCATCTACACAATGATCGTCGACCTTCACGGGCGCGTCCTCGCCCTTCGCGGCCTTGTCGTCGTCCCAGGAGTAGCCGGGCAGCTCGTTCAGCAGATTCCGGCACGAACGGTGGATGAACAGCCGGTCCTGCGCGAACAGGCTGGACACGGTGCGGATGCCGTCGAGGACGTCGTTGTTGCCGAGCGTCGGCGTGAGCTTGTCGCGGTACAGCTGCTGCACGAAGCTCGCGGCGGACGGGTCCACGACCGTCCACTGCGGGCGGATGCCCTTTACGTCGGTGCCCGGGATCGGTAGGCCGGCGAGCCAGCCACGCAGCCGCTCGGAGTATTCGCTGTCGGTGAGCTGCTTACGCTGGATCTTCGACGACCACCAGTACTCGTGGGCGAGGTACAGGCGCCCGTCCGTGCCGACGCCGAGCATCAGGCCCGCGAACGGGTTCGTGGTGCCGTAGTCGATGCCCAGGGCGAGCCAGCGCCGCATCGGCGGGAGGATGTCGACGACGTGACGGTCCGGGTCGAACATCTCGTAGATGGCGCCTTCGGCCAGGCACCACTCGCCGAGGATGAACCGGCGGTACCACAGGCCGGTGTACTCCAGCTTCAGCGAAGCGACGTACTCCGGGTCGAGGGACGGGTTGTCATCGAGGCCGAACCTGAAATGCCGCAGGTCCAGCTCGGGCGCCCGCAACAGGAAGTCCTGCCGCAGCCAGTGCGCCGGCCCGTCCGGGTTCGTGGTGGCGAACAGCTTCGCGTCCTTGACCGACAGGCGGGCGAGCATCTGCTTCCAGAACGGCTCCGGCAGCAGCGTCGCCTCGTCGATGTAGGCGCCGGCCGCCGTGAGACCGCGAAGGCGCCCTTCGGCCTTGACGTCGTTGGCGGTGATGACCTCAATGGTCTTGCCGAGGATTGTCGCCGTGCCCGCACCGCGGGTGTACTTCACGTGCCTGGCCGCGTCCCCGAACAGCGTCGGGTCCGACAGCGGGCTGAACACGTTACGGGCGACGGTGTCGAATGTCTTGCCGGACACCACCAGGTCGCCACCGCGCGGCGGGTCCGCGACGTACATCAGCCAGCGCAGCAGCGACGCGGTCGTCTTCCCCGACCGCACAGAGCCGTCCCACACGTTGATGCGGGCACCGCTGTGAGCGATCGAGCGCTCCTGCGCCTCACTCAGGAGGGGCATCGCCGTGCTTGGCCTTCAGGTTCCCGAGCAGGTCGCCGAGCAGCGATGCGATTCCCTCGGCGCCGGAGTCGTCGGGTGCGAGCTCGCGGGCCTTGTCGGCGGCGATACCGAGCACGATCCCACGGGAGTGGAACGAAGTCCGCGCCCACTCCTCATCCGTCATGCGCTCGAACGAGCCGAGTGCCCGCTCGGCGAGTCCGGCCGCGCGGGACGCGAGAGCGATCAGCCGTGCGCGATGGTCGGCGATGTTGGCGGCGGTGGCTTTCTTTGTGGCTGACCGGTCAAAGGCGTCGGTCAGTCCGGACTCTCTCGCGATGTTGGTTACGGAGCCGACGGAGACGTCGTGGTCACGGGCGATCTGGTTGCGTGGCTTGCCGTCGCGGATGTCGTCGGTGATCGCCTGACGCTTGGTGTCGGGGATGCGTGGCACAACGAGCTCACCTCGCCCTCGACGGATTCGCTCATGGGTGTTCGGTGATGGTCAGGTGGACGTTCCCCAACGCATCGGCCGGGTGCTTACATGCGAAACGGCCCCGAGCGCGGTACGGGGCCGTTCGATAGATCAGCTAGCGTTCACTACGGAGTGTTGCAGACCGCTGACCTCGTACGCAACTCTGACACGCTCACGGCTTCCACTCCTCCCGGTAGTCCGGGTGGTCGGCGTAGGGCAGGACGAGCAGGCGCTGTGTGGTGCAGGGATCCCCATCGTGGGGATGTGCTCGGTCATGCCATTCCAGCATCCGCCGCTTGGCGTCGACCTCGCGTAGCACGCGGGCCGGGTCGTGGCGGGCGATGTGGCGCTGGTGCTCGGCATGCTCGGTGCTGGCGACGTATCCCTGGTGTCGGAGTCCTCGCTCCTCGCGCTGCGACGTCGCACTGACATGGATCATGTTAGGTACGGACGCCTCCCAAGCGGCGCCACCAGTCGCGTGGGCCGCAGCCTCGTCCTCGTCGAGCCGGGCCCGTAGGAACTCCACCAGGGTCATGCACTCATCATCTCCCGCTTGCTCCGCTCGTCGAGGTACTTGTGCACGCTCCCGAGGTCGTACCAGGTCTTCTCGTGCTCCTCCTTGACCTGGACGTGCTCCCGTACCGCCCAGGATCGGATCGTCGCCCGGTCGACGCGCCTGCCGTGCACGCGCAGCACGTACGCCTCGACGCGTTCGATGGTGACCCAGCGGCCGTCGACGCTGTCGGCCATGTACGCGCCGGGAAGCTGCGGGCCGCACGACGAGCACCAGGCTTTCCACGCCTCATCGCCGGACTGGCGCATCGTGACGGTGCCGTCGCAGCGTTCCCCGTCCTTGCCGGTGACCCGGCAGCGTTCCCCCGTGGGCAGGTAGCGGTCCGGGTCGAGCATGGCGCGGGCCCGCCCGGCGAGCTGGCGCAGCACCAGCAGCAGCTCCTCGGCGGCGGGCCGGTTGCCGGCGCACCAGTCCACGTGACGGGTCAGCCACGCGGCCGTGGTGACCGGGTCGCCGTTGCCGGGCCGGGCGATGCCGCGCTCGTCGGCGACGTAGACGCACCACCACACGAGGTCGTGGCGGATCTGCTGCTGGTGTTCGATCACGGCCGTGTTGACCGGCAGCGGCTCACTCGGTGATCCGGACACCCGTTGTCCGCCGTCGCCGCCCGTGGCCAGCACGGTCCCGAGGCGGGCATGCAGGCCGGGCAGGTCGTCGAGGAGGTCGCGCAGCTGGCCTAGGCAGCCGTGGCACAGCCACAGCCCGTCGACGGCGCGGCGCTCGCGGTCCGGGTCGTGCTTGTGGACAGTGACGCAGATGTCGCTGGGCTGGGTCACAGGGTTCCTCCGCAGCCGAGGCACTTGAATCCTGCGGGCGGTCGCCCGTAGCAAGTAGCGCAGGTGGTGCTGTCGCTGACCAGTTCTTCCAGTGGCACCCTGAGCGCTCGCGCGATCCGGACGGCTGACGCCAGGGTCGTCCCGCGCTCGCCGTGCTCGATTGCGTGCAGTGTTGAGTAGTTGACGTCGCTGCGCTCGGCTAGGGCGCGGTATGACCAGCCCAGGCGCTTGCGAGCGACCGCGACGTTGCGCCCGAACTGCTGGACGATCTCGCAGGGCTGGGTCTCGATGGTCAAAACTCATCCCCCCAGGTTGTTGACGAACACGGACAGCTTCTGGCCTGCGTGGCTCAGGGCGGCCATGCCGTGGTTGACGGTGTGGGCCGCGGCGGCGGGGTCTTTGAGCAGGTAGAAGATGATGAACGCGCCGACGGCCCACGACAGGTATTTGCGCATCAGGTTCCTCCGGATGGGTCGGTTACGGCGGTCATCAGGTGTTCACCCAGCCGTGGAAGCACCAGCCGCCACGCGCCAGCGGGAAGGCCAGCCACGGCCCCCATTTGTCGTCGGGATCGACACCCTTCGGCGGGTGCTGGCGCGTCCAGCCGCACATCCAGTCGATCGCGTCGTCGGTGACGGGCTTGTCCCAGACCTGGACGTGACCCTTCTCGTACGGGTCGGGCCAGTCGGAGTCTTTTACCCAGTCGGCGAGCATCGCGGCCAGGGCCTCGTCTGGTGTGGCTCCGACTCCGGTCTCAGCGGCGTATGTGGCGCCCATGGTCACGCGCCTCCGAACAGGATGGCCGCGGCCTGGCGCGGGTCGTTGAGTGCGGCGGTGTGGGTGGCGATGCGTCGTAGGTCCCGGGCGCTCCACGATGCGATGCGGTAGAACCTGCGGACGTCCCCCGGTTTGAGGTAGAGGCGTTCGACGTCGTCGTGGAGCCACCGGTTGAACAGGGCGGCCAGCTCCTCAACGACCGTCGTGGTTTCCCTGGCCGCGGGGCGGCGTGGTGTGCGGTGGGTGGGGTAGGACAGCACGGCGGGGGTCACGCGTGCTCCTCGAACCAGAACGGGTCCTGGATCGCGCAGTTCACGAACAGAGGAGGGCGGAGCCTGCCGGCCACCAGATCCGCGGCGTGTCGGTCGAGAACGTGGTCGATACCGGCCTGCATTTCCCGTCGCGTGCACTGCTGCCAAACGCCGGGCACGATGGCGCCGCAGACGGTGCAGCACATGACCTCGATGTCCTGGTCGACCATCGGCAGCTTCGCGGGTACCTGGATCACTTCTCAGCCTCCTGAGCCTCTTGCGGCCCGCTACCCACACCGGCCCCTAGGTCTGCCGGTGCTAGGCCGTCCTGCGCGTCACCGTGAGGCGGGAAGACGCCATCGGGCATCTCTCCGGGCAGGCGCCAGACGCCGTCGGGGCGCTGGATGAGCCCACGGTCGGCCGGGTCGTGGCAGTGGCTGCCGTGGTTGATGGTCTGGTGCTTGTCGAAGGCGGACAGGCCGCTGAAGCTCTCGTGGCAGGCGCCGCAGTGACAGCGTCGGGAGCTGTTACGAGGTGGCGGGCAGCCGAGCGTGACGCAGTTCATGATCGATCGGTCTCCTCCGTGGGGGCGTCCGGACCGAGCCATTCGACGTCGTGGCACCACAGGCATTGCCGATGCGCTGGGACGTCGTTCTCGTTGTCCGGGTCGGGCTGGTACTCGCTCCAGTGGTGCTCACACGTCTCGTTCAGGTACGAGCGCAGGTCCCGGCCGAGCAGCGCGAGCCTGCTGCCGACGGGGGCGTTCACGGAGAGGACGCTCTCAACGTGCCAGAGCATCCGCCGGTCGGTGGGCGTGGTGACCAGCTCGTCCTGAGGGTTGAACAGGTCGGTGACGCTGGGAGGCATGCGGTCGGTCCACCTCTGCTCAGCCATCGGTCAGTCCTCTCCGCCCGTGGGGGCGTCCTGGTGGCTGTCCGGGCCTCCTGGGGTGTCCAGGGCGTCACGGAGGATGCGGCGGGTGCGGGACGCCTGCGCGTACACGCCGAGCTGCCAGCGGTCGCGGGTGATGCCGGTCTTCTTCTGCTGTTCGATGGCGTCCGCTTGCACCTGTTCGACGGCCGCTTTGAGCGCGTCCCGCTCGGCCTCGGCCTGCTCGGCGCGATGGTTCACGGGGCACGGGGTCGCGTCGCAGTCGCACAGCTCCGACTCGCACGCGGTTTCCCCACAGGTGCACCGCTCGTTCTCGTTGGCCTTAAGCGCGTCCTGCTCGGCGCGCTGGCGCTGCTCGAAGAGCGCGGCACGCACGGCACCGGGAGCATCGGCGAGGGTGGCAGGACGCGGCAGGCCGGTCGCCTCGCCCGCCGCGATAAGCGCAGCGCGGATCTCGGCCTCACGCTCATCGCGGTAGCTGCGCAAACCGTCCCGCTCGGCGCGTAGCCGCTCCAGCTCGGGCGAGACCTGAGCCCACACGGCATCGGTGGCCCTCGAACTGCGGTAGCCGAGGTGGAATGCGATCTCATTGCCGATCCGGTCGCGTAGGTCGTCAGTCATCCTCGGACTCCTTCGGCCAGTTCGGGAACAGGACCCGGTGGGCGCGCTCGAACCGGGTCGTGTCGTGCTCACTGTTCTCGATGACGTAGCTGAGGGCGTCTGCGACGTCGGCCATGACCTCGTGGGATTCGAGTGCACGCAGGACGGCGTCGGCGTGGTCGTGGGGGGTCGTTCCGGTAGAGCTGGCGAGACCGGCTTGCATGCAGGTGTTGATCGCCTCGGCAATCTGGTCGCGTAGGTCGTCAGCGGTCACGGGCGCGGTGGGGTCGTCCGGTGGTGTGCGCTCGGGCGCGGCCAGGACGCAGCGCACACCCGATGGATGCTCAGGGTGAGTCGCCTCCGTGCAGTCATGGCAGCACAAGTCACCAGGGGGCTCACAGTGGGCGTTATGGAGGTCGCAGCAGGGGACGGTCGTGCGCTCGGGCGCGGTGGGGTCGGACTCCTTGTAGCCGAGCGCGCGGAGCGCTTCACGCTGCCACTCGGGTGAGGTGGGGTCAGGCATGGTCGGTCACCTTCTCGGCCAGCCGAACCACTGCGACGGCCAGGAGTTCAGCAAACGTCTCGCGGTTGTGCTCGCTGGCCTGCAGCCACGCGGACAAACCGGCGATGTCCACCTCCCGCACCGTGGCGTTCTGGGAACGGACATCGCGGTACGCCTTGATGAGGTCGTCAACGAACGCGTTGAGTGGGGCATGTGCCTGATCGAAGGCGGCGAGTTGAGCGGGTGTGGTGTCGCCCCGCGGTGTGGGCACGGTGGGGTCAGGCATCGATACCTCCGAGGTTGAAGCCGCCGTCGCGCGCGAAGATCGCTTTGATGTCAGCGAGCGGAAGCACTGTCAGGTCGATCCAGCACCGGCACAGGACAGCGGCCGAGCACATCCCGCCACAGTCCGCGCAGTGCCACGGCGGGCAGTCGCCGCAGTGCTCAGAGGGGAATCGGTCCGTCGGCGAGCCGGTCGGCCCGGGCTCCGTCGCACCGCAGCCCTTGCAGATCAGGATCTGCGCGGTGGGGTCAGGCATGGTCTGCGGTCTCCTTGCTGCGGTGGAGGATGGCTCGGACGCTGGCGACCCACGGCGGAGCGTCGAGGCGGTTCGCCGAGCAGTGCGCCTCGATCTCGTCGCAGTAGGTCCGCACGCTCTCGATGACGGCTTCGGCGTTGCGGGCCTGCTGCTTCCAGTAGTCGGCCTGACCGCCGACCCAGGTCGTCACCTCGTCGCGGGTCTCGGGCATGGTCGTCACCTCGTCTCGGCTCTCAGCCGTCCGAGGCCCCGCATTTCCTGCAGCATCCTGGAATGCGCCGGGCTCTGCGCGTAGCCCCGGTGGGTCCTGCACAGCAGGTTTCCGCCGATCATGGTGAGTAGCTCACGGTCGGCGCGCTCCTCGTCGGTGAAGCCCTGAGGCTCCTCGTACATGCACAGGCAGCAGATGAGGTTGATCATTGGCTGGTCTCCTCGATGGACTGGTGGGCGCATGGGCAGGTGTCCGGGTTGCGGCAGTCGGCGGCGGTGTGGCCGGGACTGTGGCGCTGACCGAGGTCGATGATCGGAGGCTGCTTATCGTCAGGCGTGGGCTCAGGCATGGTCGTCCTTCCGGGTGATGGCGGCCTTGCGGGCCTTGAACTCCTCGTTGGCGGGCACCGCATCGGCGCCGCGGGACTGCTCGACCACGCCCGGCGCGGGCGGCATGTACCGCCAGTGGCCTTGCTTGCGGGCGTCGTCCCAGTAGTCGCGGGCGAACTTGAGAGGGTCCGCCCACAGCGACTCGGGAACGTGGCCGCGGATGAGCTTGGCGAGGTACTGCGCTGCCCTCTCGGCTGCCTCGTCCTGGTCGGTGGCGGTCACGGTTGAGCCCCTTCAGCAGCGAGAGAAGTAGCGACGTCGGCTAGCACGCCCAGCCGCTCGGCGAGCCGACCCACGCACGGCGGGCACCATGTCAAGCCGTCAGGCGGGGTCGCGGGCATCGGATCGAGGAGCATCGCTCGCGAGTTCCGGCCGTCCCACATCGCTTGTCCGCAGAGCGCCTGCTGGCGAGCGAAAGTGCCGTCCTCGCGCAGGATGTGCAACCGCCGGACCTGCCCGGCGCGCTGGCCGCCGTCGACGTAGGTCCGGTACACGGCGGCGGTCATGCCGTCCACCGCCTCGTGGGGATACCGGCCCGCTCTGCGAGGTCGGCGGTGTGTGTGGCGCCGCGGGAGCCGTCGCGGATGAACGCCAGGCAGACGTCCGCGCCCAGCTCAACCATCTCGGCGTTGCGTATGAACCCGGCGCGGCGGCCATGGCGCTTCCAGTCCGCGGGGTGGCGCTCCTCGGTGATGTCGAGGTATTCGGCCATGTGCCGCACCAGGTCGGCCGCGATGGCGTCCGCGCCGGAAGGGCATGCGCCATGCACGACCACGACCGGGTATCGCCCATATGCGGCGACGGCGAGTGCGGCCCGTATCGTCTCGACGTCGTCGAAGGTGCGGGAGCCGGTGACGAGGATGCGCAGGGCGGTCACGATGCCTCCTCGGCCGGTGCGCGGCACTCATGGCAGATGCCTTGACAGTCGGCGGGATCCCAGCAGACCGGCCCGCCGGTGTAGGGCTTACCGCCGCGCCGGGTGAGAGCTTCCTGCCAGATGTCGCCGGCGGGCTCACAGGCCTTCATGCGGCTTTTCCTTTCAACGGCGGATCGTGATCTCTGGGTTTGTCCACAATCGGCGAGGCACGTGATCGGCATTCCAGCTCAGCTAGTCGACTACGGAAACGATCATGCTTGTTGGTAGGTGTCTTGTGGTTAGGTGCTTGGTTAGGTGGGCGGTAACCATTACCGGTGTTCTCGGCCTCAGTTACCGGTGTTCTGGCCTCAGTTACCGGTGTTCTTGAACCGGTCGCCACCGAACACCGGTTATCGCTACCGGTGTTCGGTGGGTTATCCACAGACTTCTCGTCCCGGTTATCCACAGGCTTCTCGTCCGGGTCGAGCATCTCCACACGGTCCAAGAGGTCATCGGGAACCGTCAGCCGGTACTCATCCGCCAACCCGCGGCGGCCCATCTTCGACCCCTCGAAGACCCGCTCGACCAGACCGAGGTCCCGGAGCCGGTCCAGAGCTTTCCGGACCGTCTTGTCGGACAGTTCGGTGACGGCCACGAGACGCTCGTTTCCCGGCCTGATCCGCGTGCCGTCGCGGTTGGCGTAGTCGGCCAGCACCGCGGCGACTAGCTTCACCGAGGCGCCGAGTCGGCACCGGCGGATGACCCTGCGCCAACTGAACGGGTCGATGCCATCCCCCATCAGGCGACTCCCTGCTCAATCTGTGGACGCATGCGAGCGACAGCGAACTCCGGCGGTAGGTCACTGATCCTGTAGGCGCGGAAGGTCGACGAGCCGTCGCCGTTCTTCTGCTCGACACCGGGGGCCTTGCCGACAGGCAGCTGAGCAAGGGTCCGGCTGTGCCATAGCCGGAACACCTTCAGGTCGCCGAGCAGCCAGCCGTTGAGGTCGGTGCCGGAGCTGCTCGCGAAGCCGTAGAAGACGTAGTCGCCCCAGCCGGACAGCATCTTGGCCAGCTCGGTTTCGGTCCCCTTCGGGCGACGGGAACGGATGGTGAACTCGTCGGGGTAGCGGGTCGCGTAGTCGGCCCGACGCAGTCGACATGCGACTCGCACCGCGTCGAGCTTGAGCACGATGAGATCGGTGTTGTGCCGGGCGTCCTCCTCGAAGGGGGCTTCGGCGATCAGGTAGTTCGCCAGCACTTGCTTGACGCGCGGGATGAGAGCCCGCTGCCAGTCGAAGTCACGCTCAAACGACATCAGCGACCTCGTTCCCCCATGCGATGAATCCTTCGCGATCACGTCGAGCGAACATTTCGACACGTGGGCCGGGGCTGGCCGCGGTGACGCGTTCATAGAACACATCCGGCTTGACGCTGTGCCCCTGCACGGGCGCCTCGAACGACAAGCGCAGGCCGAGACGTTGCAACGGCAGGTTCCCCCGCCGGCCGAACAGGACATGCTCGGTGTCATACATCCATGAGAACGGGGTGATGCCGACGTTCTTGCGCCACGTCATCACGCACTGGTAGTTGAATCCCCACGCCTCAAGCAGGTCCATACCGGCGGGCAGGAACTTGTGGGTGACCCACAAATAGATGTGGCAATCGTCGGCGGCGAGGGTGCGCACCGGCACCAGGGCCTCCTCGGCGATGTCCTCGAGGCTCATCACCGGGTAGTCGAGCGTCCGGCCCTGGTCGGGACGCTCGACGCGTTCGATCTTCTGCATCGGCCAAGGCGGGTCGATCACGACGCATGAGAACTTGCCCTCTGGCGGCCGTACCGGATCGGCGACCGCATCGGGAATGTGCAGACGCGCCACCGCCTGCCGAGCTTCGGCCTCGTCGCGCCGCATTTGCTTCGCCAGCCGCGCGGTACGTTCACTCTCGGCCTGAGCAAGAAACTGTTGTCGCTGCTCTTCGGCCAGCCCTGCCGCCGCAGCTGCCGCCGAGATGCTGATACCGCCATCCTTGCGACCCTTCTCGGCCTCAGCAATCAGCCTCTCGTCGCCACTATCCAGCACCTTGCGGGCGGCAATAACACTTTCACGACTGACTTTGAGCAACTTCGCGGCCGAGTCCTGAGGCAAAGTGGAAGTTTCCACTTTGCCTCCGGTGTGCTGGTTACCTCTATCGCCACCACGAGAAATGGTGGCGATCCGCGCGGCGACCATTGAGCGCTGGTCGCTGTCCAAATGCCGCCGATGCAAATTTAGCGACACCACGAATGCGACGAGTTCCGCATCCGGCCCCCCGTAGGTGCGGTAGTCCGGTTCCCGGGCGAGACTCCGGCACGCCCGGTACCGGTTCCGACCGTCGATGATCCGGCCGTCGCTGTGCAACCACACCGGCTCGCGCAGCCCATGCTCTCTGATGTCATCAACGAGCCCGGCGAATTCAAGCTCGGACATCATCGGGAAGATGTCCGCGACAGGATGAAAATGCAGTTCGGTCACGTGTCGTCCTGTCCTTCGGCCGCCTTCTCAGGCCAGCTCGCCAGCAGCTCGCGGTTGCGCGCCGCCTGCTTCTCGGTGATGGGCGTATAGGCGGGCGTGAGCCCGGGGATGCGCTCGACCGGGGCGGGCGCGTACCGTTCGGCCTCCAACTGGTCCGGGTAGGAGATCCGTTCGCGTTCGAGCCGGACCATCAGTTCGTCGTGGTTCACGCCGCCCCCTGTTCCGCATCCACCCGGGCGATGAGCCGTTGCGTGGTGGACCCGTTGATGTTCAGCAGCCGCGCGGTCTCACGCGGCCCGCACCCGCGACCGCGCAGGATGCGCACCGCCTCGACCCGCTCGGCCCTGCTGAGCGGCACCAGCCCACCCGCGCAGGCCCGCTCCACGGCGACCTCGTCGATGACGCCGTCGTCGGGGCGCACCAGCGGATGCGGGCACCGGGCGGCCAGCACCACGGCGAGGGCGAGCAGTTCCTGCCGGTCAAGGCTGAGCAGCATGTCGGCGACCATCCGCGGGTTCCGCATGTGCACGGCGTAGGTCAGCCACGGCACGGTTGAGGAGGCCAGCAGTTCGGCCAGCTCGTCCCGCTGCTCGACGGTCAGGCCGGTCATGAGGCCGGCCTCATCCGCCGCTGGCCTCGGCGGCGCATGCGAACACGCTCATCCTCGGTGAGGCCACCCCAGATCCCGTACCTCTCCGGTGCGTCGAACGCCTGGTTCAGGCACTTGGCGCGGACTGGGCAGTGGCCACAGATCTTTTGAGCCGTCTCGATCTGCCGGGTGAACTCGGCGCCGTGGCCGGCCGGGAAGAACAGTTCGGTGTCTTCGTCGCGGCACGCGGCGGCGTCCTTCCAGGTGGTCATCAGCTCACCTCCGCTGTTTTGCGGGCCTGGATGGTGGCCTGCGCCCGGAGACCGCCGCGGCGTCTGCGTGCACGCCTGCGGTCGCGGCGGTTCATCCCGGCGACCACGCCGTCGGGTTCCTCGCGCGGGCTCAGGGACATCACCCACCTGGTGCACTCGCGGATGACGGGGCACACCCCGCATACGGCCTTGGCCGGGGTGTCGTCGGGGCTTTCCATGACGACCGACTTGCCGCCGCAGGCCGCCCTCTTGGTCCAGGCGCCGCCGAGAAGTTCTGTCATTGCCTTGTGGTAGGCGCCGCGCATGTTGGTCATCAGCCGGTCACCTCCTCGAACAGGTCGCCCTGCCCGTTCATCACAGGCGGGGGCTTCGGAACGCCGAGGGCACGGGCCCGCTCGCCGGGGTCGGTGGTGCGCCAGGCGGCGAGACGGCAGTAGTCGCCGGATCGGTCGATGCTGACGCCGCGGCGGCCGAGGACGTCGGCGACGAGAGCCGTGGTGCCCGTCCCTCCGAAGGGATCGGCGATCACGCCGCCAATCGGGGACCAGCCGAGGATGATGCGCCGCGGCCACTCCATCGGGAACGCGGCGTAGTGGTCAACTGCGAGGTGTGCGGGGACCTTGAGGGGCTGGGTGGCGATCTCCCAGACCGAGCCGGGCAGCGCCCCCCGCGCGTTCATTGAGGCGAACCTGCCGCCTCGCGGACACGTCTGCGAGCCCTCCTCGCGGGCACGACGGGCCGCCGTCCAGGAGTCGTTGATCTCGCGGTTCCATTTGCGCGCCTCGCGGATCTCATCGACCGCGCTGAAGTAGCGCGGCTGCTTGGTCAGGTGCACCCAGTCTTCGTGCGAGCGCCGCACCCGGTCGGTCACGCTTTCGGGCAACCCATTGGGCTTGGACCAGATCATGACGGCGCGGCCGATCAATCCCAGCTCGTCCCGGCACGCGATCCGGTACCGCTCCGGCAGGAACAGCAGGCTCTTGCCGTCGTACTTGTCGCCGAGGTCGACGAACATCGACCCCTCGGGCTTCAGCACACGCATCCACTCGCGGGTGCATTCCAGCAGCGCGGCCACGTACTCCTGCGGCGTGGCCTCGGAGCCGATCTGCCCTGCGAGGCTGCTGTCTCCGTCGCGGTAATCCCTGAGGGCGTAGTACGGCGGCGAGGTGACGATCAGGTCCACGCTGGCGTCGTCGAGCGGGAGGTGACGGGCGTCTCCCCGTACGATGACGGCGGCCATCAGTCGGTCACCTCCAGCTCGGTGAAGCGCGTGCACCCGCACGGCGTCGCCTTCGGCCCGCTGCTGTACGAGCAGACGGTGCGGGTCTTGTCGCGGTCGCGGATGTCATGCAGCTCCTCAGCATGGCCGCAGCCCTCGGTGCCGCAGTGCTTGCCGGCGGCGGCGACGTGAGCGCAGGGTGGGACCGGGGACTGGGGGGAGGTCACGAGTCCTCGCTCTCCACAGCGTCAGCAGCGGCCAGGAGCTGCGCCGCGTACTGCCGGGCGTGCCAGGGCTCGCTTTCGCCGGCCTCGCGGCGGATCCACCCGTTGGGCAGGACGCGAGGGCCGACCGCGACGGTCTCGTCGTGGGGGATCTTCGACACGACCCAGTGCCCGTCCTCGATTAGCCGCAGCACGGCGTCAGCGGCGCCGGGCCAGCCCCAGTCGGGATCGCTGCCGTCGCAGAAATCGGCCAGGATCTTCGCGAGCTGTTCGCGGAGGGTGGCCCGACCCGCGAGCGGGGTGTCATCGGGTCGGGCCGGTCCCGGCGGGGTGAGGGCGTCCCCGGCGGGAGTCTGGGATGAGGTCACGACGTCCTCCCCGCGTGCCGCTCGCGCCAGGCGAGCACCGCAACCCCGCAGATGGTCCGGTCGCTGTACATCGGCGGGACCACGGCGAGCAGGAGCGTCACGGCGACGCCGACCGTGAACGCGGCGGCCAGGGGGATGGAGTAGCGGAGCGTCATGACCGCCTCCACTTGATGACGAGCAGCGGCAGCGGGCACACGTACACGGCGGCCGGTGCCACGTACACGCCCACCCACGCGTCACGGGGCTCGACGTAGACCGACACGCGGCCGAGCGTGAGGCGCCTCACGGCTGTTCGCCCCGGGCAATGCGGGCGTCGCGGTACATGATCGCCGCGATGCGGGTAAGCGCCCGGTCGGCCTCGTCGCTGGTGGCCACGTCGTTAATCCGGTCGCGGAAGTAGTCCTCGATGTCCTTGGCGACCTGCTCGCGGACCTGCCGCTCATGGTCGGCCAGCACTGCAGCGATGGCGGCCCGGTTTGGCGAGTTGTCGCCGCGTTCGCGGGCCTGTAGCCATGCCCTAAAAAAGACGTCCACCAGCTCGTCGGGTACCTGCTCGGGTTTCACAGCCCCTCCCGCTTGCGGTCGTTGAACTGAGCCCAGCCGTCGTCGATGGCGGCGTGGTAGCCGCTCTCGCGGCCCTGCCTGCGGCCTCGGTGCACGCCGTAGCGGTAGGCGACCCAGACGGGGAAGGCCAGGGCGACGGCGGTGATGATGACGGCGGTCACAGCCCCTCCGTCTCGTGGTCGTAGACCTCGGCGGGCTCGCCGTACGCCTCATCACGAGCAGCGCCCGCGTCGTAGCCGGTGACCTCGTCCATGCGGGTGTCGAACCTCGCCATGTCCCAGCCCTCGCGATAGCCCTCGTGGTAGCCGCGCTGGTAGAAGAAGTCACGCGTGAGCCAGATGCTCAGCCCGGCGGTGGCGCCCAGGACCATGAACAGGACGGCGGCGAAGATGAGGATCTGGTGCGGTGGGGGGATCACGCGTCCCCACCCCGCTCGGCCTCTATCTCCTCACGGACGGACGCGAGGACATCGGCGGCGGGCAGCCCGTAGGCCGCAGCGGCGCCGGAGAGGAGGCGAGCGTTCTCCTCGGTGAGCCGCGCGACTTCCTGCTCCAGCGCTACCGCTGCGTCACGGGCCCGGTCACGGTCGCCGATGAGCCGGGTCACCTCAGCCCGGTACGCATCCAGCACGGCGGTTTCTTCGGGGATCATTCGGTACCGCCTTCAAGGACGTCGGCGAGGGTTTGGAGGGCTAGGCACCGCTGGTCGTTGCGGAGCGCGTTCAGGGCGGTCGCGGCGGCGTCGGTCAAGCGCTTCACGTCGGCCTCGGCCGCTTCCTTCTCGGCGACCAGAGCGCTGATGTTGGCCTGCAGCACGTCCTCGCCCGCCTGGTGCGCCTTGGCCGCGCGACGGTTCTCCTCGCACTTCTCCCGGAGCCGCTTCACCTCGGCGAGCAGGCCGTCAGCGTGCGCGAGTGCGTCAGAGATGATCAGGTCGCTGTCGCGGTCCGGTCGCGCGGGGATGCTCATCCGCCAGCGACCGGGACCGGTGCGTCGGCAGATCTCACCGACCTCGGTGTGCGCCTTCTCCAGCGCGGCCTTGACGACGTCGAGGTCAGTCATGACCGGGCCCCCACGTAATTGCAGTCGTATCCGGGGGTCGCACCCCACTGGTAGGCGCGCTTGCAGCGCAGCGTGAGCGTCATCCCCGGATGCAGCAGTGAGCAGCGGGAGTCGTCGCAGGCGCGCTGTCGGCCGTCGGTGAAGGCGACGACGAACCGCTCCTCCATCGTCTTGTCGCCGGTGGAGACGAGCCGCTTGGAGACCGTCTGGATGGTGCCCGTGGTCGTCTGCCACGAGTGGTACTCCCACCGGTACGGCCAGAACGCGATCGCGGCGATACCGACGATGACGAGAGCAACGCCGACGGCGCCCCACTTGGGCAGGGTGAAGTCGTCGTCTTCCTTGGCCCAGTACCGGAGGACGAAGAACGCGATCGCCGTGGCGATGAACAGGACGCCCGCGATGGGCAGTCCGATGATGATTCCGAGCGATGGCATTACGCGGTCCTCGCAGCGGTCAGGGCGGGCAGGGTGGTGGTGCGGCGCGGCCGGGCGTGGCAGTTCTCGTGCTCGAACCGGCGCCGGCGGTAGGTGAGTCCCCGGCGGAACCTCCCGGGCCAAGCCGCGAGAGCGGCGGCGAGGTCCCGGGCGTCGCGGGCGGTGGCGGTGAAGACCTGCGGGTGGCGGGCGATCCAGGCGAGCAGCACGTAGGAGGCGACGAGGAGGGTGAGCATCGCGGCCACGGTGAGGGTGTGGGTCACGACGACGCACCCGCGATCGCGAGCTGTTCGGGGCGACGGATACCGTCACGCTCGGCCACCTCGGCGGCGCACCGTCGCAGCGCGGACGTGACCTGCTCGGCGGTGCGTTCCGGCGCGTCGTTCCAGTTGACGACGGACTCGACGCCGAGCCGTCCTTGCAGCGATTCGATCGCGGCGCAAATGGCGTCGGCCTCGCTGGGAGTGGCCTTCGCCATGTCCACGCCAGCCGCCGCGTATATCGCGGCTAGGGTGCACATGCCCGTGCCGCGCGGGTCATACAGGTCGCCCTGGTACCAGCCGACCTCATCGATGACGTCGGCCGTCCTGGCCAGGATCTCGGCGGTGTTCACGAAGGCACCTCCGTCATGACGTGCCGCTCCCACTTCTGGACGAACGCGGTGTCGATGGACTGGTTCGGGCGGATCGAGCCGAACGGCGTGCCGCACTGGCAGCGGCCGTACAGCTCGCAGTCGCCGTACTCGACGACCAGGGCATGCCCGCCCTCCCAGGTGGCCGGGAAGGTCTCCTCGGTCACGACCCCTCGCCTTCCGGGACCTGCGCCGCCTCGGGCTGCGGGTCCACGACCGTGGCATCCATCGGTTCGGGGGCAAGGCACGACGTGTCCACGTCTGCGGCGTGCGACCAGCCGAGCGCGTCGCGGACGATCGGCTGCTGGCAGTTCCGGCACGCGACCGGGTTCCGCTGCGCGTCCTGCTCATCGGCGATCCGCCGATAGTCCGCAGCGCGGCGGCGCAGATCGTCGGCCTCCCCGGCAGCACGGCGCATCACCTCGTCGGCGAGCCCGTCAAGGCTGTCGGCGTGGCCGCGTAGGCTGTCCGGGGTCTTGTCGCTGTACAGCTCGATACGATTACTCATGACGCGGTCCCTTCATGTCGGCGTCATCGGCGGCCCTCGGTAGCTCGGGGGCCGTCTCGCTTGTGGGGTGAATCTGGTCGGTAACGGCGCGCAGGTGGCGGCGCAGCGTCTCCTCCAGCGGCACGCAGGCACGGCAGTCGTGGTCGGCGGGCCGGTCCTCACCGCACGGCCCGCACCAGGTGAGCGGCACCAGCACGGCGCGTACGCCCTTCAGTGAGGACACGAGCCACATGGGGGCGATCACGATGCGGCTCCGATCGTGAGCTGTTCATCGGGATCTTCGTCGCTCCCAGACACGACCCCGGTCAGGCGTTGGGCAATCCGCTCGCAGTACCGCTCATCGATCTCCACACCGATGGCCTTACGGCCGATCGCCTTCGCGGCCAGCAACGCAGAACCCCCACCGGCGAAGGGGTCAAGAACCGTGGCCGGGGCGAGCTTGCTGATCAGGTACCGCAGAAGCGCCTGCGGCTTCTCGGTCGGGTGCACGCGGGTCGCTGCCGGTGACTTCGGGTAGCGCAGAACGCTTTGGTCTCGGCTACCGACCGTCTTGCCGTATCCGGCCGAGGCGATCAGCTCGTACGACGGCCCCCAGTGCTTGAGGTCGCCCATGCCGGGGTCGCCCTTGTCCCAGACGAGCATGCCGCGCAGCGGGAACCATGGCCCGAGTTCGGCCCACACGTCAGGCCAGACGTCCCAGCGGGTGAACCACAGCACATGGTTTGAGCGCAGCAGCGGGATCACTGAACGCTGGAGAGCGATGGACAGCCGCACGCCGTCGTTCGTGATCGGTCGGGCACCACGGCCGACGGTGCGGTTCGAGACGTAGTTGATGCCGTACGGCGGGTCGGTGACGACGAGGTCAACTGGGTCGAGGGTTGGCAGGACATCGCGGCAGTCCGAGTGATACAGCGTCACCGTGTCGTCGGCGTAGTAGGGGGCCATCACGACGCCTCCCCGCTCGGCACCGGCCGTACGGTCCCGTCGTCATCGAGCAGGCACCAGCCGTAGACTGCGTGATCGACTCGCTCGAGCCGGGGATGTTGTGACTGCTTCAGCCAGAAGCCCCTACGGTGCATCTCGGCGTCGCGGGACTCCGCCTTGCGGTGGCAGCCCGTGGTGGCGCTTCCGCACAGCAAGATCAAGTTGGCCGGAGAATTTGTTCTCGGGTCCGAGGACCCCCCGTCACCACGGGCCACCCTGTGCTGAATGCTGTAGTCGACTCCCGCGACACCCTTGACAGGGTCGCCGCAGTCGGCGCACCGCCAGTCGTCGCGCTGCATGACCAGAGCCCGGGTGTTGCGGTCCGGGCCGGTGTCGACGTGCTTGACGCCTTCGAGGTGCCACTGCCCGTACCAGCACTGCGCGACCCGCTTGGGCGTCTCCTTCCGAAGCCCGAGGTCCGTCACCTTGACCAGGGCGCGTTCGGCGGCGGCCTGATCGCGGTACGTCTTGGTGCCGCAGGCGCACTTCGACTTGAGGGTCACGGCTGCACCTCTTCTTTGGGGCCCTTGCAGCCCTTGTCAGCCCAGCGGCACGGGTCGTCCGCGGTCTCGCCGGGATAGATCAGGTGGCCACACGGGCGGCGGTGCGCGGCGTAGATGTCCGCCGACGGCGTATCCGCGGTGTCGTGGCGGCGGGTCATGGGTGCACGCCCGTCCCGGCGAGCTTCATCTCGTCGCGGGTGGTGGCGGACAGGGTGCGGCCGACGTCGATACGGGCGTGCACGGCTCGGATCGCCTCACGGCAGCCCGACACCTTCCGTTCCGCAAGATCGGCAGCGAAACGTTCATCGGCGGCGACGAGGATCGCGAATTGACGGCGCTCCTCCACGGTGCCTTCGGCACGCATGTACGCCTCCGCGTACGCCACCTCGGCCTTCTTCTTCGCCTCCGGCGCCGCATCGCCGAGCCCGCGGTATTCGGTGACCAGTTCGTCGAGCGCTCCGCTGAGCTGGATCAGGTGCGAGGCGATCTCGTTGGGCGTCATGTCCGCGCCGGGCTGCGCGTGCTGGCCGCTCACGCCTGCTCACCGCCTGCCGGGAGCGCGGGCGTGGCCAGGTACTCCAGCGGGTTGAACCGCCCTTCCCGCCACGCCTCCTCGATCGCCTCACGACCCCCGTCGGCGTACCGGACACTGAACCCCGTGGGAGTGTCAGAGCCGGGGCGTACCCTCGCCCACTTCACGGCCTCGCCCGTGCGGGTGTCGATGACGTCGCCGCCGACGATCTTCAACCGGCCGACGACCGCACGCCGGAACGACTCCCGCACCGCGGTGACGACCTCGCTCGGGTGCTCGGCCTTGACCCAGCGCAGGAACGCCGCGTCATCGACGCTGATCCCCGCCCGGGGGGTGGTGAGCGTCGCCGTGCCGACCTGCGTCCCGTCGGGCAGTTCGATGTCTACGGACTTGACGCCGAGGGCGTCCCGGGCGGCCAGCAGTGCGGCCAGGGCTTCGGCGCGTCCGGTCTGGTCTGCGTCGGCGATCAGCTCCTTCAGCAGCTTGGACAGCAGGGCGCCGCGCACCGAGTCTTTGAGGCTCATGCCGGGGACTCCTCCAGCTCCTTCTTGCGCAGCTCGAAGACCTGCTCGAACGTCGCCCGGTCATCGGCGGTGAGCTGGCCCCGCTGGGTCTTGCTGCTCATCTCCCCCCACAGGCCACGCAGCTCACCGAGCGAGGCGGCGGCGGACAGGCGGGTCTCGAACTTGTTGGCCCAGTCCCAGTCGGTGACCGGCTCGACCTGTGCGGGCGTGGACCGTTCGTAGGTGTGGGAGTCCGGCTCGGGCTCATCCGTGGGGATGCACAGCGCCTGCAGCAGCGCGATGCGGTACGCCACGGACATGGCTTTGGGTGCGCCCTTGTCGCCGAAGTCCATGGACTCGCCCGGCACCTCGGCGTCGATGAAGTCCCCGGCCGGGCCGTAGAACCGGTACGTCACCGTGACGGTGCACTCCCGCGACGGCTTGCCGCGGGAGGTCTGCACGTCCCGGTACCGGGCCTCCGACTTCGCGGGGACCGCGATGACGCCGTGCTTGCGGAACGCCGGCCCGACCGCGTTGATGACGGCATCGATGCCACGGAACGGGTAGTTCTGGTCGGTGTTCCGGCTGTTCTTGCCGACCGCCTGCACATCACCCATGACCGCGAGCAGGGCCTCGATTACGGTCGGCTTCTCGGTGTTCTGTTCCGTCATGATCGTGACCACCTGCACTTACAGCGGAGCCGGTAATAGGTCTGGTAGAGCGTGCAGAAGGAGCGCGCCTTCACATCCGCCTCCCGACGAGCGTGAGGACCGCGGCGAGGACGTGCCCCCGGCAGTCGATGACGTAGGTCTCGGCGTCGAACTCGGGCCCGGTCAGCGCCACGTCCAGCACGGTGGACGGGTCCTCAGCGGCCTGTAGGCGCAGCAGCGCGTCGGTCAGCACCTCGATGGCGGCCCAACCGTCCTCGGCCGTCAGGTGCCCGGCGTGGTCGCGGAGCGCGGCGGCGACGTCGGCGTTGGCGATCTCCCGGTTCTGGTGCAGCCGGGCCAGGTCCTCCCACACCTCACCGGTCAGCGGCGGTAGGGGGTTGCCGCAGACGAGCTTGTTGCGGCAGGTGCGGCACAGCGGCTTCGGCTGATGGTCGCGTGGGTCGAGACTCCACGCGATGGTGGACACGCACCGCCAGCAGCCACGGCAGGGTTGGAAGCCGCCCCCGGTGTAGGGGTAGATGACCGTCGTCTCGGCGGCGCGGTATCCGCTAGGCATCGGACACCTCCGTGGCGTCCCGAGCGGTGAGGATGTCCCGCAGCCGCTCGACGGTGGCTTCGGCTTCCTTCAGCTCGTCCTCGGCCTTCACGGTGCGGGCTACCCACTGGTCTCGCTCGGCGCGTAGCCGCTCCACCTCGACCTCCCGGTATCCGCTAGGCATGAGGCACCTCGCCTTCGACCTCGATCGAGGCGAACTCGACGATCCGCGTGGGGCCGTCGCCCGCCGCTGCCTTGAGCAGTCGCATGGCCCGCTCCAGCGCTCTGGCCGGGCTCACGGCCTGCGAGATGAACTGCGTCCCCTCGCGCCACGCCGTCACGCGGTACAGCAGTGGCGCACCGTTGGCGTCGCGGCCGAGTACGGCGAACTGGACAGCGTCGGCGTGCGGTGCGTCGGAGTGGACGGCCGCGAAAATCGCGTGGTCCAGGTCGCTGGTGTGGACGGTGCTCATGAGGCACCGCCGATGGACTCGATCGTGAAGCGGCCCCCGCTGTTCAAGCCGCACAGGATCCCGCCGCTCTGCTTGTCGACGTCCACGTACACCTCGACGTCCCGGGAGCGCAGGCGCGGCCTGGCGTAGTCGAAGATGACCTCGGCCAACTCGTCGGCCGTCGCTGCCACGGTGACCAGCGGGGGTACGAGGTGGTCGCGGCCGATGCGGTCGAACGTCACCCGATATGAGGTGATCGGCTCGTCGTGGTCCAGGTCGCTGGTGTGGACGGTCATGAGGAACCCCCGTACAGCTCGTGGATCGTCCGCCAGTTGCGGAGGACGTCCGCAGCACCAAGCCGCGTCAGCTCGTAGTTGGCGGCGAGGTACGCGACCGCCTCGTCCCGGGTGATGAGTCCTTCGCTCACGGCCTTGCCGTGCGCGTAGATCACATCGGCGAGAGGAACGATGGGCTCCGTCATGAGGCACCACCACGGCGGGCGAGGATGACCTTCGTCCACTGGGCGGTCAAGGCATCCAGCTCACGCCGCGAGTCACCGTCGAGGCCGTACCGGGAAGCGACAGCGTTCAACGGGTCAGGAAAGAGCGCGTCGTAGTGCCGCTCCGACGGGGTGAGCGGGCCACCAACAGGTCCCCGCCAGGTCTGGGCGAGCAGGTCGCAATGCGGGTTGAGCGGATGCAGCATCTCGACGTCGACCAGGCGGTCCCAGCCGGGCTCACGCTCGTCCAGCAGCGCCGCACCTCGGGCGACGCGGGTTTCGATGGTGTCGCTCAACGGGTGCTCCCCCGGTCGGCGTGGACGTGACAGATGCCGGTCGTGGAGTACTCGGCGAGGACGAGCCGCAGGTGGCCGTCGCGCACGATGGCGTACTCGTGGCCCTGGTAGTAGGTGCGGCGGACACCGTGGTCGTTGTAGCCGGTCATGACGCGTCGCCCACCCGGTCGCGAAGCCAGGACTGGACCTGCTCGGTCGTGTGGACCTGGACCTCGTAGCCCTCCCAGTGGATCACCGAGCCGGGGATGTCACCTGCGTATGCGCTGGCGCGCAGTTCGTCGGCGAGCGCCTCACGACCGACCGCCTGATGTTCGGCGTACCGATCGACCTGGTCATCAAGGCCGAGCAGGTCAGGCATGGACGTGTGTAGCGCCACCGCAAGAGAGGCAAGCTCGGCGACTCGGATGGGCCGCTGCCCCTTCTCGGTGCGGAGCACCGTCGTTTGATGCCAGTCGTGACCGTGCTGCTGCATCCGCGCGGCCACGTCTCGCTGCGTGGCGCCGATCTCCTCGCGGCGAGCGTTGAGGCGATCTGCGACGAGGCGGTCGATGTCGGTCATGCCGTCCGCACCTCCCCGACCTGCTCCCACTCGCCGTCAACCAGATGCGCCGCGAACGCGGGCAGGTAGCGGCGCGGGAAGGTGCGCAGGATCGTGCGTGCGTACAGGTCGTCTTCGCAGGTCCGCATGCCCGGCTCGTCCCAGCCGTCGGCCGGGGGGAACACCACCGCCCACTCGAAGCCGGGTGCGAAGGCGTTCGTGCCGTTGGCCTGCGCGCAGTGCGCGTTGGTGTCAGCGCATCGGGCGATCACCGAGGCAGGAAGCGGGCGGGCGTGGTCGGTGAGGCGGGTCATCGCGTACCGCCCGCGGGCTGCCCGGCGGCGAGGACGTCGGACTCCCAGAAGCGACGGTGCCCGCCCGGGGTGCGGAACGCGGCCTTCAGTACGCCCGTGGTGTCCCAGCGGGCGACCGTCTTGACGTCCACCCGGTAGTAGGCGGCGACCTCACCCGAGGTCATCACACGTCGCTGGCTGTCGATTAGGGTTGTCACTGGCCCTGCTCCTTCGGTGAGTTGTTGTGGGGCCTGAGGGTCCGTCCGGGTGCATCCGGTACGGGCCCTCGCTGTTATCCGGTCGCGCGCAGGTCACGCGCGGAGCGGGTGCGCCGCTTGATGAAGGCGGTCACGGACGCCTCGGGCACGCGGGACTTGGATGCGCGTCCTGGCGTGGCGATGTCGGTGACGTCGAGTTCGCCGGCGGCGATGAGCGTGTAGACGTGGCCTCGGCTGCACCGCAGCCGTTCGGCCGCCTCGGGGATCGTGAGTACGTTGCAGGTGGCGTGCTTGGGCTGGGCGGCCATCACGCGCCCCCGATCGCGAGCTGCACGCCGGGCATGGTCGGCGAGGAGACGAGACCAGCCGCGTGCAGTCGACGCCAGATCAGCGCCTCACCTCTCGGCGTGACGTACGTGGTCGACCGCTCCTCGGGCGCGCGGTCCGGGTTCACGTCCACGAGCCGGGTCTTGAGGTCGAAGTACTCGGGGATGTAGCGCGCGTACGGCTCGTTACGCCGCGAACCGCCACGGATGAGCAGCTTCTCCGCGAACAGGAACTCCCGAAACGCCCGCTCCTTGATGCCGAACCGTTTGGCGACGGTGCCGACGAGCGCCATACCGTCGGCGTTCATGGTGCGGCGGGCGCGCGCGGCCTCCGGCTCCAGTTCGGCGATCTTCTCCTCGGCGGCCAGCGCGCGACGCTCGGCGGACATGGCCATGTCGAGGATCTGCATCCGTCCCTGCGACGTAGACATGTCGGGGAGCGCGGAGACGCCATACGAACCGGTGCGGCGGATCGCCGGCAGCACCTCGGCCGTGACCCACTCCTGGAACCGTTCGGCCAGCTCCGCATTGCTCCGCATGATCAGCCGGTACATCCCGGCCTCGGAGATGACGGTCACGTCCTGGTCGCCGGAGGGGGTCGCGATCCGCGACGCCCCCTTGTGGTGGGCGGGGACGTGCTTGGCGAGTGCGTCGCGGGGGTTGGAGTAGCCGAGGGCAAGGGCGATATCCCGGCCGACGAACCACGGCTGGTCGTCCACGGTGACGGTGCGGACGTTCTGGCCGGTGGCCGGGAAGGCGAAGGGCGTGATCTCGGCGGCCATCAGGCGGACACCTCGTAATCGGCCACTTCGACGGGCTTGGGGGACGGGTCGGCGAGGATCGCAACCTTGGAGACCTTCAGCACCCGTGCGATCGCGCCGATGAGCTGCGGACTTGCGCCCCTGGCGTTCGTCTCAACGTTGCGCAGGCTGTTCGGGTGGATGGTGATCCTCTCCTGCTCGAAGAGGAGGTCGCACAGCTCCGCCACCGACAGTTCACTCCGCTTCCGGAGTGCCCGTATGGCGGGACCGTTCTGGTCCCGACTGGAGGTGCTCTGTGTCATACGCCCACACTAAGGCGTGATCAGGCGTGAAACAAGCCTGTTCAGGTCTTTTCACGCATGACTATGCCTGACAATGCGGTGGCGGAAAGTCAGGGAAAGTCATGGCCGGTTGCCGTGAACCAAATCATGCCTGGACACGTCTAAACACGCCTGTCATGATGCGGATGTGAGCAACACCGAGGGATGGCTCCGCCTCGCAGAGGTGGTGAAACGCCGACGTGCAGACCGTGCCTGGACCCAGCTCGATGTACACGTCCAGGGCGGTCCCTCAATCGACCGAATCCAAGCCATCGAGAGCGCACGCACCGACGGATACAGTTCGCACACCATCGCGAAACTGGAACGCGGACTGGAGTGGGAGACGGGAAGCGTCGCGGCGATCCTCGCAGGCGGCGAACCGACACCGACCGACAACCAGCCCACGCCGCCGGCCCGCGAGATGCAGCCGGAGATCGAGCAGTTGCAAGCCCGCCTAGAGGAAATGGACCGCAGGATCGCCGAGATGGAACGCAGGATCGGTCAGCAAGAGCACGTGCAGGACGGCCACCGGGGGCGCGACGCCGTCTGACCCAGGGGTCACCGAACCCTAACCGCTCGTCACGTGACATCACATATGTCCAGGTATGAGCATCGGTAGCCCCAATTCACGCGCGTGACCGCGCCACGCGCCGCGACCACGATGTACCAAGGGGACGGGCGTGTATGCCAGAGCCATCACACACCGGGGGCCAAGACCAAGACCTACCCGAGCTGTACCGAATGCTCGCCCACAGCAGGGCGAACACCCAGCGCATCGAGGAACTGATCGCCCGCAAGGAAGGGACCCCCACCGCGGAACTGCATCAGCGCCGCCGGCGCATCATGCGGATTGTGCCGTGGGCCTCGGCCGCGAACGTCGGCGCCGCCCGGCGCGGACTTCCCGCCAAGGTGAAGGCTGCAATGGGCGTGGGGGCCGTGGCCGGCATCGTCGCGGCGTTAATGACCGTGGCCCAGTCCGGCGTCGACCGTCCACGGCGGCCGCACGCCGCGCCGCGGGCGAGCGTCCCGGCGATGGCGCCACCGTTCATCCCCGCCCCGCCCCGCGCGCACGCCCCGCCGCGACCGTCGCACAGCGCTGCACCGCCGCCGCCTGCCCCTTCCCGCCCGCCCGCGCGCGGGAAGGGGTCCGCATCGTCGGCGCACAACCCGCCGCCCGGGGGCGTGGATTCGCACGGGACCATAGCCTCGTACAGCACCCCCCGGCCGATGCACTCGACCAACCCGCGCTGCCTGCTCGCATACCAGCGGCCCGTCAAAATGCGGCTGCTGTGCCGCGAGACCTAAGATCCCCGAACCCGAACTCAGGAAGTGCCCGTGGCCTACATCCGCAAACTGCCGTCCGGGAAGTACCAGGCCACCGTCCGCATGCCGAACGGCCAGCGCATCACCGAGACCGACCCGCTGAAGAAGGTCGTCAAGAAATGGGCGACCGAGCAGGAGGCGCGGTTCAACCGCGGCGATCACCGCGACCCGCGCGCCGGCCTGATCAAGTTGGGGGAGTGGCGCCGCCGCGTCTCGGAGAACCGCAGCCTTGAGCTGACCACGGTGGCGAAACTCGACACCCTGTGGCGCACCCACTGCGAGGCCCAGTGGGGGCAGTGGCCGATGGCCGCGGTCACGCGCATGGAGGCGCAGGAGTGGGCGAACCGGCTGCGTACCACACGGCGTGCCCGGCACAAGGGCCGGACCGTGCGCGACCAGGACGAGGACGTGCCGCTACTGAGCGCCGAGACGATTCACGCGGCCGTCAACACCATGAGCAAGCTGTACGCCCTCGCGATGCGAGAGAGCCCGCCGCTGGTGGCCGCTAACCCGTTCACAGACCTGGACCTGCCGCCAATCGAGCTGCAGCCGATCGAGTTCTATGAGCATGGGGAGGCGGAGCTGCTGTACGCCGCGGTCGAGCAGCGATCCGGCATCGAATGGCGGGCCGCGGTCGAGCTCGGCATGGACGTCGGGCTGCGGCCAGGTGAGATCTTCGGTCTGCACGCTCCGCTGGTCGACTGGCGCCGCCGGCTGGCGGGGGTGCGGCAGGTGATGACCCGCTACGGGCTGCGGGACTACCCCAAGTCCCGCAAGAGCAACCGCACCGTGCCGGTTCCCGAGGCGACGATGGAGCGGATGTCGGTGGCGATGCGGGGCCGGGACGCGTTCGGGGTGTGCACGTGCCCGAAGGTGCTCGCCGACGGCAGCCGCCTACCCGGCCGGGGCCCGTGCCCGGCGCTGGTCTTCAGGGCGCCGGAGGGTGGCCCGATCGACGACGGCAACTTCCGCGACCGGGTGTGGAACCCCGCCGTGGAGAAGGCGGGCATCCGCCGGTTCCCGCCGCGGATCATGCGTCACACTGCGGCGTCGTGGCTCGTGCAGGACGGGGTGCCGCTCTATGATGTGCAGGCGCTGCTCGGCCACGAGTCATATGCGACCACGCAGCGGTACGCGAGTCTCGCGCCGGACGCCCACGACAAGGTGATCGAGTCGTGGCAGCGACGCACCCGACAAGATCTCTCCGGTTCTTGACGCACCGGTGACGCATGGACCAGAAAGGCCCGCTCCCGATGATCTCGGAAACGGGCCGTTGACCAGGAGGTGGGCCCGGGTGGACTTGAACCACCGACCTCATCCTTATCAGGGATGGAAGAGCCGCAGGTCAGGGGACCGACATGTCTCTGACCAGCCAGAATTTGTCCAAGAGTGTCAGGACAGTCCACCCGTGTTGGGTGGTCGTGACGCACGGGTGACGCACGATCATGAAACCCGCTGCCCGATCTGTGAGCAGCCGATCTGCTCCCTGAGGCACGTCTACGACCGGCTGACCGTCGAGCGGGCCGACGGGCTCGCGCGCGTCGTCTGCGGCGCGGACAACCTCAAATCGCCCACCAGCGTTCCGGGGGCTACTCGGCTGGTGGCCGCTTCGGGAGCGTGACGCCTTTCTCGCGCAGCCACCAGCGCCACAACCGGACGGTCAGCGCGGACAGGTCCCCGTGGCCCGAAGCCTTGGCGCTCTCACGGACGGCATCGGCGAGTTCCTTGGTCCCGCCGCGAACGCCGACGACGTGAGGGTTCTTGTGCCGGTCGCCGTCTGCCATGCAACATCTCCCGAAAGTGGTTAACCACCCGGCTTGTGTGTGCATCGTATCAGGCGTACGCTAGTGGTTAACCACAAGAGGGCGAGGAGAACGCCATGATCAGCGAATGCGACGAGGTCAACGAGCACACGCCGCGCGACAGCGGTTGGGGCGTGCTCGGCGGTCTCGCCGTCATGTTCGTCTGCGCCGTGATCGCGGGCGCCGCGGTCGTGTTCGCCGGACCCATCGTCGTGCACGCCATCACCGCTCTCGCCGCCGCCGCATGGCACGGCACCGCTCGGCTGCTGTCGTGAGGCACCCGCCCCCGCCCGAACGCCAGCGGATCTTCGACCGGGCATTCTGGCTCGACGCAGCGGTCCTCTTCGCCGCGTTCCTCATCGTCGCCGTGGGGACGGTCATCTCCGACCACCGTCCGCTGCATCTCAAAGTCCCCGTGACCAGCTCGACCACCACGCCGAATGTGGCTGCCACGCCATAACCCGACCGGACCCAACTATCCAGAAGGAATCCCATGAACAAGACGCAGTTCGTCGATGCCGTCGCTGAGCGCATCGGCGACAGGAAGGCCGACGGCGTGGCCGTCGACGCCGTCCTGGAGACCATCCGAGACACCGTGGCCGCCGGCGAGAAGGTCGCCCTCACCGGCTTCGGATCGTTCGAGAGGGTCACCCGGCCCGCACGCGACGCCCGCAACCCGGCCACCGGCGCGACCATCCACGTCCCGGCGACGGCCGTGCCGAAGTTCAAGGCGGGTGCCGATTTCAAGGCGCGCGTCGCGGCGGGGGCATAGCGCGTCGACCGCGCGAAAGACGTCGCCCGGTCCGCGACCTAACCGCGGACCGGGCGGCTTGATCGGACTACTGAGGAGTCCAACCCGTGACCGAACCTACCCACCCGGGCGAGGAGAGCCCCCGCACGGGCCGCCCCGTCACCGTGGCCGCCGCGGGCGCCGACGAGGAGCCGGAGCGGTGGCCGGTGGATGCCGACCGGCTCGTCCGGTGGTCGACGATCGTCGTCGTCGTCCTCGTCGCGCTCGCCGCCGCCTATGTCTCCTACCGCCACGCGTACGAGCTCATCCACGACCACGGCGAGTCTGGTACGGCGGCGCGCATCGGCCCGGCCACGGTGGACGGGCTGATCTACGCGTCGGGGATGGTGCTGTTGCAGGCCGCCCGCTACCGGCAGGCCGCGCCGCCTCTCGCGTACTTCGGGCTGTGGCTGGGGATCGCGGCGACCGTCGGCGCGAACGTGGCGCACGGATGGTCCCACGGCGTGCTCGGTGCGCTGGTCAGCGCGTGGCCCGCGGTGGCGCTGATCGTCTCCTACGAACTGCTGATGAAGATCATCCGTGTTGGAGCGGCACGCGGCGCCGAGCCCGGTCCGGACGAGCGGGCCGCCACCGGGGACGCCTGCCCGCACGGTGTGGCGGCGACGGTGCAGGAGGCCGTCGTCAACGCGTGGCTGCACGCCCGTGACTGCCTCGGTGAGGAGCTATCGCAGCGCCAGCTCGCCACCGACTTTGATGTGAAGGACCGCAAGAAGATCAAGACGTGGCTCGATGCGGCGGCGCCGAAGACCGCACCAGTCGTGTTGGAGCCGCCCGCGGCGCCTTCAGCCCAGGAGGAAGCGCCAGCACTGAACGGTGGGCCGCCAGCATGAGCGAGTCGGAGCGGCGCCCGGACGACGAGCGCCCGCTGCGCGCCGTCCCCGACGCCGTCGAGGAGCCCGACGACGAGCCGGGGCGGGAGGTCGCGGTACGCGACGAGACCGCCCCGGCCGCCATGGAACAGGACGAGCCGCTCGACGGTGTGGTCCTCGTCGAGGAGCGGGAGCTGCCGGCGCTGTTGCCGCCCTGGGCGACGAGCGCGGCAAGCATCCGCGCGTACGCCGTGTGGCGGGCACGCTGGTCGGGGCACATGCTTGCGTTCCACGCCATCCGCACCCCGCTGTACGCCGTCCGTGTCGTCGTACGCGGCGTCGTTGGCACCGCCCGTGGCGTACGGGCGCTGGTCGCGTGGGTCTTCGATTGGCAGGCACAGCCGCTTCGCCGTGCGGCCGTGGAGGGCACCGAGTACCGGGAGTATCTCGCGCTGGTCCATATCCGCAACGACTACGTCCGCATCCGCGGGATCGTGGCCGGCGCCAGCCTCCTGGCCGTCGGCGTCGGTGTGGCCATCGAGGTGGCGACGTTCCCGGCCGCCCTGGTCCTCGAAGCCCTGCTAGGGCTGGCCGTCGCCGCGTGGTGGGGTGGCCCCGGCGAGCAGGCCGGCCTGTTCGATTCCCCGGACCTGCCGGTGCGGCTCGACCTGAACGAACAGCATCTCAACGGTGCGTTCCGCGCCGCGGGCCTGCTCAAAGGCAAGGACGAAGACGACGACGCGCCGCAGCTCCTGATGGTCCGGCCGCCGATGCGTGACCAGAACGGCTGGTCGGCCGTGATGGACCTGCCCCGCGGTGGCGGCAAGACCGCCAAGGACGCCCTGGGCAAGCGGGACGTCATCGCCGCCGAGCTGGGTGTCGATGAGATCCAGCTCGACCTGCGGCGGGTGCGTGCCGTGCACGGCGGGCATGCGGGGCGGATCTCGCTGTGGGCGTGCGACGACGACCCATACCTACAGGAAGAACCAACCCCGTCGGTACTCGCCGACATGGAAACCTTCGATATCTGGCAGCCCGTACCCTTCGGGCGCGATGCCCGTCGCAACCGCGTCGACCTGCCGCTGATGTGGCAGTCCATGTTCTTCGGTGGCCTGCCGCGGCGCGGAAAGTCGGCGTCGCAGCGACTCCCGTCGGCCGCCGCCGCCCTCGACGCGCACGTGCGGCACTACGTCGCCGACGGCAAGGGCGGTGGGGACTGGCTGCCGATGCGGCAACTCGCGCACCGGCTCGTCCTCGGCGCCGAACTCGATGCCGTGGCCGCGCTCGAAGACATGCTGGACGAGGTCATCGAGGAGATGGAGTCCGCATACCGGGTCATCCGCAAGATCCCGGCGCGGGTCGCACCGGACGCCAAACTCACCCCGCAGATCCAGCGCCGCTACAACCTGCCGATCTCCTTCGTGACCATCGATGAGCTGCAGGAATATCTCACGGCGATCAGCGAGACCAAGCGGCGGGAGGCGCTGATCGACCGGCTGTGCCGCATCTCCCGCCGCGGCCCTGCCGCCGGTTACATCTCGAACTTCGCGTCCCAGCGCCCGGACGCCGACAGTGTGCCGGCGCGACTCCGGGAGATCGTCACGTACCGGTACTGCACGCAGGTCATCGACCGCACGAGCTCGGACATGGTGCTCGGCAAGGGCAAGGCGTCCCAGGGCGCGGATGCTTCCGTGCTGGCCGAGGAGCACGTCGGGGTGGGGGTGCTGGTGACCAGCGCGGCGAACTTCACGACCGTCCTGTGCGACTACCTTGACCTGCCGGGCTTCACCGCCGTCTGCGCGCGCGGGCGCGTGCTGCGGGAGCAGGCCGGGACACTGACCGGCGACGCCGCCGACGATGTGCTGGCCCGCGCGGAGGCTCAGATCATCCCGCAGGTGCTCGCGGACGCGCTCACGCTGATGCGGCATGTAGAGCGGATCCACAGCTTCGACCTGCTGAACAGGCTCGTCAACCTGGACCAGGGCAGCTACGGGAACTGGTCTGTGGAACGCCTCGCGGACGAGCTCGCCGATGCAGGGGTGGAGCGCACGACCCGGCAGGTCAAGATCGACGGCCGGAACTTGAACGGCTATCACCGCTCCGATCTGGAGGCCGCCGCCGAGCAGTACGAGCGGCCGTCATGACCCCCCGGAACCGGCCCGTAGAGGCACGGGAGCGGCCCGCCGTGCACCCCCTCTACCGGGGTCTACCTCGCAGGTCAGCGGCCACCTACCGGCCCCCTCTACCCGGTAGGCGCTCCCCTCTACGGCGGGGGTCGCGGGTAGAGGGGTCAACCACCATCCACGGCAAGGAGACGATCACCATGCCCCCAGCCAAACGCGGGACGCCCGCGGGCAAGACCAAGACGCATGTCCGCGCCCACGCTCGCACCACCGCCGCGGGCCGATCGGTCCGGGTTCGCTCGCACAGCCGTACGGTCACCGCCTGGCAGCAGGCCGGGATCGCCTGGGCGGGCACGGCCGCGACCGGCGCCACCACCCTCGCCCTCGTCGTCGAGCTCGGCCTGACGCTGATCTCCGCAGTGCTGATGCTGGTGACCGCGCTGGTTGGCGCGCTGGCCGTCGCGGCGACGGCGAAGGCATCGAAGCCGCGACGCAGGATGCGCGCCAGGACGCGAGGTCGCCGGCGCCCGACAGGACGAGGGAGACGGCGATGACGACCCTGATCCTCGGCGTCATCATCGCCGCCATCCTCTACCGCATCAGCCTGGCGATCTGGCCGTACACCGCGTGCCGGGGCTGCTCCGGCGAGGGCACGAACGCCGGCAGCAACCGCAAGCGCTGGGGCAACTGCCGTCGCTGCGGCGGATCCGGGCAGAAGCTGCGCCTCGGCACCCGACTACTCGTCCGCCGTCGATGACCGTACTCTCGATACGACGAGGAGGCCCCGCCGGTCGTGATGACCGTGCGGGGCGTTTTGGTGTTGAGATGACTACCTGAGGTAACTCGGTCCTGTCCTTGACCGCCCTTCCCGCCCGGGCTGACGCTCGCAGATGGGAGGAGGTGGCATCATGGGCAACCTGACCGGCGTGTTGTGGCGTAAGGCCACACGCTGCGGCGGCAACACCGGCGACCAGTCCTCGGACGACAACAGCGAGTCGTGTGTGCTCGTCGCGGTCATGGACGTTGACGCGAGGGACTGACAGGTGAACGACGCGGCCTCCGGTGACCTGTCCCGGGGGCTGTGTCATGTGAGGAGGGCGGCGGGTGCACTACCACGCGTACAGCTACGAAGGGCCAGGGGAGGCGATCAAACCGTTCGACGGTGCGCGGCGCGCTGGCGGTGTCGGGTTTGATACGGCCGCCGTCCCTCCGGTGCGCACCGACTGGTGGCTGTGCCGCCCGGCCAGAGCCATCCGCGCGACCTGGGATGACCCGCGTGAGGGCGTATCGTGGCTGACCGCGCAGTGGCGCGAGAAGGTCGACGGCCACGAGATACATCCCCGTCAACAGCGCAGGCCCCACCTGGACTTTATGGCCGCCTTGAGCCTTGAACAGTTGTCGATGGGCAACGATGAGGTGTGGGCGTCATGGCTGAGTGGGGGGATGTACGCGCATTTCGCGGTGATCTGCTGCCCGAACCGTACGGTGGGCGGCCCGCCGTGCCCGATAGGCCGCGAGGACACGCGCCCGGAAGGTGCGACACGGTACGTGGGCTAGATCCCGATGACCGCCCGAACGTTTGAGCGAAGGCGTATCATCGGGTTCGGGATTGGAAGAGGCCCCCGGGCGGTTGCCTGGGGGCCTCCGTGTTGACAGGTGTTACTTGGCTGCCTCGCGCTCGACGCGGGCAACCTCGACGCACTCGTTCTGACTGCCGCTTCGGGTGCTTTTACGCCACTCGATGGTTTGGGACATGGGGATTGGATCTACTCCTTGGCCACGTCGGCGATCAGTGCCGCCGAGTCTTCCGGTGATAGCGCCGCATCAGCGATACGGTCGAACGCCAGCCTAAACCGTCTGTTCTGTTCGGCGCTCTCGATGTAGGTCTCTCCAGACAGGTCCTCGATGTAGGAGACCGCCGGGTCGACGTCCTCCGCGAACTCCAGGTGAGTGAACGCGCCCTCCAGACCGATGTTCGCGCCGGCCGGGAACGCCAGCACTCGCACCGACACGTTCGGCCTCCGCTGCTGTATGAGCAGCAGTTCGCGGAGCTGCTCTCGCATGACGTCGGGGCCGCCGACCTGCTGGCGGATAGCCGCCTCGCCGAGTATCGCGTGGAACTCTGGTGCGTCCGGTCGGCTGAGCAGCAGCTTTCGCGCGACGCGGGCACGAACCCGTTCCTGGACGGCTTCCGGGCTCGGCTTGGGCAGGCCGGTCGCGATGACCGCGCGCGCGTAGTCCTCACTCTGCAGCAGGCCGGGGACCAGCAGCGGACGCCACACGCGGATGATGGATGCGGCCTCTTCGAGACCGACGTATGAGCCGGTGAACACGCCAAGGTCCTCCCACCAGCCGCGCTCATGCGCGTTGCGGGCCAGCTCGATCAGGCTGTCGCGCTTCTCCGCTTCGACGCCGTAGAGGGCAAGGATCTGCTTCACCTGAGCTGGCGTCGGGACCTTACGCCGATTCTCGAATCGGTTCAGCTTGGAATACGACCAGCTCAACTGTGCTGCCGCACGCTCGACGGTCAGACCCGCCTGTTCGCGGAGGCGCTTGAGTTCGTCAGCGAGTCTGCGAGCGCGCACGGACAGGCTCTGCGTCGGTGCCATGGCGTGCAGTGTCTCGCGTGCCGTTGCGTCTACGCAAAGGCATCTGACCCCCAGTCAGAAAATCATGAGAGTAAGGCTTGAGTTGATGATGACATCACGGCATCATGACGACCATCCAATCCCGGCCGGGACTCCCAACCCGGCACCCCTACAGGGGAGTGATCCCCCATGGAGCATCGCCCGCGAGCGGCCACCATGACGCCGCCGAACGGCACACCCGTCGCCGCCGCGCCGTCGTGGCTCGCCCTCGAACCCGACCCGGTGTCGGCGAAGACCGCCCGCGTGTTCACGCGCACCCTGCTCGTGGAGGATCCGCGAGAGCTCGTCGACGACGTGGAGATGGTCGTCGACGAGCTCGTCACGAACGCGATCGTGCACGCCCCCGACGGCTACGTCGTCCCGCCGGGTATCTCGCCGTTAATTCACCTGGCGCTGCTGCCGATGCGCCGCTGGGTGGTCATCGAGGTGCGGGACCCGTGGCCGGACATCCCATGTAAACGAGAAACCGGCGACGCCGCCGAGGGTGGCCGCGGGCTGGAGATCGTGCACGCCCTGGCCGCCCGGTGCTGGACGAACCGGGGGGCAGCCGACAAAACAGTCCGTGCGATCGTGACCCGACCCGGCGCGAGGGTGACGGACGCGGAGCTGGACAGGCTGCGGCGCTCATGAGCGCCTCCGGCCGACCAACCCCGGTGATCCCCGGTTTCCGGCTTCAGCAAGACCCGCTCACCGACGAGTGGATCGGCACCTCCCGCTCCGGGTTCGTGATCCGTGGCTGGTCGCAAGGCGAGCTCGAAGCCGCACGGCGGGCGTTGTGACGGCAGATCCTTCTGAACTTCCGGGCCGCGCTCATCGAGGTGTACCCGGGAGACCAGTCGTTACAGACTCCCACGCGGCCGGGCCCCACCCTGTCCCCGGCGCGCGCGGGATTCCCCGGGAACTCGCCCCGAATTGCGTGGGGGGGCGGGATGCGACCCGGGAAGGGGCGCCGGCGATCTCCCCCGAGTCGCCGGGCCCGGCCGCCGCGAGGATGCACTGCCTCGCGCGGCCCTGCGGCCACCGGGGAGCGTGCCTTTGGGCGTCTGAGCGCTCCCCGGTGGCCCCTCACGACCAAACTCCCGAACGAAAGAGGCTTGCATGTGGTGGTTTGACCCGCTGTGGTGGCACGTTCCCGGCGCCAGCGGACGCCACTACCCGCCCGTCGTTCATCGCCCCCGCCGCCGCTGGGCGCGCCTGGTCAATCGACTGCGCAGGCAGCGGCGCCCCTGATCGGCCCACGGCCTCGGCATGCGCGGTGCCCGGGGCCGTGGGTCCACCGCACGAAGGAACAGGATCGGCTCGAAATGACCGGAGAAACACTCGTCGACCAGCTCCTGATCGGCGACGAGCAGCTCGACCACCGCGCGGAACGCATCCGCGCGATCGGCGTCACCGCAGATGACCTCGGGCTGGTCGCCGATTACCTGCGCGCCCTGGCCGAGCACGGCGAGAGCGTGGCCCATCTCGCCCAACGCGCCTTCGATGAGGCGCCGCCATCACATCCGGTGCGGTCCATGGACACTGCCGGGGACGTCGAGTTGTTCCTGTCCCATGCCCAGAACCTGTTCGGGGCGGCGCAGACGTTCGCCTCAGAAACCTTCGTGCGGATCCGCGACGCGGACACCACATGACCCCCGCGGCCCGCGGGTCGACGGCGCGCACCTGCGCGCTGCGCGTCAGCAAGGCGACTGGCACCGGAAGGAGGTGGAAGCTAACCGACCGTCAACGTCATCATGTCCAAAGACGTCCTTCATGGAGGAAGCAAGGATGGCAACAGCACAGCTCGGAGTGAAGACCGGCATGACGCTCCTCGACGACATGGAGCTGTTCAACCGCATCGCCGACCGCATCACCCGCGAGAACGAGACCATCGACCGGGCCATGGCCGGGAGGATCCTCGACCAGGCGATCCTGTTCGTCGCCGCGGCCGGGCGCAACCCCGGCATGGGCCTGTCCCCATCGGAGCAGATCGACGTCGGCTGGGACGCGTTCATCCTCTACACGAAGGAGTACTTCGACTTCTGCGCCAGGGTCGCTGGCCGTTACGTCCACCACACCCCGAACGACACCCCCGGCCACGAAGTCACGCTCACCAACGGCGACCCGATCCGCACCCCGGCCGAGACCGCGGATGTGCTCCGTGAGTGCGGGTTCTGGGTGGATGATGAACTGTGGCCCGCGGAGGCGAAGGCGAACTGTACGAACTGCTACGTCGGTGACCACGACAGCGGGACCGTGGACGATACCTGACCCCCGCCAGTAGTCCCCGACGACGAAAGCCCCGTCTCGCCCTCCGAAGAGGTACGAGACGGGGCTTTCTGTGGGGGCCCTGCCGGGGGAGGCAGGTCTAGGGGCGGCGCTCGGCCAGCAGGGCAGCGACCTCGCGACGTACCTGCCGCCGCTCAACTCGCTTCCGTCGCCGCTTTTCGAGGCGCTCTGTTCTGCTCCTGCAGTCCAGGCACCAGCACGCCGGGGACGGGTAGCGGCCGAGCATGCGCGTCATAACCGCGAGCCTACGCGCGAGCCCTGGCCTTCCCCTGTACGGGCGAGACGTTCTGCCGCAGCAGCAGCGCCAGCACAATGGACAGCGCCGTCACGGTCGCGCCGATCTGGTCGCCGGACAGGTGCAGCCCGAACGCCGCCACGGCGCTCAGCAGCGACGCCACGGCCGCGGTGACGGTCGAGACGACCACCGGGCGGGTCATGGCCGCGGTCGCGATCGTCAGCACCGCCGTGGCGATGACGGTGACGGCCGCGGTCTGGTCGTGGGATAGGGGCAGGCCGAACGAGACGAACAGCGCGACCGCCGCGTTGAGCGCGTACAGCAGCGTCGCCGGTTCGTAGCCGAAGATCTTCAATAGAGGTCTCCTTACATTCTCGGCCGCCGATGTGAAGCCGTCGGCGGTCCGCTTGAAAAGCGCTGGTCAGGTGGTGACTCGCCGGACACTCCGGCCGAGCTCGTGCCGTTTGGCGGCGACGTAGCGCCGGTTGGCGTGCTCGCCGAACTGCTGATCCTCGGTGCCGTCCGGGAAGCGGCGGACGACGTAGCCGCCCGGCGCGAGCGTGAACGGTTTCAGCTCACCGGGCATCCAGTGGGTGCGGGTGTCCGGCACGTCGTACCAGCCGGGCGTCACGAAGTCGGAGACGGCCACGCCGTCGATCAGGTAGGAGTCGCCCTCGACTGGGTCACACGCCTCGTAGGCGACCTCGTAGCCGCTGCCGGTGTCCTTCCAGACGTCGACGTGCGGGTCGACGAACGTCTCGACGATCTCGTGGCTTTCCGTGGTGCTCACGGGCACGCCGTACTCCAGGCATGGGCGCACGAAGATCCGCCCGTAGATCCGGCCGTACCGGTCGATCGAGTGGTAGCCGAGCGCCCCGGCCTGGTCGGCGTCGTCGAGCACGACCAGCACCCAGGCGCCGCGCGGCGCGTGCGAGGTCTTGGACAGGAACTGCACGCGGACCGGCTTCAGGCCGTACGCGGGTGCGACGTGCTCGCGGATTTGGCGGGCGCACGCCGCCGTCCACCGCTTCACGTCCTCGTCGGTGACGAGGGTCGACCGGTTGACGACGTAGATGCCGGTCTTGGGTCGTGAGACCCGCAGCAGCTTGCAGGACATGGCTTAGCTCATGTCCCAGCCGACGGGGTCCGTGCCGTCGTCGAGGCGGGTCAGGCTGACCCAGTCGCCGTCGGCCGGGGTCTTGAACGCCTGCACCGTCTTGCGCGGCCACGAGTCCGTGGTCGAGGCGGGGCCGCCGACCTTCAGGTCGTAGACCTCCCCGGAACCGGCCTTGTGGTGAAACGCCACCCGCACCTCGGCGGGCTTCGGGTTGTCGTAGACCAGGCCGATGGCCTTCTCCGCGCCGTGCGGGAAGGAGATGTTGGCCTTGGCGCCTTTACCCGCCGGGAGCTGTCCGCCGTAGGGCATGTCTTCCTCCTGAGGAGTGGGTGAGGGTGTGGGCTGCGGGACGGGCGCGTGCCCGCCGTGGGCGAGCTGGTCGAGGGGTAGCCACGACACCGATGCGTCGAGGCCGTTGAAGTTGTCGGTGAACTGCCAGATGTGCGGCCGGGACCAGCCAGTCGTGTTCACCGACGGCAGCGACGGCGTGAAGTTCGGCGGCCACAGCGAGGCGGCCCGCGCGATCGGCACCTTCCGCGGTGCGTCGGCGCTGCGCGGGTGGATGCCGCGGGCCCGCATCGCCAGGTGCCGCACGCGGGCCAACAGGTACTTACTCGGATACTGCGGGAACCACCACAGGTTGAAATGCTGCGACAGGTCCCGGCCGGTGTTGTTGGCGACGTAGCCGCGGCCGAGGTAGGCGCCGGTCGCCAGCCAGTCCGCCTCGGACCACAGCTCATCACCGAAGTCGCGAGCCCACCGGTTCGTGTCGGCCTGGTTCAGCTTTGAGGCTTCGAGGTCGAGCCAGGCGACCTCGCCCCGCACCGGCTGTACGACGTCGAGGAAGCGGCGACACTGGGACTTCGCGCTGGATTGTTCCGGCCGGGCGAAGTGGTAAGCGCCGCGGACCTTCGCCCTGCTCTTGGCGCTCGCGTACTGCGCACCGAACTTCGAGGACGTGTACCCGCTGCCCTCGGTCGCCTTGATGAAGTCGAAGTCGCCACTCGGCGCCGTGGCGCCCTGGAACGCGCTCACATCGAAGCCGTGCAGCATCACACACCCCTCCAATACGGCGAATCGCCGCCCGTCCAGAAGCCGTGGATCCCGCAGTTGCCGCAGAGGATCGACGGTGTCAGGCCGCCGTCGGCAGTCCACTGCCAGCCCTGCGAGCCGAGCGGCAGCGTCACGCGGCCCACCGGGTCGAACTCCGGCGGTTTGGCCGGGCAGTGGTGCACCCAGACCGGGTGCCCGTCCTCGTCACGTTCGACGTGCGGCTCAACGGTCGCCATCGTTCAGCCCATCCAGCAGGAGTCGCCGACGCGCACGACGGGCGTCGGAGTGGGGGGCGGCGCCGGGACGGCAGGCCAGGCCGGGTCGCCGTAGCCGAGCACGTCGCTCTTGTTGCGGGTGCGGGTCGCGCACTGCCCGCCGAGGGTGTTGAACTCGACGGTCGTGATGGTGCCGTTGCCGTTGTCCTTCAGGCACGCCCCGACGTGCTCAGGGTCGCCGGAGCGGTTGAAGTCGAAGAACACGATCCGCCCGCGCGCGGCCGTCTTCGAGGAGCGGCCGATCTTCTTCCAGTGCTGCCACCACGACGGCACCCACGCCCACGCCTTGTCCACCCCGCCGAGCACGGCGAGCTGGCCGGTCTGGTCGGCGCACCACAGCAGACCCATGGCGCAGAAGTCACCGTCGTCGTAGGCGGGGCTGTGGACCTGGTCGCCGAACCACGTCCCGTACTTCGTGCTGCCGTCGGCGTGCACGCAGCGGCCGCGCTGGGACAGGGCCATGGTCAGGAACGCCTCGCGTCCGCTCATCTGGAACCCCACCCCTACCTGAGCGTGGTCTGGTAGGGGCGCCCCTTGTCCGCGCCGGGCTGGTTCTCCAGCTTGGTGCAGTGTCGTGAAGCACCCCGGTTCGTGTAGAAGTGCCCGTGCTCACTCACCACGGTGCCGGTACGGCAGTCGACCCGGATGACCTTCAGCTTCGAGAATGGTTTGTTCATGTGGAACCTCCTACGGTCATTGGTCGGCGGTGCAGATCACGGCGTCCCGCGGGCCGTCGCCGGTCACCACCGTGGTGTGTGTCGCGTGGAAGCCATCAGGGCAGGCCGGGCCGGGAGCGCCGTCTTTGCCGTCGGTGCCGTCTTTGCCGTCCGCACCATCGGCGCCCGGCGGTCCCGCAGGACCGGCAGGGCCGGATGGTCCTGGAGGACCGGTCGGCCCCGCCATGCCCGGCCGCCCGCTGGTACCCGACGGCCCCGACGGTCCGGGTGACCCCGAGCGGCCAGGGTTGCCGGGGTTGCCGGGGGCGCCGGGCGGGCCAGGGTTTCCCGTCGGGCCCGGCAGCGGTGACACCTTCGGGACGATGTTGTGGTCACGCAACTGCTTGGCGAGGGTCTGGTTGTCCCGCCGCGCCTGCCCGAGCCGCTGGCCCAGGTTCTGCAACTGCAGGTACATCAGGCCGAGCAGCGCGGCGACGACGACGGCGAACAGCAGGGCAGGCAGATACACCGGAGGGCGGAAACGTCTCATGGGGTGCCCTTGCTTCGCAGGTACGAGCTGATCAGCAGCAGGAACAGGGGCGCGATGATCGAGGTGAACAACGCCGCCCAGATCATGCGGCGGTCGCTGGCCCGCTGTTGTTTGTCGGTCTTGCGTTCGGCCCTGATCTCGCTGATGTCCTTCTCGTGCTCCTCGTGGCGGCTGCGGTCGGCTTCGAGGTGCGCGTTGAACAGGTCCACTGAGACGTGCTTGTCCAGGCGCTGGTTGAGGCCCTTGAACCCCTCGCGCATGTCCTCGCGGATCGCGGCGAGGGTGCGCTGCAGCTCCCACGGGGAAGGCTCATCGGCCACTCAGACCCCCATCCACACGATCTCGATGCGGGACTGCGCCCCGGCGGTGGTCTGCCAGGTCAGGTTCGCGGCCGGTTCGCTGGACAGGAACACGTCGATGCTGATCTGGTCGCCGACGTTGAGGTACGCCTCCCAGAAGCCGGAGACGGCTTTCGGGTCCGCGGCGCCGGTCGGGATGAAGACCTCCGGGCCTTCCCAGCCTGCTGTGCCGAAGCCGGTCGGGGATGCGCCGTTCACGGCCAGGGCGGGGATCAGGATGGTGTTCGCGGCGCCGGTCCCTGCCACGGACGCGGTCGCGCAGATGGCGTACCAGCCGGGCGCCTGCACCGTGTAGACCGTGGGGGTCCCGCCCGACCATCCGGCGTAGGGGTCCTCATCGACGGTGTCCCAGGGGATGAGGGTGTGCGCGTTCTTGGTGACGGTGCCGGTCGCGGCGCGTCTGGCCCGGAAGACGGACTTGGCGAGCAGGAACTGCAGCGCCTGCGCCATGACGTTGAGCTGCGGCGTGGACTGTACGCCCGGGTAGAACACCGGCACGGCCGGGGGCTGCAGGCTCATTGCGCCATCC
>Ga0209158_1000128_pt1 | contig 57719 bp, 42 predicted proteins | sample GraSoiAngelo_140_FD_185897 | JGI IMG/M metagenome (GOLD analysis project Ga0209158, IMG submission 185897) | Grasslands soil microbial communities from the Angelo Coastal Reserve, California, USA - 14_0929_12_30cm (SPAdes) (version 2) | ecosystem: Environmental > Terrestrial > Soil > Grasslands ...
GAATAGCAACCCGAGCAACGGGAGGTCCTTGAGCAAGGGGACGCCGCTCTCAACGGTTTGTTGCGTCTCGCCGATCAGCCCGCCGATGACCACCGTATGGCCCGTCTTTACGATCGCGCTCGTTTCCGCTTCGCGCGTCGTGATGATGGGAGCGTTCTGCGCCGCCGCCACCGTCTGCTGCGACAGCGCACTTACCTCCTGGAGCACGCGGAACGTGACGTAGCCGTCCTTGTTCACGGTTGGGATTACCGTGAGCTGCGTGCCGACGTTACGGAACTGCACGACGGTGTTCAGCTGCGCGGTCAAGCCGGCGAACGTCGACGAGACGAACGGTACCTCGCTGCCGACCAGAATGCGGGCCTCCTCGTTGTTGAGGGCGAGGATCCGCGGGGTGGACAACACGCGCACGTTCGTGCGGGTCGCGAGGGCCTGGAGGATGGCTCGCACGTCGATCGTTGCAAGCGAGATAAGCCGGATGCCGAGACCCTGCAGACCCTTGAGAAGCGAATCGCTGAACTGCTGCGGGCCAACCCCGACCGTGGCCCCACGCGTGCTGTCCCCCGAGACGCCCTTCTGCGTGAACAGTTGCCAATTGATCCCGTACTGGTTGGCGCGATCGAGCGTGACTTCGGCGATCAGAACTTCCAGCAGCACCTGGGGAGGGCGGACGTCGAGCTGGTCGATCGTCTCCTGGAGCACGGAGAAGTTCGGCGGCGCGGTCCGGATAACGAGCGAATTGGTTGCCTGATCAGGAACGATCGTCGTCCTGCCCAGCAGTCCCTGCTGTTGGACCTGGGCGCTCTCCGCGGCGGACGGCGCGGTCCGAGAAGGGATCGTCGGAAGCATCCCGGCGCGATCTTGCGCCGACTCGACTTCACGACGTCGAAATCCTGTCAGCTCGCTCGACAGGCTGCGCCCCTCGAGCGCTTGGACGCGCTGCCGCGCCGCCGGCGTCGCCACCGCCGCACCGAACACCTGCCCGAGCGTGCCCGCGAGCTCTACCGCGCTCGCGTGCTTGAGCGGATATACGTAGGTGCGGAGTCCCTCCTCGCCTCCCGTCTTCACATCGAGCTGGCGCAACAGATCGAGGTAGCGTGCGATGTTCACGCCGCGGTCCGTGATCAGCACGGCGTTCGAGCGCGGCACGACCTCGAGGCGGGCGTTCTTGCTCGCGACCTGCTTCAAGAGGGTAATGCCCTCTTCCGCTCGGATGAACTCGAGCGGCACGATCTGCGTCACGAGCCCGAGTGGGGGCGGGGAGGGGAAGTCTTTTCCGACCCGCACCGGCCCCGTGGACGGCCGGTTCGCCTCGGGCATCACCTGAGCCACGGGGCCCGTCTGTACGAGCACCAGCCCCTGACTCTCGAGGATCGCCTCCAGCACCGCCCCGACCTGGGTCGCCGGCACCGGCTCCGGCGTCTGAAAGGTGATGCGACGGCTCGGCAGACCGCTGAGCACGACGTTCACGTTCAACACGGCCGCGAGCGAACGGATCACGTCGGACAGGTCGGCGTTGACATAGTTGATGCGAATGGTCTGCGGCTGTTGCGCCGCGGTTCGGACGGGCGCGGCTAACAGTGCACCGAGCAGGGCTATGGCGTACCCCCTCACGGCCCACTCCGGGCTGCGCGCTGCAGGCGGAGGACGAGCGGTCCCGACGGCTGCGCCAGCGTTACCGTCGAGTCGGTGATGGCGAGGACACGCGCGCCCGCGACCAGGTCGCCGACGCGATAGAGCTCGCCGCCCGGGATGCTTGGGTCCGCGTCGATGATGGCCACCGCGCCCTGCGCCCCGACCGTGATCCCGTACAGCCGGAGCGTCGGTCCGCGGGGCTTCGTGGGTGCGGCCGCCCGCCCAGGCAGCGAGAACCGCACCGCCGGGGGGGTCCGGTCCGGGGACAAAATGTTCGCGGCGATGATGGCGTCGGACCTCGGCGCCGGACGTGTGCTCGTCGGTGCGGCCTCGGGCTGGGCTTCTGCAGGCACGTCCAGCGGCGCCGCTTGTGCCCGAGGGAGGCGCGTCGGCGCCAGGCGCAGCCCCAAGCCAGCGATCAGGAGCGCCCCTGCGGCGGCATACAGGCTGCGCACGAGGGTCACGAGCCGCTAGCTCCGCCTGCGGCGCGGTAGAGCCCGTGTAGGCGGAGCGACCAGGAGAAGGCCTGGGGCGCCTTGCGGGGGCGAGGACCAGAGCCCGAACGGTTGCTCATCGCGAACCCAGCGTTCACCGACAACTCGTCGAGCGCGAGCAGCTTCTCGCTGTGCTCCAGCCGGGAGAGAAAATCCACAAGGCCATAGATGTCTCCCTGACACTGGACACTGGAGCTGCACCGGGATCGCGAGCAGACTGGACTGGCCGGGACGTGGCTGGCTCGCGACGTCGACACGGTTCAGCTGCACCGAGCTCTCGTCGGCGTAGCGCTGCAGCAGTCCTTGCAGTGACGAGGCCGCGAGCGCTGGCGTCGCGCCGGTCACGAGACGGGCCTCGTCCGGAGCGTGCGCGAGCTTCCGCTCGACGAGCGCCCGCCGCAAGCCGTCGGTGTTGCCCGTGAGGGCTGCGAACCGCAGCCATTGCTCGCGGCTCGCCGTGTAGGCTGCCTCGCGGACCGCCCAGCGGCGGGCGAACGGGAGTCCGAGCAACACGATCACGAGAGCGCTCGCGCTCACGAGCGCCCCGCCCAGCACCATCCGGCGCTCGCGCGGGTTAAGGCGCCGGAGCGTATCGGAAAGCCAGTGCAAAGCTTTCATAGTTGTTCTCGCCCAACGCACCACGGGTTGTCGCGGAGAGAAAGCGCACTTCCTTGAATTCCGGCGCCGCGCCAAGCTGCGCCATCAGGCGCGACGTATTCGGGGCGTAGCCGTCTATCTGCCACTCGGTCCCCGACCAGCGTATCCCCCGCAGGTAGGCTCCGGCCGGCAGCTGCTTCGAGAGCGCCAGCAGCACGCCCAGCGGGTCGGGCCGCTTCTGCTCGACTTGCCGGATCGCCTGCGCCTCGCGGTCGAGCGCCTGGAGCTGGCTCTGCAGAGAGAGGGTAGGCGCGGCTTGCTGCTTGAGCGACTGGAGGCTCGCCTCGAGCTGGCGGGTGGCGCGCGCGCGCCAGGCGTCGGCCGATGCGACCGCGAACACGAGGGCCGCCATGCCGAGGGCTACCGCGAGCCCGAGCTGACGCCACCAACGCGCGGTGATGCGGACCCCGAGCTCGGGAGAGACCAGCGTCCGCGCGAAGTTCGGTTTGGTTCCGATTCCGAGCGCTGCTCCGAAGGCGGGAAGGAACGGACCCACGACGTCCGCCACAGTGGGCAGCGGCTGCACGATCGCCTCGGGCAGGAGCGTACCGAGCACGCGCGCCCGATCCTCGTTCCACGGCGTCAGGTAGATCGGCCCCCCCCCCGATGCGCCACCGTTCTCAAACAGCGCCGCCGCGGCGTCGTCGAGAGCGCCGAACACGCGCCGCGCGTGCGTCACTCGTCCCTCGCGGATCTCCACGACCCCGATGCCGTCAGCCTGGCCGTCGATCAGCACGACGGCGCCCATGAGCTGCACCTGCGCCAGCGCGCGCGCCAGTGCGAGGGGCCCAGGCTCGACCACGTCGACCGGAGCGAGTTCTTCGAGCGCGGCGACCCAAGCTGCAAGCAGGGCCTCCTTCGCCGCGAACACGAGGTCATCGTCGCCGCGCACTGCGGGCACGATCTCCTCGGCACGAACGGGGAAGAATCGCTCGGGCTCGAGCCGCAGGATATTGCGCTTCTCCGGCTCACCGAGGGGAGGAAGCTTGAGCCGCTTTATGAAGAGGAGGGGAACGTCGAGGGCTATGGCGATTCGGCGTGCGGGACCGAGATGTTGCCGAAGCGCCTCGACCGCCTCTGCCGGGTTCGCCGGGTCGTACTCGACCTCCACCACGCGGGCTCGGGGTCGGAACCAGCCCTCGAGTCGCACACCGCGCAGGGCGCGGGCCCCGAGCTCGACGCCGAGGCGGGCCATCATAATCGTGCGTGATGCAGGAATTGCACCGGCTGGATATACGCTCAGAGCAAGGGGCCCTGTGGCGCAGGTGCAACAGGGGGTGGCTCTGTTGGGCCTCGCTGCAGCTCCATCAGGGGAACCCCGAGATCCTGCTCGTGCTAGGGCGTACGCGGATCTGGGCGCACTGTGAAGGTCTGGGTGGATGACCGGCCGTTGACGGTCAACCGCGCCGTGAACGTACCGGTGAGCCGCGGGCCGCCGCCGCGCCGCGGTCCGCCCCCCCCGCCCCCCCCGCCACCGCCGCCACCGCCGCCAGCTGCGCCGGGAGCGGTGGGCTCCGGTGGTGCGACCGGACGCCAGACGACCCGGTGCATTCCAGCCGTGGTCGAGAAAACCTCAGGAACGGGCTGCCACAGCGGCGACACGCGCGGCAGCCCGTTCGTGCTCCGGCCACCTCGCGGTCCAGTATCCGTCCCAGGTTCGGCAGGCCACTTCCGCAGAACTCGACCGGCAGCGTCGAGAATCTCCAGCGTCATCCCCGCGGCCGCCGATTTGAGGTAGTAATCGATGAAGGCGCCATCGGGCGGGTTCAGAGCCTGCGGCTCGTCACGTTGGAGCGGTGTGCCGTCATCGTCTCCCGGCACGACGTTGCTCGCGTCCGCGGGCCGGAACAGCCAGGCGTCGGCCTGGAGCACTTCGTCGCTGACCTGCCGCAGCGCGCTGATGTCGTCCATCACCCAGAACCCGCGGCCGTGCGTGGCGACGATGAGGTCGTTGCCGTACACCACGAAGTCGCGCACCGACGTCACCGGCAGGTTGCGCTGCAGCGGCTGCCAGTGGTCGCCGTCGTCGAATGACACGAACGCCCCGCGCTCGGTCCCGGCGAACAGCAGCCCGTGGCGCAGCGGGTCTTCCTTGACGACGTGGACGTAGACGCCGTCGGGCAAGCCCGCCGTGATGCGCTGCCATGACCGGCCCTGATCGCGCGTGCGATAGATGTACGGCGCGAAATCCTGGAGCTGGTGCCGGTCTACGCTCGCATACGCCGTGTCCGCGTCGAAATGCGACGCCTCGATGCCGGTGACTCGACTCCACGCGGTCAGCGCCGATGGTGTGACATCGCGCCACGACGTGCCGTCGTCGGTCGTGACCTGGATGAGCCCGTCGTCGGTGCCGATCCAGATCAGCGGCGCGCGGAGCGGCGACGGGGCCACGGCGTAGATGACGCCGCGCTTGCCGTTGCGATCGGTGGCTGCGGCGGCCGATGCGTCGAGATTCGGCGAGATCCCGGGATCGGGGCGAGTCAGGTCGCGGCTGATCTGGGTCCAGGTGCGCGCGCCGTCGGTCGTCTTGAACAAGAACTGGCTGGCGTAATACAACGCGTGCGGATCGGTCGGCGACAGCACGAGCGGCTGGGTCCAGTCGCCCCGGTCGGTTTCCGTGCCTTTCGGCGCCGAGGTGTTCGGGACCGACAGGTTGGTCTCGAGGTCCCAGCGGCTGCCCTCGCCGCCGTAGATGACGCCGGGATGCAGCGGATCGCCGGCCGCGTAGCCGCTCTCGCCCGCGGCGCCGATCGGCTCCCAGTCGCGCTGCGAAATTTGCGCGAACTTGCCGCGCGAGCGCACCGCCACCGCGCCCGAGTCCTGTTGCGCGCCGACGACCCAGTACGGGAAGCGGTAGTCCACCGACGCGTGGTAAATCTGCGCGGTGGGCTGATTGAGCCACGAGCTCCAGGTCATGGCGCGCGGATCGGCGGTGCGCGCGTTGCGGGTGATGATCGTGCCCTGGTCGCTTGCGACGATCAGAATGTCCGGGTTATCGGGCGCGATCCACACCTGGTGATAATCGTCGCCGCCGGGCGAGCCGCGGATCACGTCCCAAGTGGCGCCGCCGTCGCGGCTACGGTTCACCGCGACGTTCGGCACGTACACGATGTCGGGGTCGCGTGGATCGACCGCGATTTTCTCGAAATACCAGCCGCGACCCCACAGCCCCTGGTCGGCGTTGACTCGCCGCCAGGTCTCACCCGCGTCGTCGGAGCGGAACACGCCGCCCTGTCCGGGCAGGGGCGGAGCGGGGCGGCCCGGGACTGGGGGCTGGGGGCTGGGGGCTGGGGACGTGGGGTCAGGCACGAGGCAATCGACGACGGCGTAGACGCGCCGTGGATTGGTTGGCGACACGGCGATGCCGGTCCGTCCGATCCCTGCGGGGGGGAGACCGGCCGTCAGCGGTTGCCAGGTCGTTCCGCCGTCGGTGGACTTGTGAATCCCGCCACCCGGGCCGTTGGTCGGCGCGTAGACGAACCACGGCGGCCGCCGCGTATTCCACAATCCTGCGTAGACCACCCGCGCATCGGTTGGATCGATGACGACCTCGACCGCACCGACGTTCGCGTCCTTGTAGAGGACTTTCTGCCAGGTGCGGCCGCCGTCCCGCGAGCGGTACAGACCGCGGTCCGGGTTCGCGGCATAGAACTGGCCGATCGCTGCGACAAAGACCACATCGGGGTTCTTGGGATCGATGGCGATCTTGCCGATGTGCTGTGTTGCAGCGAGGCCGAGGTGGGTCCACGTGCGGCCGGCGTCGGTGGATTTGTAGACGCCGTTGCCGAAGCCCACGGAGTCACGCAACGTGGATTCGCCGGTGCCGACGTAGAGCACGTCGGGTGCCGACGGCGCGACCGCCAGCGCGCCGATCGAGGCGACTGGCTGATCGTCGAATATCGGGAACCAGGTTCTGCCGGCGTCCACGGTTTTCCAGACGCCGCCGTTTACGTGGCCGAAATAGAACTCGTCGGGCCGGCCGGGCACGCCGCAGACGGCGTCGCAGCGGCCGCCGCGGAACGGGCCGAGCATGCGCCAATCGAGGCCGATGGGAAGATCGAGGAGTCTGGAGCCAGGAGCCTGGGGGGCCGGCAGATGCTTCACCCGGACTGCGGAAAGCGCGAAGCCGGCCTGAGCCAGGTTGACGAGGAAGTCGCGGCGAGACGGCATGGCCTTACGGGGTGACGCTGCCGAAATAGACCTCGAGATTCGTCGGGAAGGTGCCGAACGTCTTGCCTGGACCGGTCCACGTCATCGCCGCGCTGACGGGGAGCGAGATGATGCCGTCGTAGTCGCCGATGAACGGCCGGAAGCCGCTGGCGCAGCCGGGGCAGGGCACGCCGAAGGCCGACGGATCCCAGCTCGTTTTCGTGACGCGCGTCGTCGCCCACGTCCCGCCGCCGTCGGCGCTCGTGATGTAGGAGACGTCGAACAGCGTATTGCCCGAGTAGCTGCGATCGTTGGTCATCAGGTCGATCCGGCCGCTCGACGGCTCGACGCTCAATTCGACGTTGATGCGATCGCCGCTCGCCGGCGCAACGATGGCCGGCGGCGACCATGTCGTGATGTCGCTGACGTTGGCGGAGGTGAGGAAGATCTGCGCCTTCCCATCCACGATGTCCGTATAGGCCACGTAGACGCGGTGCGTCGTCGGATCGAATGCGGGAGCAGGATACGATCCGGGAGCGCGGAACGGCGCGCCGGAGATGTTGAAGCAGAATGGCGGGAAGAGGCAGACCGGATTCTGGAACGTGGCGAACTGGAGGGAATTGCTCCACGTCGCGCCGTGGTCCTTGGACACGCTCACATACATCGCCGTGCCTTTACCGCCCTGCACGGAATTATCGAACGTCACGTAGGCGTAGCCGGTCGCCGGATCGACCACGACGCGCGCGTCCTGGTCGCTGCGCACGGAACCGCTCGAGACCTTCACAGGCAGAGCGAAGCTGTTGCCGCCGTCGTGGGACACGCCGATGAAGATCGGCGAGTGGCCGCTGAATCCGGTGAAGTGCGCCCACGGCACGTAGATCGTGCCGTCGTTCGCGACGGTGATGGACTCGTGATCGGGGAATTGCCCGTTCGATCCTCTGGCCTTGCCTTCGCCCTGGAACGCGCTGACCAGTGTGAGCGGATGATCGGGCCCCCCCGCGGTCCAGGTGCGGCCGCCGTCGCTCGAGCGCGAGAGCCACAGCGCCACTTGCTTGCCGCGATAGCCGAAGCAGGTGAAGTAGGCCGTTCTTCCATCGGGGCTGAAGGCCACGCCGGGATCGCCGCCAAAGTCGAAGGGGCCCGTTCCCGGAACAGACGGGTCGTTCGTGAATTGCGTGATGCCCGGGATGAAGCCGCTCGGCAGGGTCGGCGTCCAGGTCTTGCCGCCGTCAAAAGTGACGTTGACGCCGCAGCCGTCGTTGTAATTCCAATCGTTGTTGCCGGTGATCATGTTGCTCGGGTTCGCCGGATTCACAGCCAGCGGAGTTTCGTTTTGCGCGGTGGTATCGCGGCTGACGTTGACCACCGATACCGAGCCGGCGCCGAGGGCGCTGAAGCTTGGGGTGCTGAGGGTGGTGATCGGGGCTTCGCGGCAGGCGGCGAAGAGGATTACCGCGGCAAGGACAGAAGCGTGACGCATAGGTGCTCCGGAGATGGGAACAGAGGGCTTCAATAGACGCCGTATCTGAGACCCCGGCAACCTTGGTGGCGTCTACTTGGCGAGGGGCTCGCGTGAAGCCCCGCGCCCGTTAAGTTGTTCTCCTGCCTACGCCAGGTAGCTCAGTTGAAAGCACAGGGCGACGATTTTCACGGCACAGATCGGTTTGTAATCCGTCGGCGGCTTGGCACCGGCGGCATGGGCGCGGTATACGAGGCGTACGATCAGGAGCGCCACGAAACCGTCGCGCTGAAGACCCTGCGGTGGCAGGACCCCTCCGCCATCTACCGCCTGAAAAAAGAGTTCCGTGTGCTCAGCGACATCGCCCACGCCAATCTCGCGTCGCTGTACGAGCTCGTGGCGGACGGGGACGACTGGTTCTACACGATGGAACTGGTCGACGGCGTCGAGTTCTTCAACTACGTCCGCCCCCCCCCCGAACCTCCGAGCCAGTCTGAAACGCGAGCGCCTCCGGATGTTCCCCGGCTCCGCGCCGCGCTGGCGCAGCTGATCAAAGGGGTGGTGGCGTTGCATCGCGCGGGCATCGTGCACCGCGATCTCAAACCGTCCAACGTCCTGGTGACGCCCGCTGGGCGGGTGGTCATTCTGGACTTCGGGTTGGCTGATGTGGTCGCGCCCCCGTCGCCATTGCAGACTCGTGAAGAAGGCCTGTGGGGTACGGTGGCCTACATGTCGCCGGAACAAGTTGAAGGACAGCGCAGCCCCGCGAGCGACTGGTACGCGGTGGGCGTAATGCTGTACGAAGCGCTGACCGGGCGGCTCCCGTTTCAGGGCAGCGCGTTGAGAGTCCTCGCCGATAAGGGTCGGCAGGATCCGCCGAGATCGAGCGAGCTCGTGCCGGAGCTTCCCGAGGATCTCGTGACGCTATGCGGTGATCTCATGGCTCGCGACCCAGCGGCTCGCCCGGAGGACGGGGAAATCCTGCGCCGCACCGGCGTGTTAGAGCACACGACGTCAGGAGCGGAGGCCCACGAACCCGGGCGCCCGCCGTCCCTCATCGGGCGCGACGCGGAGCTCGCCCAGCTCCGAGACGCCTTCGGCACCGTGGGTTTCGGTCAGGCAGTCACGTTCTACGTGCATGGCGTCTCCGGGATCGGCAAGAGTGCGCTGATCGGTCATTTCGCCGACGCCGTCGAGCGAGAAGCCGCGGCTCTGGTGCTGAGGGGTCGCTGTTATGAGCGCGAGTCGGTGCCGTACAAGGCAGTGGACGGCGTCATCGACAGCTTGAGTCGCTACCTCAAGACGCTGGCGGGTCCGCAGGTAAAGGCGCTGCTACCGGAGGGCGTATCTGCGCTCGCCCGGCTGTTCCCGGTCCTGCTCAGGATCGAGGCCGTGGGAGACGCGCGCATTGGTGAGCGTGAGCCGGCCGATCCGTTGGCGTTGCGGCAACGCGGATTCGCGTGCCTCCGGCAATTGCTCGTGCGACTCTCTGCGCAACAACCCGTTCTCGTGTTCATCGACGACCTGCAGTGGGCGGACCACGACAGCATGGTGTTGCTCGAGGACGTGCTGCGCCCTCCCGATCCGCCCCACGTGCTGCTGATTGCATCCTTCCGCACCGAAGATCTCGCCTCGCAGCCCTTCCTGCGCGCCCTGCTCGAGCACGCCGACACCCCGGCCTGTCGCGCCTGCCGGCTCGGGCCTCTGACCTCGGCCGACACGATGCGCTTGACCGAGACGCTGTTAGTGTCGTCGAGCGGACCACCGAGGGTGCAGGCGGACACCATCATCCGCGAGTCTGCAGGCAGTCCGTTCCTGGTGGAGCAGATCGTGCGGTATGCGCTCGATTCGAATGACGCCGCCAGGGCGACGGGCATCGGTTTGGGCGAAATGCTGGAATCCCGCATACGCGCTCTCCCGGAAGGGGCGCGCCCGCTCCTCGCCACGCTGGCCGTCGCCGGTCGGCCCGTCGATGCCAAGGTCGCACGCGCGGCGGCCGGCCTCGAAGGCGATGACCGGCCGCTGGTCGCACTCCTGATCAAGGCGCACTTCCTGCGCAGCTTGGGTGCTCCCTCGCGGCTCGAGCTGTATCACGACCGTATGCGAGAAACGCTGGTCGCGGCTCTGGCGCCCCAAGTGGCTGCCGGCATCCACTGGCGGCTCGCGCAGTGCTCCGAGGAGTTGTTGGGGCTCGAGGATCCCGAGGCCCTGTTCGAACATTACGTCGCGGCGGGCAACCGCGATCGGGCCGCCGTGTACGCGGCCCGCGCCGCAGACAAGGCCTTCGCGGCTCTCGCGTTCGACCGTGCTGCCCTGCTCTACGAGCGCGCGCTGGAGCTCACTGCACCGGGTGCGGCTGACCTGTCCGCATTGCGAGTCAGGCTGGGCGATGCACTGGCGAGCGCCGCCCGCTGTCCCGCTGCGGCGCAGGCGTACCTGGCCGCCGCGGCTGCCGGTGCACCGGAGGACGCGCTCCAATACCAGCGGCGGGCGGCGGAGCAGCTGCTGATCAGCGGCCATCTCGAGGCTGGGCTCGACGTCATACGCACCGTACTGCGATCGGTGGGGCTCGAGCTCGCGCCCACGCCGCGGCGGGCGATCCTCTCGCTGCTATGGCGGCGAGCGGCGGTCCGGTTGAGGGGGTTGACGTTTCGGGAGCGGTCAGTTGCGGACATTGGAGCTCGGGAGCTCGCGCGCATCGACACCTGCTGGGCGGTGGCCGCAGGGCTAGCCCTGGTCGACAACCTTCGCGCCGCCGACTTCCTCGCGCGTCACCTCCTCCTCGCCCTTCGCGCGGGTGAGCCCTACCGCGTCGCGCGCGGCCTCGCGCTGGAGGCGGCGTTCACGGCGAGCCAAAGCAGCACCGGTCGACGGCGCGCCGCACAGCTGATCGCGGTGTCTCGCCCCCTCGCCGAGCGGATTCAGTCTCAGCACGCGCTCGCCTTGTGCGAGCTGGCTTCTTGCGTCGCCGCCTTCTACGAGGGGCGGTGGGAGCACACACGTGGGTTCGCGGAGCGCGCCGAGCAGCTGCTGCTCGAGTGCGGCGGCGTTCCCTGGGAGCTCAATACGGCGCAATTGTACCAAACATATGCCTGCTACTTCATCGGTGACTTCCCGGAGCTGGCACGGCGCAGCCGCACGTTCCTGAGCAACGCCCGTGAGCGCGGCAATCGCTTGGCTGGCTTCTACTGCCGCTCCGGGTTCACCAACGCGGTGTGGCTCGCGGCAGACGACGTGGCTGGCGCGGAGCGGAATCTGGACGAGGCCGTGCGGGAGTGGCATCAGGAAGAGTTCGGCGTCCCGCACTACTGGACGATGGTCGCGCGCGGGCACATCCTGCTCTATCGCGGGGAGCCGGCGCTCGCGTGGGAGGGCTTCAGGCGGGACTGGCCGGGACTCGTCTCGTCGGGGCTGCTGCGCGTCCAGGGCGTCCGGATCAACATGCGCGATTTGCGCGCTCGCTGTGCGCTTGCGGCTGCCGCCGGTGGCGCTGACCGCGCCCCACTGCTCGCGGTGGCTGAACGCGATGTCGGACAGCTCGAGCGCGAGCGGCTGGCCTGGGCCGCCGACGCATGGATGCACAGCCAGGGAATCCGGAACCCTGCTCGCTATGCAGAAGTCTTGGCGCCCAATCTCGCGCCGAGGGAGAGGGCCAGTGCGGTCAAGGAGTCCTCGGGTTGATTGTTGCCGCTCCCGCTTGCAAAAGTGGTTGTCGCTCATGAAGTTTCGCGTCCTTCGGCCAGGTAGCTCAGTTGGTAGAGCAGCGGACTGAAAATCCGCGTGTCGGCAGTTCGATTCTGCCCCTGGCCATATAGACTTACAGATGAGCGAGGACGCTACCCGAACGGAGGGCCGCGGGCTCAGGCGTCGCGCGGTACTCCCTGCCGCAACGCCGAGACCGCATCAAGCGCGCGCAACCAGAGCCTTCTCCACCCCGAGCGGAAGATCACGGTCTCGCTGGTCTTCCGTCGCGCCGGCGTCCAGTGGTGTTTGTAACGGTCGTCCCCGCGCAGGAAGTCGAACGTGCGATACCCCTGCTGAATCGCGCGCTGAATCATCAGTCCCATCAACACCAGGCCCACGCTTTCCCGCTTCCAGCGCCAGGCTCGCCCGCTCTGGTAGAAGTACACGGTGTCGTCGGAGGTAAAGCCGTACCAAGCCGCTGCGGGTTGCCCGTCCAAGTCCAGCGTAGTAAGCCAGAGTCGCTTTTGCTTCGCCATCTCACCGGCGAACTGCCGCTGCAACCGCTCGTTGCGAGGGTCGCGGAACGCTCCCCCGCCTGCACCGTCCCAGCGCTGCTCGTGCAACCGCAGCAAGTGGTCCCAGCCCTCGTCGAGCCGGTCTTCCCCATAGTCCACAAGGGTGGCGGCGTGATCTCGAAAAAGGCTGCGCTCCTTGCGGCGCAGGATCTGGCGTCGGTTCGAGCTGAGCGTCGTGAGGTAGGCGTCCCACGAACGCGGCAACTCGAGCCGCGGACAGCTCCACAGCGGGCTCCGTCGGATCGCATGGCCGCGTGCCGCAAGGGCGGCGCACAGCCGCTCCGCATTGGGAGCTGCCTCCACGAGGTTGTCGAGGATAATAACCTCCCACGGCATGGCTTCGATCGCCGCCGCGAAGGATCGCATGTCGGCCTCGGGCCGAGCCAGCACGTCAAGCTGATCCGGACAGCCGATCTCCCCGATGGCCCAGTTCAGCGCACGCACCCAGACCCGGTGGAACCGAAAGCGGCACATGCGGAGGGGCAACATGGCCTGAAGCGAGCTGTCCGAGCCGTGGAGCAGGAGAACCCGGGTCGCATCCACTTCCGCCGGCGGCGCCGAGTTTGCCCACGCACGATGCCACGCCCAGCTCATGAATGGGGATGGCGGTGTGCTGCGCGCGCGCAGCGCATCCCACGCATCGGGCCCGAACGCTAGAGCCTCCGACAGGGATGTCTGCGTCACCCCTGGTGTGGCTGGCGGGGCTTGCGTGACCCGGACGCCGCTGGTGCGAACAGCGGGCCCGATGACCAGCGGCCGACTTTGCAATCCCGCTTTCCCCCCGGTGCGCGTGTCGTAGACGAGCGATGCCGACCCTCTTGGCGCCGCCCTTTGGGCAAGAGCTGCGCCGCCCGCCGTCTCGCTCCACCGTTGCGAAGGCGGCACCGCCAGACGTTGCGCGAGCGCATCAGTCTGATGAAACGGGGCCACTTGTCGTGCTGGCCTCTGCACGCAGTGCTTGGCACCAACCATGCACACGAGCGTCGGCACCACACCCAGGGGAAGGGCACAGACGTGGAAATGACCGACGCGCCCATCGAGGTCGTGGTGACGCGCTTGGCCGCCGCGCCCGAAGCCGTTCGTGCGTCGGCGGCGCTGCTCTCGGATGCCGAGCGCCACCGGGCGCGGCGGTTTGCCTTCGATCGCGACGCCAGCCGATTCATCGTCGCGCGAGCACGCCTGCGCCAGCTGCTCGCGGCGCGGCTGGGTGTGCGAGCGCAGGCGGTCGAGTTCGAGTACGGCGCGTACGGCAAGCCGGTACTCTCACGGCGGTTCGCGGACTCGGACCTGCACTTCAACGTATCGCATTGCGATGATGTGGCGGCGTACGCGTTTTCAGGCGGACACGCGATCGGCATCGACGTCGAAGCCGTCCGGGAGATCAGCGACGCCGACAACATCGCCGCACGCTATTTCTCGCGCCTCGAGAACGCGACGTATCGCAGCCTCAAGCCATGCGACAGGCCGCTGGGATTCTTCAACTGCTGGACCCGCAAGGAAGCCTTCGTCAAGGCGCTCGGCGATGGCCTCTCGATGCCGCTCGATCGCTTCGACGTGACGCTCGCTCCGGGGGATCCGGCGAAGGTCCTGCGCGTCGAGGACACACCCGGGGACGACTCCGGCTGGCGGCTGGACAGTTTGTGTCCAGCTGCGGGCTACGTAGTGGCGATCGCCAGCCAGGCATGATCTCTCTCTCCCAACCCCCCCGGACGGGTGACGCGCTGCGGGCGTTCCGCTCGACCATCCGCGCGTTCGTACGCACCGAATTCGTCCCTCACCAGGACCGCTGGCGCGAGCAGCGATTCCCGGACCCTGACGCGTGGACCAAAGCCGGCTCGGTGGGGATGCTGCTCAGCGATGTCCCAACGGAATATGGTGGCGGAGGAGGCACGTTCGTCCACGAAACCGTCGTCGTGGAGGAGCTCGCGCGCGAAGGCGTGCCCCTTCATTCCTTCATTCATGACAATGTTGCGCACTACATCCTCGCGTACGGCAGCGAAGCGCAAAAACGCGAGTGGCTCCCCCGCATGGCGCGCGGAGAGCTGGTTGGCGCCGTTGCGATGAGCGAACCCGCGGCGGGCTCGGACCTGCAAGGCATTGCAACGACTGCCCGCCGCGACGGTGACCAATACGTCATCAATGGCTCGAAGACGTTCATCACGAACGGCTGGCACGCAGGCCTCGTCTGCCTCGCGGTGAAAACCGATCCGAAAGCGACGGGACCGAAGGCCATTTCACTCATCATGGTTGAAACAAGAGATCTTCCCGGTTACCGCGTCGGCCGTCCGCTCGAGAAGATCGGCATGCATGCGCAGGACACCTGCGAGCTGTTCTTTGACAACGTGCGGGTGCCGGCCGCGAACCTGCTCGGTCCTGCCGAAGGCAAGGGGTCCCTCCAGATCATGGACAAGATGAGCTATGAGCGCCTGGCGATCGGCGTGGCCGCCGTCGCAACCGCAGAGCGAGCCGTCGCCGTCACGACCAAGTACGTGAAAGAGCGCAACGCGTTCGGCAAGCCGCTGATCGACTTTCAGAATACGCGCTTCAAGTTGGCCGAGTGCAAGACTGAAGCGTACATCGCCCGCGTCTTCCTCGACGACTGCGTCGAGCGCTTCGTCGCCGGCGAGCTCGACGCCTTCAGCACCGCCATGGCCAAATATTGGTTGACCGACGCCGAGTGCCGCGTCGTCGATGAATGCCTGCAGCTGCACGGCGGTTATGGCTACTTGGCGGAGTATCCGATCGCCCGCATGTGGACCGACAGCCGTGTGCACCGGATCTACGCCGGCACCAACGAGATCCTGAAGGAGATGATCGCGTCGTCGCTATGAATCAAGACCTCCGCGCGTACAACGACACGGCCTCGCCATACCCGGCCGACAAGACCGTCGTGGAGCTCTTTGAAGCCCAGGTCGCCTGCACGCCAGACGACGACGCCATCCACTACGCCGATCAATCGTTGACGTATCGCGAGCTCAAGGACCGCGCGAACCAGGTGGCAGCGCATCTCGGCGCACGCGGCGTTGGCCCGGACCAGCTCGTGGCGCTGTATATGGACCACTCGATCGACGTGGTGTGCGCCATCCTCGGCGTGCTCAAGACCGGCGCCGCGTACGTGCCCGTCGATCCGGCGTCTCCGAAGGAACGCCTCGCCTTCATGCTGCGGGATATCGCCGCCGCACGCGCCGGCGCGCTGCCTGTCTTGGTGACGCAATCGCATTTGGAAAGCAGCGTTCCGCGGAGCGCCGCGCGCGTCATGACGTTGGACGCCGACCTCGCGCCGATCACGGGATTACCGGTGGTGAATCCCGGGCGGCCTACCGCCCCCGACAGTCTCGCCTACGTCATTTACACGTCGGGCTCCACCGGCACACCCAAGGGTGTGATGATCGAGCACCGCAGCCTGGTGAATTACATCTGGTGGGCCAAGGAGCGGTACAGCCGCGGCGAACGCCTGGCCTGGCCGCTGTTCTCCTCGCTGGCGTTCGATCTCACGGTGACATCGATCTTCACCCCGCTCATTTCGGGTGGTCGTATCGTGGTCGTCCGGGAGGACCCCGGAATGCCTGGCATGGCGATCTTCAAAGTCATCGAGAGCGGTGCGGTCGATATCGTAAAGCTCACGCCCGCGCATCTCGCGATGATCAAAGACATGAATCTCGGCGCCACCAGGATTCGCAAGCTCATCGTAGGCGGCGAGGATTTCAAAACTGCGCTGGCGCGCGAGATCACCGATAACTTCGGCCGCCCCGTCGATATCTACAACGAATATGGTCCGACCGAGGCCACGGTCGGTTGCATGATTCACCGCTACGACGTGGAAAAGGATCTCGCCCTCTCGGTGCCGATCGGAACTCCCGCTGCCAATACCGGCATCTACATCCTCGACGAGCAGCTTCGTCCCGTGCCCAGCGGCGTCATCGGTGAGATGTACCTCGCGGGAGATGGACTGGCGCGGGGCTACCTCAATCGTCCGGACCTCACCGCGCAGAGATTCCTGACCGCGGGTGATCCGAGACAGAAGGACCCGGCGGCGCCGCTCCGCTTGTACAAGAGCGGCGACCTCGCGCGCTGGGGCATCGATGGCCGGATGGAATTCCTTGGCCGCGCGGATCACCAGGTGAAGGTCGCCGGCGCGCGCATCGAGCTGGGCGAGATCGAGGCCCGGTTGCTGGAGCACGCCGACGTGCGCGAGTGCGTGGTTGATATCGTCAATCCCCTCGCCATGCGGGCGGCGAAACGATTGACCTACTGCACGCGGTGCGGTCTCGCGTCCAACGTACCGGGGACGAGTTACGACGCGACGGGGGTGTGCAATGTGTGCCGCGGCCTGGACACCTACGTCGCTAAGGCGCAGGCGTATTTCAAGTCGCCCGATGAGCTTAAAGCACTCGTTGCGCAGATGAAGGCGACACGAACCGGGGGAGGGGAGTACGACTGTCTGGTGTTGTTAAGCGGCGGCAAGGACAGCACGTACATGTTGTATCAGCTCTGCGACCTCGGACTGAAGCCGCTGGTCTTCACGTTGGATAATGGCTTCATCTCGGACGAGGCGAAGGCCAACATCCGCCGGGTCGTGGACTCGCTGGGCGTGGACCTGATTATGGGTGGTACGCCGCACATGAACGAGATCTTCGTCGACAGCCTCAAGCGCTTCGCGAACGTCTGCAATGGCTGCTTCAAGACCATCTACACCCTGGCCACCAACCTCGCTCAGCAGAAAGGCATCCGCTACATCGTCACCGGACTATCGCGCGGGCAGTTCTTCGAGACTCGCCTGACCGAAGAGGTGTTCCAGCGGGAGGATTTCGACGTCGCCAAGCTGGACGACCTCGTGCTCGAGGCACGCAAGGCCTACCACCGGCGCGAGGATGCGGTCTCGTGTCACCTCGAGGTGGACATCTTCCGTGACGATGGCGTGTTCCGCGACATCCAGTTTGTCGACTTCTATCGGTATTGGAGCGTGCCGCTGGCGGAGCTGCACGCCTATTTGCGACAGCGCACACCCTGGCTCCGTCCCTCCGATACGGGCCGGTCCACCAACTGCCTCATCAACGATGTCGGCATCTACGTCCACAAGAAGCAGCGTGGGTTCCACAACTACTCGCTGCCCTACAGCTGGGACGTGCGCCTCGGGCAAAAAACCCGCGCTGAGGCAATGGCAGAGCTCGAGGATGAAATTGACGAATCGCGGGTTCAGCAGATCCTGCGGCAGATCGGTTACTCCGAGCCGGCGCAAACGACCGAGACCAGCATCAACCGCCTGGCGGCGTACTACGTAAGCGAGACGGCGCTGACCGCGGCGGAGCTGCGCGCCCATCTCGCGACGTGGTTACCGGATTACATGCTTCCCACGTACTTCATCCGGTTGGACAGGTTGCCGCTCACGTCCAACGGCAAAGTCGATCGCCTAGCTCTCCCGGCACTCGCGCATGAGAACATCCAGCCGGCGCACGAGGTCGTCGGGCCGCGCACGGAGACCGAGAAGGCACTCGCCGCGATGTGGCGCGAATTGCTCGTCGTGGAGAGCATCGGCATCAACGACGATTTCTTCGACTTGGGGGGACAGTCGCTCGTCGCGATCAAGGCTTTGTCGCGCATCCGGGATACCTTCGGGGTGGATCTGCCGCTCCGCAACCTGTTCGAGCGGCCGACGATCGCCGGGCTGGCCGAGGTCATCGAGCAGCTGGCCTGGGTCGCGAAGGCGAACGCGCCGGCCGCCGACGCCGTCGAGCGAGAGGAGTTCGCGCTGTGATCGTGCCGGCCTTTCTCGAGGAGCTGCGGAGCCGCGACATCCGGGTCTGGGCGGACGGCGACCAGCTGCGGTGCACTGCCCCCACCGGTGTGCTGACGCCCGAGCTGCGCCACCAGCTGCGCGAGCGCAAGGCTGATATTGTGGAATTCCTCCGCTCGGTCGAGACGCTCACCCAGCAAGAGCGGGCCATCGTGCCGCTGCAGCCGCACGGCATGCGCGCTCCCATCTTTGGCGTGCCGGGACACAGCGGCGACGTCTTCTGCTACCGTCTCCTCGCGCAGCACTTGGGGGACGATCAGCCGTTCTTCGGACTGCAGCCTCCGGGTGTCGATGGTCAGAGCGAGCCCCTGACGCGCGTTGAGGATCTGGCTGCCTACTTCGCCGCCCAGATCCGGGCCTATCGGCCCGACGATTCGTACGTCATCGCCGGCTATTGTGCGGGAGGGACGATCGCGTTCGAGCTTGCGCGACAACTGCTGCAGCACGGCGCGGCCATTCGCTTCGTCGCCCTGTTCACGAGTCCGTATCCAACCTCGTATCGGCGGCTGCCGCAACTCGGACAGCGCATCGCGGGTGAGGTGGAAAGTGTACGCGAGCACGCCCGTGTGCTGCTGTCGCTTTCAAATGGGGAGCGCCGCCGGTACATCACCCAGAGACTGCGCGACCGCAAAGCGCGGCGGAACGCCCCTCCCGCCCCGCCGGATCCCGTGGAGGTGCTCCGCGCGAAGGTTCAGGCGGCCACGATCGTGGGGCTGCGTCGTTACACACCGCGCCATTTCGACGGCCGTCTCAGCTTGTTTCTCCCCAACAAGGGATGGCTGCGCCCGGGCAGCCCGATGCTTCGCTGGAAACGGGTAGCGCGCGAAACGGAGAAGCACGTCGGGCCGGACGGCTGCGACGGTGACCACATGCTCCTGGAATCCCACGTCCATGTCTTTGCTGACCTCTTCCGCGCAAGTCTTATGCGAGGGTGTGCTGCCATCTAGCGGGAAGAACTGAAAATCCGCGTGTCGGCAGTTCGATTCTGCCCCTGGCTACTTAGACTTACACGACCGCCTCGCCGCAATTCTCACCGTCTGTTACGTCGTTTGGTGGCCTAGATGGCATAGCGAGCGATGAGAACCGGGATGTGTTTCGTCTTGTAGATCGTTACGTTTCGGGACACCAATATGTCAGTGATGAAACCTCCCTTCGGATCTTCCACCGATCTGAGCCAAGCGCGGGACCGGCTGGCCGGTGTCGCCTTCGAGGCCATCTGGGAGCGCGATCTCGACAACGACGCGCTGAGCTGGGATGAAAACCTGGAGTCGATCTTCGGGTACCGGCGCGACGAAGTCGCGAGCCACCTCGGGTGGTGGCGCGAGCGGGTCCATCCGGACGACCTCGCGCGCGTCGAGCAGACCGCCGCGGACGCCATCCGCGGCGACGCCCCGGGATGGTCCAACGAGTACCGCTTCCGCCGCAAAGACGGCTCGTGGGCCTGGGTGGCGTCGCGCTGCGTCATCGAGCGCGATGCCGAGGGCCGGGCTCGGCGCGCGGTCGGCGCGATGATCGACATCAGCAAGCTCAAGGAAGCCGAGTCGCAGCTGCGACAGGTGCTCGACACCCTCCCCGTTGGGGTGGCGGTGGTCGATCGCGCCGGCGACGTGGTACTGCACAACCCGGCCTCCAGCCGGATTTGGGGGCGCCTGATCGTGCCGGGACAGGAACGGTATGCCAAGAGTGAGGGCTTTTGGCACGGCTCGGGGAAGGCGATCGGCCCCGAGGAATGGGCGTCGCGGCGCGCGATCGCGGAGGGGGAAATCAGCCGCGATGAGCTGATCGACATCAACACGTTCGACGGCCAGCGGCGGACGATCGAGAATTACGCGGCACCCATGCGGGATGGCGCCGGCAATATCACGGGCGCCGTTGTGGTCAACGACGACGTGACCGACCAGGTGCGTGCCGAGGAAGCGCTGCGCAAGACCGAGCGCCTGCTGGTCGAGGCGGAGACGCTGGGACAGACCGGAAGCTGGGAGCAAGACCTCATCAGCGGAGCGATCGTCAACACGGAAGCGAATCGGCGCCTCTTCTTTGGCGACGACGCGAGCAAAGGTGCTCGACTCGAGGATTACGTCGACGTCCTCCACCCCGACGATCGGGCGTGGGTGACGGAGCGCCGCGGACAGCTGCTCGCGGGCACGGGGTCGGGAGACATCGCGTACCGCGTCGTCCGGCCCGATGGCAGCCTGCACTGGATCTTCGGCCGCGCCACGGTGGTCCGCGACGAGTCAGGCCGGCCGCTCCGCGTGTACGGCACCAATGCGAATATCACCGAGCGCAAGCGCGCCGAGGAGGAGCTCGCTCGGCGCACGCTGCAGCTCGAGGCGTTGTCGCGGCGGCTAATCGAGGCGCAGGAAGCAGAGCGCCGCGCGGTCGCGCGCGAGCTCCACGACGACTTTGGGCAGGTGCTCACCGCGCTCAAGCTCAACCTTCAGGCCCAGGGTCGTGGTGATGCCGAGAGCATCGCGTTGGTGGACGGCGCGATCGCGCGGATGCGCGAGCTGGCGCAGGACCTGCGCCCGCCGCTGCTCGATGAGCTCGGGCTCGAGGCGTCGCTGCGGTGGTACGTGGAGCGGGAGGCCAAACGGGCCGGGCTCGCCAGCCGCCTCGCCCTCGCGCCGCTCGCGCAGCGGCCGCCGGCGGCGGTGGAGACGACCTGCTTCCGTGTCGCGCAGGAGGCACTCACGAACGTCATCCGCCACGCGCAGGCACATGTCGTTGACGTCGAGCTCAGCGCGGCCAGCGGAACGCTGCAACTCGTGGTGCACGACGATGGCCGCGGCTTCGATGTCTCCGCCGCACGCAAGCGCGCCGCGCACGGCGGGAGCCAGGGCCTGCTGAGCATGCAGGAGCGCGTCGCACTCGCCGGCGGCGACCTCGAGATCGACTCGGCACCCGGCCGGGGAACGACCGTTCGCGCGCGCCTACCACTGACCGCGGGCAGCGACACATGAGCACGCTGCGACTCCTGCTCGCGGACGATCATGCCCTGGTGCGCGCGGGGATGCTCGCGCTCCTGAGCGAGCTGCCCGGCGTCACGGTGGTGGCGGAAACCGGCGACGGCCGCGAAGCGCTGCGGCTCATCCGTGAGCGCAAACCCGACATCGCGCTGCTCGACATCTCCATGCCGGGACTCAACGGCCTGGAGGTGGCCGCCCGGGTGGCACAGGAACACCCGGCTACGCGCGTCATCATCGTCTCCATGCACGGCGACGACGAATCGGTGCGGCGCGCGCTGGTGGACGGCGCGGCAGGCTATCTGCTCAAGAATTCCGATCGTAGCGAGCTCGAGCTGGCGTTGAACACGGTTGCGCGTGGCGATACATGGCTCAGCCCGTCACTCACCAAGCGTGTCGTCGCGGCGTATGCGCTGGGCGCCCGCGCAGCTCCCGACGGACCATTCGAAGTACTCACCCCGCGCCAGCGCGAGGTGCTGCAGCTCGTCGCCGAGGGGCATTCCAACAAGGAGATCGCGAGCCGCCTCCAGGTGGCGCTGAAGACCGTCGAGACGCACCGCACCGAGCTCATGGAGCGCCTCGGCATTCATGGCGTGGCGGGGCTGGTGCGCTACGCCATCCAGGTGGGGCTCGTCCATCCCGATTCCTAGGTAGTCCTCCTCCCCAATCTCCGGTCCTTTCCCGACTTCGCCCTCCGGTCCTAGCTGCTAGGCTGAGACCGAGAGGCTCGACCGGAGACACGAATTGGAAGGGAATGTCCGCATCCTCCTGTTGGAGGACGTGTGGGCCGATGCTGAGCTGGTGAAGGTCGAGCTGCGCAAGGCGGGCCTGCAGTTCACGGCGCGACGGGTCACGACACAACCGGAGTTCGAGCGCGCCCTGCGCGAGTTTCGCCCCGATCTCATCATTGCCGACCACAATCTCCCGCAATTCAACGGCGCTGCCGCGCTGGCACTCGCGCGGCAGATGGCGCTGGCGGCGCCGTTCATTCTGCTCACCGGCTCGCTCGATGAGGAAAGCGCCGTCGAGTACATGAAGGCGGGAGCGACGGACTACATCCTGAAGGACCGGCTCGCCCGCCTGGGGCCGGCGGTCCGCGCCGCGCTCGACCGCAAGCGGATGAAGCAGCAGCTGGACGAGCGCGAGGAGTACTTCCGGTCGTTGATCGAGCAGGCCATGGACATCATCGCGGTGCTCGACCCCGAGGGGGCGCTTCGCTATGCGAGCCCCTCGGTGTTGCCACTGCTCGGCTACGCTCCCGAAGATCTTGTGGGGCTGTCGATCTTCGCGCTGGTGCACCCCGACGATGTCGATGAGACGCTGCGTGTTTTCAGCGAGGGCGTAGCGACGGGTCAGGGCGGCCGGCTCCTCGAGCTGCGCGTGCGCCATAAAGACGGGACGTTCCGCCACCTCGAAGCCATCGGCCGCTATCTCCTGGACGATCCCCTGGTGAAGGGCGTCGTCATCAACGCTCGGGACGTCACGGAGCGCCGCGTACTCGAGCGGCAGTTCCTCCAGGTGCAGAAAATGGAAGCGGTGGGGCGTCTGGCGGGCGGCGTGGCGCATGATTTCAACAACCTGCTGACTGCGATTCTGGGCTACGCGGACCTGCTGCTCGATGGCCTGCCGACGCTCTCGCCGCTGCGACCGGACCTCGAGGAAATCCGCAAAGCGGCCAATCGCGCCGGCGCGCTCACGCGCCAGCTCCTGGCGTTCAGCCGCAAGCAGGTGCTGGAGATGCGCGTGCTCGACCTCAACGAGCTGGTCGCCGACATGGACAAGATGCTGCGGCGGCTCTTGGGAGAGGACATCGACGTGCTGACGAAACTCGGGTCCACGCTGGGAGCCGTGCGGGCGGACGCGGGCCAGCTGGAACAGGTGATCGTCAATCTCGCGGTGAATGCGCGGGACGCGATGCCCGAAGGTGGGCGGCTCACGATCGAGACACGCAACGCCGAGCTCGATGACTCGTACGTGCGCGAGCACGTGCCGGTGCAACCTGGCCGTTACGTCATGCTCGCGGTCAGCGATACGGGAATCGGGATGTCGGCCGAGACGATGTCGCACGTGTTCGAGCCGTTTTTCACGACCAAGGAGGCAGGCAAGGGCACCGGTCTTGGCCTGGCGACCGTGTATGGGATTGTGAAGCAGAGCGGCGGCTACGTGTGGTGTTATAGCGAGCGTGGCGAGGGGACCACGTTCAAGGTGTACTTGCCGCGTGTTGATGCTCCCGTCGACCAATTCCCGGCACGCGCTGCCCTCCCGCGGACGCTGGGTTCGGAGACGATCCTGCTGGTGGAGGACGAAGTGGGTTTGCGCGCGCTCACCCGGCGCTTACTCGAGAAGCATGGCTACATGGTGCTCGAGGCGGGGACCGCGGACGCGGCGCTCGCGCTCGCGCGGGAGCACGTCGGTCCCATCCACCTGCTGCTCGCCGACGTGGTGTTGCCCGGGGCCAGCGGCCCGACCCTGGCCGGCGAGCTGGTGTCACGGCGTACCGACCTCAAGGTCTTGTTCATGTCCGGCTACACGGAGGATGCGATTGTGCATCGCGGCGTGCTCGCGCGGAATACGGCGTTCATCAACAAGCCATTCTCGGGCGACAACCTCGCCGCGAAGGTGCGGGAGGTTCTAGACGGCTCGTGAGTCAGTCCAGCCCCCGATCGCGCAGTCGGATCACCTCGTCGAGCGAGGGGTTGCCGTATCCGCGAGCCTTCACACGCTGGATGAATCCTCTGGTCACGCCGTGGTCGCGGGCCCGGCGAAGCTCCTGCAGGGACAGCCGCTCGTACCCTGCCTCCTTGAGCGACACGATGTAGGAGGCATCGACGCCGTGGTCGCGCGCCTCGACCAGTTCCTCGAGGTTCGAGGGCGCGTAGCCCAGCTCTTTCATGTCCGCGATGTACTCCCCGTCGACGCCGTGATCCCGCAGGCGCACGAGGTCCTCCGCGCCCAGGTTCTTGTAACCCGCGCTATTCAGTGACTCGATGAACTCCGGATCCACACCGTGATCGCGCATCCGGACCAGACTCTCCGAATCCCTGAGGTGGTATCCCCTAGCCCCGATGTCCCGGACATACTCCAGGTCCACGCCGTGCGTCGCCATCCGCGTGAGATCCCGCGCGGTGGGGCGGTCATACTTCTGCCGCGCCAGCTCGTCCACGAGATCCAGTCCCACTCCCGCCATCGTCATCTGGAACTGCTCCCAAGCCGTCGGGGGGGCCCCGTTGATGCCGCGTTTGGCCAGCTCGGCCACGAAATCGGGATTCGGCTGATAGGTGAAGTGGCCCGAGCCCTTGCCATCGTCGAACCAGCCTTCACAGGTGAGCGTGCCGGCGGACCGCACGATCTTGAAGTGCACCGCAGCTCCGGATCCGCCCATGTCCGCCGCGGAGAGGCCCACCAGCTGGCTCAGGGGCACGTCATCCTGGCTGTTCCAGTTATCCGAGTACCGCCGCTCGCCGTAACGGATGGTGAGCCGGACGATGCCCGGACGCTCACCCGGCTCGATCAACCACTGCCCGCCGGACGGGACCGCGTGTTGGGCTGACAGTACTGGAGCTGCGAGGAAACTGGTCAGGAGAAGGACGGCGAACCGCATAGGGACTCCCGAAGTGGATTTAGGAAGTTGGATGGGAAGCGCGCCCCGAGGGTTGCAGGGAGCCCCGCCGCACCAGGAACGCGACCGAAGCCGCGGCCATGACTCCTCCCGTGAGCAGCCACGCCTGCGCCGTGGCCCGCGCCAGTAATGCCACGATCAAGCCCGCCGCCACCCACGGCACAACCTGCCCCGCCGGCATGACGAACGGCTTGTCGGCCGCGCCCGCGTCGAGCCGCCGCAGCCTCCACACGCCCAGGCAGCACGCCAGGTACACGAGCAGGATCGCTACGTTCGCCATGATCGCGAGTTTGACGTACGTGCCGGTGATGGCGATGGCGCACACGATCACCCCCTGGATCGCGATGGCAACGTACGGGGTGTGGTGTTCCGGGTGCACTGCCGCGAGCGGCCGGGGCAGGTAGCGGTCCACCGCGAGGGCGAAGAGCGTCCGCGGTGTGGAGAGCATCGTGGCCGTCATGAAGCCGAAAGTCGAGACGATCATCGCGATGAGGATCAGCGTAGAGCCGGTCGGTCCGGCGATTTGCACGGCCGCCGCAGCGAGCGGGGCCTTGGCCGTCTCGGGGGCGGCGAGGGCGCTGCCGAGGATGCCCTGGGCGACGAGCTGAACGGAGATGTACAGCACCCCCACGCCCGTCACTGCGAGGGCGATCGCCCGCGGCACGGCGCGGGCCGCATCGCGTACCTCGCCGCTCACTTGCAGCGCGGATTCCATTCCAAAGAACGCAAACATCAGGAGCAGCCCGGATTCTCCCAGGCGTGAGAGCGAGGGGAATGATCCCAACGCGAGATTGTCTGCCCGGACGTGCGGCAGGCCGAGCGCCACGAACGCGATGAGCGGGACGACCTTCGCGACCGTCGCGATGGAGCTCACGTGCGATCCCAGCGCAGCACCGCGGATGTTCACGACCGCAAGGCCGGCAATCACTGCTACGAGGAGGATGGCGCGCGGTAGCGGGCCGCCGAGGCCCGGTAGCAACCCGCCGACCGCATCGGCGAATACGGTGGAGACTGCGCCCATCGCGAGCGTGATGCCGAGCCAGAGCAGCACGCCGCACAGATATCCGGCGTAGGGGCCGAGCGCGGTCCCGACATACGCGTACGGGCCGCCGCTCTGTGGGACTCGGCTCCCGGCCTCTGCGATGCAGAGGGCAACGAGCGCCGTCGCGACGGCGCACACGAGGTAGGCCAGGGGAGCCGCGGCACCGAGGCCGGCGGCCATGTGCGCGGGGAGCACGAAGATCGCCGCGCCGACGGTGATATTGAAAATGGCGGCGGCGAGCCCGCGCACGCCGATGACTCGGCGCAGCGCTGGTTCGGCGGCGGCAGGGACCGGTGCGGCCATGCCACCAAGGTATAGAAAGGGAGGTCCTTGGCTACGCGCTCCTCTCCTCTCTTCCTACCTTGCAAGAGCGAGCGAGCCTGTCATCCCTTCGCTGCGCTCAGGGCAGGCTCTGAGCGCCGCAGGCGCGAAGGACCTGCTTTTCGGACCCATCACAAGCAGGTCCTTCGCTCGCGCGTGCGCGCTCGCTCAGGATGACAACGCTACGCGCTTGCTTACAAAAAGGGGTTAGGAGGAAGAAGAAGCCTGCTTTTTAGGTGTCAGCTCCCCGGCATGAACGCGCAGCCGGCATTCTGCGCGCGAATCAACGCGTAGACGCCCGAGGGGACGACGATCGCTCCTGGGACCAGGTTCGTCCGAACCTCTTGCTGCACTTCTTCGACATTGCGGTTCGCTTGCTCAGCGAACCGGCGCCCCATGTTTCCCAATGAGATGTTGCAGACCAGACTGATCATCCCGCGTTTGTGCAGCGTCTCGATCTTGGTCGCCGCGTTTCCAGCGGATCGTCCCGCGGGCCAAAAGACGTTGCGGCGTGCGGCGGTCCCGGTATCGCGATCGTCGGTCTTCGTCTCCTTGCCCAGCTCATAGCGATCCCACAGATGGTCGTTTAGCGCCATCGGCGTGCCGAGCCGACGGAAGACGACGACCGGAATTGTCTCGGCGTCCGTGGTGTTATGGACCTCATGATACTGGTCGAAGAACGTCGACGCGTAGCTGAAGACTCCGCCATCATCGATCACGTTCGCGTTGAACACGACGCGGTAGCGCGCTTTCGCGAGACGATCGAGCCATGACGTATCCCAGTTGGACTGCTGCGGAGCAGATTCAGCCCGGAGCTCGGCCGCATCCATGGCGAGGGCCGCTGCGGCGAGTCCCAGTTGTGAGAGAAAGTCTCTGCGTCGCGGCATGGGGGGCTTTGGGTTGGAGGTGTTTTTAAGCTAACGTGATCAACCATGTCCGCTCATAGCTTTGTTGCCTTCATTTTTTGCGTCGCCGCGCCGGCGATGGCGCAGACGCTCCCCTTTGTCCCTGCGCGTCCCGTCCTGATTCGCGGTGCCATCGTTGTGGACGGAACAGGCGGCCCCAGTCGAATCGCGGACGTCCGAGTCGCCGGAGGCAGGATCCAGCAGGTTGGGCAACTCACGCCGAGCCCCCGCGATTCCGTCGTGGAAGCGCGCGGCCTCGTGCTCGCTCCGGGGTTCATCGACACGCACAGCCATCATGACCGGGGACTGGGCACTGAGCGCACCGCACTCGCCGCCGTGAGCCAGGGCATCACGACCATCGTCGTCGGCCAGGACGGATGGTCGAACTTCCCACTCGCCGACTGGTTCGCCCAGATGGAGCAGCGACCGGCGGCGGTGAACGTAGCGTCCTACGTGGGTCACGGCCGGCTGCGCGCCGCGATTCTTGGAGACGACTTCAAGCGGCAGGCGACACCCGCCGAGGTGCGGCACATGGCCGCGCTGCTCGACGGAGAGATGGCGGCTGGCGCGCTCGGTCTCTCGAGCGGCCTGGAGTATGACCCGGGGATCTATTCCGCGACGGACGAGCTCGTCGCGCTGGCGCGCGTCGCCGCCCGTCACGGCGGCCGCTACATCAGCCACGTCCGGAGCGAGGACCGCCACTTCTGGGCGGCGATCGACGAGCTGATCACGATTGGCCGGCGGGGCGGGCTCCCGGTTCAGCTCTCGCACGCGAAGCTGGCGATGCGAAGCGTGTGGGGCCGCGCCGACAGTCTCATCGGGATCCTTGATCGTGCGAGGGCGTCAGGCGTCCGCGTCACGCTCGACATCTATCCCTACACCTATTGGCAGTCGACGCTGACTGTGTTGTTTCCGGAGCGCAATTTCACGGACACCGCGGCCGCGCGGTTTGCGCTGACCGAAGTCACGACGCCGGACAGCGCCATCCTTGGCGATTTCGAGCTGGACACGACACTTGCGGGGAAGAGCATCGCTGAGATCTCGGCGCTGCGTCACACCGACCCCGCGGTCACCCTCATGGACCTGATTGCCGAAGCAGCGAAACCCAAGCCGGGCGGCGGAAGCTACGACGAGAGCGTCGTCGCGGTGAGCATGGTGCAACCGGACATCGACCGGTTGTGGCGCTGGCCGTTTGCCAACGTGTGCAGCGACGGTGCGCTGCAGGGCGCGCACCCCAGAGGCTTCGGCGCCTTTCCCCGGTTCTTCCGGATGGCGGTGCGGGAGCGCCATCTCCTTTCGCTCGAGGAGGCCGTGCGTCGGATGACTTCACTCGCCGCCGCGAACGTCGGCATCACGAACCGTGGTCGAATCGCTCCAGGGATGTTTGCCGATCTCGTGCTCCTCGACACGGCTTCGCTAGCGGACCGGGCCACTCCCAAGGAACCGCACCTCACCGCGACCGGCGCACGCGCGGTTTGGGTGAATGGCCTGCTGGTCTACAATGGGGCTGCGACCGGCGCGTTTCCCGGACACGTGATCCGTCGGCGCTGATCCCTTCAACTGGCCGCGGCAATCAACTCGGAGAACTTCTCGAGGTCGATGTTGCCGCCCGAGACAATGGCGACGATCGGGCCCGGACCGGCCTTGCCCGTAAGCGCAGCCGCTAGGCCGAGCGCACCAGCTCCCTCGGCGATGACGCGGGCCTTCTCCGCCATGAGCCGCATGGCGCGTTTCACCTCCTCCAGGCTTACCACGATGGAGCCGTCCACGACCGGCCGCATGCGCTGCCACATGCGCGGAAACACACTCTTGCCGCCCGCGCCGTCCACGAACGTGGCTTTCCAGTCCAGGAACACCTGCGCCGAGCCTTTCGCAAACGAGAGCGCCGCGGGCGCGGCGGTCTCCGGCTCGGCGCCCCACACTTTGATCTCAGGGCGCAACGCTTTCACGGCACTGGCCACGCCCGTGACCAGGCCGCCACCGCCGATCGCGGCAATGATGGCGACGGTGTCCGGCGCATCCTCGAGAATCTCGAGGCCCATCGTCGCGTGACCGGCTATGAAGTTTTGATCGTCGAACGGATGGATGAAGGTCCCCTCGACGCCGGGATACGAGCGGTCATCGAGCGCCTGCCAGGCGACCGCGTACGGGACGAGCACGAGCTTCGCGCCCAACGCGCGCATGCGCTCGAGCTTCGCGGCGGGCGCCGTCTCGATCGCGACGACCGTGCACGGCACGCCCGCTGCCCGCGCGGCGTACGCGACACCCTGCCCGGCATTCCCGGCGCTGATCGTCCAGACGCCGCGCCGGCGCTCGGCATCGGACAACAGAGCAACCGCGTTGGCAGCGCCGCGCAGTTTGTAGGCGTTGATCGGTTGGAGGTTCTCGAGCTTCAGCCGCACGTCCGGGAACCCCGACCCCAGTTCCAGCCGGACCAACGGTGTGCGAACGATCGTTGCGGCGATGCGCTTCCGAGCGTCCCGGATCTCATCCAAGACGATGGGGCGCACCGGTTCAAGGGCCCTCGTCATCTAGCCCCCAGAACCAGCGCCGCGGCCGCCACGTCTTCGACCGCGACACCGACCGACTTGAACAACGTGATCTCTTGTGCGTTACGCCTGCCGGGATCCGCACCGGCCACGACGGCGCCGATTTCCACGACCTCGCTCTGTGCCGCGATGACGTCGCCTGATTCACGCAGTGCTGCCTCGCGGGAGTCGACGAAGACGCGGGCCGTGGTGACGAGATCGTCGTCCAGCTCGCGCCAGTCGGGGCGGGTTGCGCCGATCGCATTGATATGCGTCCCGGGAGAGAGCCAGCGTCCCTGCAGGATGGGCGTCGTCGAGCTCGCCGCGACTACAACCACGTCTGCGCTGCGCACGGCATCCGCCGCCGTCGCCACGGCCTTCACGCCATGCCGCTCGGCAAACGCCGGCGCATTTCGAGGACTCCACACACGCACTTCCTTAAATGAACGGACGTGACGCAGCGCGGCGAGGTGACTCTTCGCCTGCACCCCGGATCCGAGGATCGCAAGCACCGACGCATCCGCCCGGGCGAGCCGCTCAGTCGCGACCGCCGATGCCGCGGCGGTCCGCATCTCGGTGATGAGCCGGCCGTCCATCATGGCGAGCGGCTCGCCCGTCTCGGCCTTGAACAGCACGATAACGGCATGATGCGTGTGAATCCCGACGTTCTGAGGATAGAACGTGACGAGCTTGGCCCCCAGAGCGCCCGCGTACGCCGGCATGACGGCCAAGAATCCGTGATGGGGAGCGACCGGAAGCACGGTGCGTACCGGCTGCACGACGTTGCCCGAGGACAACGCCGCGAGCGCCTGCGCGATGGCGGGAATGAGGTCCTGGTAATGGAGCCGTTGCTGCACAGCCCGCTCGTCGAGGACGACGATGTCGCTTGCAGGAGAAACGGTCACGAGTTTCAGAATTGACACTAGCTCCAAACAGCGGGCAAGTAGCTACTCGAGCAGCGCCTGCACTTCAGCAGCCGCCGCAATCCGGCGGTCGACGTGGTCCCCGATCGCCCTGGCGCGCTCGAGGACGAGCGTCAGATCGGAGGGCGACCCCACGCCGGACTGCCGCTTCACGAGGGCAAGGCGCAGGTGTTCGAGCGCGGCCACGGCTTCGGTGAGCGATTCACCCGTGTCGCCCCGTGCCCGCAGTGCCTCTGCCCCAGTCTCCAAGCGCTCGAGCACGGCCGGGAGGTCTCGCGCCTGCCGCCGCTCCGCGTCCGGCAGCGCCTTATATGCGGCGAGCGCCGAGCGTCCGAGCACGAGCTCGGTCCGCTCGACGGAGGGCAGGGCCGGGCGTGCGGCGGTCTTGAGACCCCACCCAGCGAGCCAGAAGAACGAGCGTCCGGCTCTTCCGGCCCAGATCCGATACCACAACGAGTCCAGCCGCAGGAACCAGCGGCGCCGCTTGATGACTTCGTCCTCCTCCTGCTGCACTTGCCGTTCGGCAAGCAGGGCCGCCCGAATGTCGCCGAAGGTGTAGCCATCCTTCAGGAGTCGGCGCGCCACCACGACCAGTTGAAAGAGGAGGATCGCACCGATCAGCCCTGTCCCTCTCCCAGCGAGCACCGACGTCAACAGGACCAGGGTCGAGACTTGCGCGTTCCGCACGAAGGCGCGCAGCAGCGGTGGGGCGCGAAAGTCCCGCCCCCGCACTTCCCCCGCGACCCGCGCGAGATCGTCGGCGGTTTGGAACCGCTCAGGCGCTGCTTTGCGGAGCAAGCGGTCGACCACGGCCGCAAGTTTGGTGGGCACCTCGGGACGGAGCGTCTGGACCAGGGGGGCGGGCTCGTAGACGTGTTTCGTGATGATCGCGGGTACGTTTGCAGCCTCGAATGGTGCCCGGCCGGTGAGGGCGTAGAAGAACGTCGCGCCCAGGGAGTAGAGGTCGCTGCGCGCGTCCACCGGCTCGCCGCACGCCTGCTCGGGGCTCATGTAGCGCGCGGTCCCGGTGACGGCGCCGCCCGCGGTTTCGGCCGCCCGTCTGCCCAGGGCGATCCCGAAGTCGGTGACGACCGCGCGCTCGGTCGCGCGCTCGATCATGATGTTGTCAGGCTTCACGTCGCGGTGAATCACGCCGCGCTGATGCGCGGCGCCGAGCGCCCACGCCACTTCCTGCAGCAGTTTCGTCGCCAGGCGCGGCGGGAGCGGGCCGGCCCGTTGCACCCGATCGCGCAGCGTCTCGCCGTCCACGAAGCCCATCACGAAGAACACGAGATCACCGTGTGCCTCGACGAGGTGAATCGGCACGATATTGGGATGCGAGAGGCCGGCGGCGGTCCGCGCCTCTTGGAGAAACCGGTCCCGCTCGTCGGGGCGCGTCGCGAGGTGCGGCGGGAGCAGCTTGATCGCCACCGGGCGGTCGAGCGCCACATCACGGGCGAGCAGCACGATCCCCATACCGCCTCGCCCGAGCTCGCGCTCGATCGAATAGCGGCCGGCGAGCAGCTCCTGCAGGGCGAGGAACTCGGCGCTGATCGACGCGGTCATGGGTGTCTCGTCCTAAAGCGAGAACCGAGCCCTGAACGTCTGCCCGTACGTCGTCGGCGTCCCGTCGTAGTTCGCGATCAGGTCGAGCGCATTTCCCCACACGTCCCACGACCAGGCGAGATAACTCCCTTGCCGCGCGTCCATCCAATCCATCAGCGCCGTGACAAAGGCGCTGCCACGATCGTTCTGCCCCAGCTCGCCGAGCACCAGCGGAACGCGCTGCGCCACCTGAGCGGCGTCGCGGTCCCAACATGCTTGGGTGTTGCACCAACTGAAATTGTAGATGTGCCATGAGGCCGCGGTGTTGTTGAGCGAGTCGGTGGGTCTGGACGCGAGCCAGCTCGAGAGGGTCGCGGAGTACTGCACACCTCCGAGCATGATGACGTTCTTCGCGCCGGCGCGACGCACCGCGTTCACGAGCTCCTGCATTCCGGCCGCCTGGTAGCTCATGCCTGTGCACGTGCCGCCATCCCGCCAGCAGCGCCACGCCTCCGGGGTGTCGGAGTTGTTGTCGGGAAACGGCTCGTTGAACAGGTCGAAGATCACCCGGCTGTTGCTGGCGTACGCCGCGGCAACCTCGCTCCAGAATTGCGGCGTGTGGTCCCGATTGGGCATCGGTGCCTGACCCAGCGCGATGGCCGTTCCGGCGGCGCTCCAATGCAGATCGAGGATGACAACCATGCCGGCGCGATTTAGCAGCGCCACATAATCGCTGATCGCTCGGCGATAGTTGTCTCCCGAGTACGCGGGCGCCACGCCGTTGATGGCGAGCCAACACGTCTCGTTAAGGGGCACGCGAACCGCATTGACGTTCCACGACTTGATCGCCTGTACCGACGCCGAGTCGGACGGGCCGTCGAAGAACCCCCACCCCTGCGCGCAGGCGTATTCGGCGCCGGAACGATTCACCCCCCCGAGCCGGACGACCCGTCCCGCCGTGTCGACCAGCTGCGTGCCTTGAACGTGGAGGGCTGGCGCGTCGCTCCATACCCCCGGTGTGGGCGACTTACTGCCCACCGCGTTGGTACACGCGGCCAGCAGTCCAGTCGCCAGCAGTGCCCCACGAGCAATCTTCATAGGCGGCGCCTCGCGTTTCACAACGTGCCGTGTAAGGAAGCCGTAAGGGGCATAGGCTAACTTTGTACGAGGCAATGGTGGCGTCCAGGTCTCTCCTCCTCGCGCACGCGATCCTGTTGATCCTCGCGACCCAGTCCGTGGCGGCCGCGCAGGGCAGCGGCGAAATCCGCGGCCGCGTGGTGAATGCCGCGAGCAGGACGCCGATCGGCATCGCCACGGTGGAAGTGATGGACTCCGCCGGTGGAGTGCGAGCCCACGCGTCCACCGATGCGGACGGCAGCTTCCGCATTGAGGGCCTTCTTCCCGCCCGCTATCGGGTCCGCATCCTCGCGCTGGGGTACACGCCGCGGGTGCTCCCGGTCGAAATCAGTGTGGCATCGCCGAGCGTCGACCTGGGATCGGTGGCTCTCACGGCGTCGGCGCTCGTGCTACAGCCGCTCCAGGTGACGGGCCAGAAGCGCGACGTGGAGCTGGCTCCCGACCGTACCACCTATGTCGTCCGCGACATGCCGACGTGGCTCCCGACCGTACCACCTATGTCGTCCGCGACATGCCGACCACCCGCGGAGGCACGGCGCTCGATGTGCTGCGCAACGTGCCGGCCGTGGACGTCGACATCGACAATATCGTGAGCCTGAGGGGCAACACCGGCGTCGTGCTCCAAATCAACGGGCGACCCAGCCCGCTGAAGCCGGCGCAGCTGGGCAACTTCCTCGCGCAGGTGCCGGCCGACATGGTCGACAAGGTGGAAGTCATCCCCAACCCCTCGGCACGCGAGAACCCGGAGGGGGACGCGGGAATCATCAACATCGTCCTCAAGCAGAAGGCCGATGAAGGGCGGAGCGGCGGGCTCACCGTTGGGGGTGGGACCACCGGCCACGTCGACGCCGGCGGCAACCTCGGCTACGAGCGCGGGCCACTCTCGCTATTCGGCAGCTACGGTTTTCTGCGGGACAACCGCCCGCGGCGCGACACCATCTTTCGCGTGAATGACTACCAGAGTCCCCTCACGTATCTGGAAGAGGCAGGACTCCGTACGCAGATCCCGCTCGCGCACACGCTGACTGGCAGCGTGGGCTACCAGCTCGGCGAGCACGACGCGCTCTCGGCTGACGCCGACTATAGCACGCGCAATGAGGCGGAAACCTACAGCCTTCTCTACCGCGACCTCGACTCGGCACGCACGCTGTCCGCACTGAGCGACCGGTTCACTCGCGGGACGAACCATGAGTTCAACTTCGAAGCGACGCTCGCATACAAGCACGGCTTCGCCGCGAAGGGCCACAAGCTGTCCAGCGAGCTGCGCGTCGTGCGGGCGCAGGAAGGCGGCCCCAACGGGATCATCGCCCGCGACCTGGCGCTCGACGGGACGCCGAGCGACACGTCGGCACTCGAGCGGCAGACCAGTTGGGAGCACCCCGACGAGAACTCGCTCAGGCTGGATTACGTGCGGCCGCTCTCGAGCGTATTGCGGCTGGAAGCGGGGTACCGCGGATCGCTGCAACGCTTTCACACGAGGCTGGACACGCAGGTGTTCGACACGGCGCAGGCCGCGTGGGCGCCCGACTCCACGCGCATCAGCGATTTCACCTACCGCCAGGTCGTGCACGCCGCGTACGGGATCCTCGACGCGCAGCGCGGCAAGTTCCTGCTCCAGGGTGGCATCCGCGTCGAGCGCGCCACGACGCAGTTTCATCTGCTCACGACCGGCGCCACCTACGCAAATCCGTACAACAGTGTCTTTCCAAGCGGCCTCATCGCCTACAACATCGATGACACGCATCAGGTGAAGCTGAGCTATTCGACGCGCATCCGCCGCCCCGACGACACCGATCTGCTCGACCCGACGGCGCACTATCTGGACCCGCTCAACATTTCACGTGGCAACCCCTACCTGAAGCCGGAGTACATCCGCGCGCTCGAGCTGGGATTGCAACGCACCGCGGACCGCCTGACGCTCCAGCTCACGCCCTTCTTCCGGCACACGGTCGATGCCGTCCGCACGATCCGGACACTCGACACGGCCGGCGTGATGACGCGGACGTTTGCCAACGTCTCCACCAGCGACGCGTATGGCGCCGACGTGACGATCGCCAGAAGTGGTGGGCGGCTCAGCGGGTTCGCGGGCGCGAGCGCGTTCCGGCAGGTCAGCAACGCGTCGAATCTGGGGCCGGGTCTCTCCGCCAAAACGTTCGGCTGGACGGCTCGGACGAACGCATCATTCCGCGTCTCGCCCACGTTCGATCTCCAGGCGCTGCTGGCCTATCAGGCGCCAATCACGGTCGAGCAAGGCCGGGTCGCCAGCCGGACGCGATTCACGCTTGCCGCGCGCAAGAAGCTCAGGAACGATCAGATGAGCATAACGTTGCGCGTGATCGACCCGTTCAATACCTCGCGCGAGAGCTCCACGACGATCGATCCGCGATTCTACCAGGTGTCGGACCGCAGGCGCGTGATCCGTGGGCTGCTGCTCAGCGTGAACTGGATGTTCGGGCGGCCGCGGCAGCATGGGCGCGACGACCTCATCGGCAACGAGACCCCGCAGTAATCACGGAGCGCAGAGCTGACCTCCGGCCGCCGGGGCCGCGAGCGTCGTCATCCCGTGACGCTGCAGCGCTCCATTGAAAGCCGGCAGATCCACCCGAACCAGCTGACTCCAGCGCCCCACCAGCTTCCTCAGCCCGTCACAGCTCGAGCGCGCAACGGCGAGCGCCGCCTGCGTCGGCGCGTGGTCGGCATTGTCCTGTCCCGTCAACTCGATCCCAAATTCTCCGTTCAGATCCACGAAGCTCCATGCCGCCGGCCGCGCCTCCCAGACCTGGCGCGCGTCCGTCAGGGAATCCCCCGCAATGGAATCCAACGTCGTCACGAGCTTCTTCGCAGCTTTCCCGACTTCGGATACCGTGTCGTCCGGGGCGAGCTTCGCGACTCGAGCGCGCAGCTCCGCGACGGGCTTGAAGTCATCCCACGTCGCCTGAAGTCCGGAGTTCAGCCGCATGAGCAGGGCGTGCTGGGCGGCGAGTGCCGCCGGGGTGACGTGTGAGCGTGGGTCGGCGCGCACGGCGATCGTCTGCATGTAGTGGTTACCGTCGACCGTGAGCCGAACGGTATAGACGCCCGGCAGCGCCAGCGGTCCTTCGGGCGCCATCGGTGTGGAACCTGGGTTGCCGTTGAACTCGAACGAATGTGCGAAGGCGGGCGGCGTGTCGTACCTGAGGTCCCACGCGACGCGATTGAGTCCGATGTTCACCGGGAGAGCACTCGGCGGCGCGAGCCAGAACTGTTCCATCGGCGCCCGCCCGGCTTCGCGAACCGGCGTGGACGGAGCACTCGTCAGGTGGCGCACGAGATTGCCTTTCGCATCGAGCACATCAATCGCGATACCCGCCGACGGTTTGCTGCCGAGCAAGTAGTAGATGATGGCTCCCGGCGGGGGATTCGGTGCCTGCGGTTCTTCCTTGGGGAGCGGCGTGTTGTAGTCCACATTCCGCCGCACACGAAACGCTTCGCTCGGCTTGAACAGATGGGCCGGGTCGCTGGCCAGCGCCGCGCTGAGCTGCCGCAGCGGCCCGATGTCGTCGAGCACCCAGATGCCGCGGCCATACGTGCCGACGATCAGATCGTTGTCGTGGAAGGCGATGTCGTCGACGATCGTGGTCGGCAGGTTGAGCATCAGGGACTGCCAGTGATCGCCGTCGTCGAACGAGACATACACGCCGCTCCCCGTGCCGGCGAATAGCAGGCCGGACCGCTTGGGATCCGCTCGCACGACACGCACAGACGCGCCGCCGGGCGAGGTCGCCGGCAATCCAGCCACGATCTTCGTCCACGTGTTCCCGTAGTCACGAGTGCGGTAGAGATGTGGGGCGACGTCGCCGCGATACTGGAAGTTGAAGGCGGTGTACGCCGTACCCGCGTCGAAGCGCGACGCCTCGACCCAGGTGGGCGTTACGCGCACACCGACGCCGATATCCGGGCTTGTTACGTCGTTCCACGTCACCCCGTGGTTTCGCGACACCTGGACGATGCCGTTGATGGCCCCAATCCAGATGACGCCGGGCCGCACGGTCGATGCCGCGATCGACCAGATGCACGCGCAACGTCGAATGCTCGTGTCGCTCGGGGCCGGGTGGGCCCGTGTCTCACTGAGATCGGGACCCAGCTTCGTCCAGGTCACCCCGCCGTCCCTCGTCGCCATGAGATACTGATAGCCCGCGAGCAGCTCGCGCTGCCCGTGCCACGTCGAGAAGACGATCGGGAGGTTCAGTGAGGCGCGCAGCTTGAGCGACGGATCCTGCTCCGGCCCCACGTTAATCCACGCGCCACTGGGATAGCTGATCTTCGAGATGCTGAGTCCGCTCGAGAAGACGATGTTGGGATCAAGCGGATCGGGAAGGATCGTGCCCCACTCCCAAGCGGGTACCGGCTTCCAGTCGATGGGCGTGATCGTCCCCAGGTCGCCGCGACTGCGCGTGGCGATGGCGCCGGCGTCCTGCTGCGTCGCGTAAATCCAATAGGGAAACGAGTTGTCGGCGGCGACGTGATAGACCTGCTCGGTGGATTGGTTGTACCACGAGCTCCAGCTGTCGCCGCCGTCGAATGAAACAATCGCCCCCTGGTCGTAACCCATGAGGATGCGCTTGCCGTCAGTGGGGTCGATCCACATCACCTGCGGATCGTCGCCGCCGGGCGGGCCGCCCTTGAAGGCCACGAAGCTGTTACCGCCATCGGTGGACTTGTAAGCCGTCACGTGGAATGTGTAGACGACGTCGGGATTTTTCGGGTCGACAGAGACCCCGGAGTTATAGCCGCCCTGCCCGTTGGCGATCCGCTTGTCGTCCGCCGCCATCTGCCGCCACGACGTGCCGCCATCGTCGGAGCGGTAGAGTCCGAAGTTGCCGATGAGATAGCTGCGCTGAGCGTTCGTGCCCACGGCGATCGCGAGAGAGATGCGACCCGTGAGGCGGGGCAGCCCTCCGCCTGACACCTCATGCCAGGTCAACCCACCGTCTATGGATTTGTACAGCCGCGTGCGGGTCTGCGCCGTGTCGGTCCTCTGCCCGAATAAGATACCGGTCCCTGGCGCCCCGGAGCGGAACATAGTGGCAGCTAGGATGACGTCGGGCGCGTCTGCCGCGCGGGCGAGCGTTCCGATGCCGGTCTTGTCGTCGACGTAGAGGGTCTTGACCCAGTTCGCGCCGCCGTCGGTCGAGCGGAAGACGCCACGCGCGTCGCTCTGGGTCTGGAAAAAGCCTCCCAGCGCCCCGACCAGGACGAGGTTGGGGTCGCGCGGGTGAACCAGGATCGACGTGATTTGTTGGGTGCCCTCGAGACCGATGCGACGCCAGCTCCGTCCGGCATCGGAGGACTTGTACATCCCGTCGCCCCGCCCGTCGAAGTAGGAATTCAGGTCGCCCGTGCCGACGTAAATTACGTTCGGGTCCGACTGCGCCACCTCGAGAGCGCCGATGGACGAAACGGTCCTAATGGAATCGAAGATCGGGTACCACGTCGCCCCAGCGCTTGTCGTCTTCCAAACGCCGCCCTCGGGCGTGCCGACGTAGAACACGCCGGGCTGTCCGATGACGCCCGACGCCGCGGAGATCCGTCCGCCGCGGAATGGGCCGACGTTCCGCCAAACCAGTGCGGAAAGCTGACGGGCATCGATGGCTTGCGCTCTGAGCGGAGCGGCCGCGAGTGTGGCGGCGCAGAGCACCAGCAGAGATGGTGCGCGCATGGCGTGAACCCGATGTGGGAGACCGTCCCAATGTATCCCGCCAACCGCGCACCTGCTGCGCCGCTAGTTCGCGGGCGGGTGTCGAATCACCCCCATGAACAGAATCGTCCCCGACAGGTTCTCCCGCAACGCAAAGAGGAACGGCCGATCGACAATGATGATCCTGGGCCCGACGCTCGTGACGCCGAGACCCACCGAGGTCACTGCCGCCGCGACCGTGCCCTCTTCGTTCACATCGACATACGTCTTGTGCTTCACCTCGGTGATGGCCAGCTCCGACGGCGTATGGATGCGGGTGAAATCCGCGAAAACGCTGAAGGCGGCGCCCATACCCAGACCGGTGAGCGAGGGGATCAATGACAGATCGTTGGTGAGTTTGAACTTTGGTAGCAGGACTTCGTTCTCACCCGGCTGCAGGCTCGCGATCCACCCGTTCCATTGTTCCTGCGTCAAGGCGTCGACGACGTGATCCACAGTGGTGGTGTCCCGCGGCAGGACAATGGTCATCGAGAAGGCAGCGCCGCCGTACGGCAGATCCACAATCGTGGCACTCGGTTGATCGGATAGCCGGAGCTCCCCCGGCCCACGGGCCATCGTCGCCAGGTCCACCGTCGAGCCGTCATCGAGCCGGAACGGCCGCGGCTTGGTCTGCTCCGGATCGAACTGTTGAGTCCAGTCTCCCTTGAAGTAGATCGCATCGATGAGATAGAGGCGCATGTAGTCCGGGATCGCATCGACGATGTGGTCGATCAGGCCGTGGGTCTGCTGGCTGACCCAATTGTTGATCGTCGCCGGCGCGGTGGGCGAGGTAAAGTCGAGGGCCGTAACCTGCGCGTCGTAGTAGTCGTGATTGGCAGCGAGGAACGGCTGCTCGATCGTATAGCCTTGCTTGTACCAGATGGAGTTCGCGATCTGAAACCGCACATGCGGGTCGAGATTTCGGAGCATCTCGATCAAACCGCGGTACGCGACATTCACGTCCGCGACGCTCATGCTGTCCAGTTCGAGTGTCGAGCGCATCGCCGCTTCGGTCGTTCCCGCCGCCCCGTTATACGTCATCGCGAGCGCCATGGCGACCGAGAGCGGCGAGATGAACAGATTCGGCACTGTGTCCCGCGTGTCGGCCGTCACCTGCTTCAGCAGCGCGATGGCAAACCGGTTGTCAGCCTGAATTAGCTGCTGTTCCTGGCTCGTGAGTGCACGCGGTAACGCGGTAATCCGGGGCGGCGCACCAGGACCACCAACAGGATCTTTGGCGCAACTCAGGGACAGCAACATCACGGCAATCGCGATCAGACGCGCAGGCTTCATTCTGGCCTCCTTGTCTAGACTATACCTCCGCGATTGTCGCGATCGTCACTATGGCGGTCGCGCCACAGGAGGGCTTAGTGCCGCGCGGACGCGCATAGTATGTTGCACTCACCGGTTCACCCCTGATTCGGAGGCTCCCGCATGCGCGCTGTCCTGGCCGCTCTCGTCCTCCTGACCGTCCCAACCGCCGATTGGGAATTGCTGGGTACCCGCCGCGTGAGTTTCACGCTCGATCACGACGCCATGATCGTGGGCGCGCGCGAAGGCGGATTCACCGCGATTAGGATCGAAGTCGCGGGCGGCAATCTCGAGATGTACAACATCAAAGTCACCTTCGGGAACGGCCAAAGCTTTTCGCCCGAGACCCGCGTGCAATTCCATCAGGGCTCGTGGAGCCGCACGATCGATCTCCCAGGACCCGTGCGGATCCTGCGGCGCGTCGATTTCTGGTACCGCAGCCGATGGACGCGCGGTTTGGCGACTGTGCGCCTCTTCGGCCGGAAGTGAGCGCGGCGCAGGTCGCGGTCTTCGCGTACGCCATTCTCAGCCGAATGGCGTACGTGCTGTTTGTGGGTGGAGCGCTGCGGCGGGAAGACCGCGACGGCGTCTACACGCGGCGGTTTGGACGTGCCGAGGCGTTTCGGCGCTTCCGGCGCCGGGCCGCGCTCGTCATGAACCACGACGCAGTCGTGTTCGTTCTGCTGTGCGTCGTGACCCGCGGGACGGTGATCCTTCCAGTCCCGAGCGTCGTTCTGATCACGACCGGTGCGATCCTCGTGATCATCGGTCTCGGCGTGAAGCTGTGGGCCGCGCGCACCCTCGGCAGCGACGCGTATTACTGGCACAACTTCTTCGACCCCGGGAACGCGCGCGGGCCGGTGAGCACCGGCCCGTATCGCTACGTCTCGAATCCGATGTATACCATCGGCTATCTCCAGATGTACGGCCTCGCCCTGATTACCGGTTCGTGGCCCGGAATGGTCGCGGCCGCCTTCGCCCAGGCGGCGATTCTCGGCTTCTATCTCCTGGTCGAGAAGCCGCACTTCGAGCAGCTACACGGCTGAGTTCGTCCCCCCCCGGTCACAGTGTCTTTAGAAACGCCAGCAGCGCCGCCCGATCTGCCGCCGGGAGCGCCCGGAACAATTCGCGCGACCGCGTCGCCTCTCCGCCGTGCAAGTCGATGGCCTGTTCGGGGGTATTGGCCCGGCCGTCATGGAGGAAATGGGACCTCAACCGCAGCCCCATGAGCGGCTCCGTACGGAACTCGCTCGGCGTCGCGAGACCAAAACAGATGTCCGCGAGATCGGGACCCATGTCATGGAGCAGCAGATCGGTAAACGCCGCCACGTCCTTGTAACGCAGCGCCTCGATCGGGCTATCTCCCGTGCGGAGCGCGGGGATGTGACAGCCGGCGCATTTGACCTGAGTGAATACGTCCCGGCCGTGCCGAGCCTCGCGCGACTGTTTCAGCGGCGCCGGCGGCGCCAGCAGGCGCACGAATGCGTCCGTCAGTTCCAAGCCGTGCGCATTCAGTTCAGGGTCGGGAGCGGGGTCCGTACCCGGGGGCAATGGCTGGCCCGTCACCGTCCCTTCCAGGGGCACCGATGGATTCGTGATTCCGATCTCGACCTGAAATGCTGCGTCGTTGAACTCACGCAGCGTGGGCACGAACGCCTTCCGCCCAAAGCGCCCCAGCCGCCCGTCGACGAAGCGATTGGGACGGCCCGAAATGCCATCATGATCGCGATCGTCTGGATCGGCGTACGACAGGATGACGGAGTCGGGGATCGCGTCGAGGAAACCGAACCCGAAGATTTCGGGCGTGGTCCGCGCCGCGACGGTCGTAACGCCGGCCGGCAGCGGTTCGCGGTCGATGCCGAGCGCTGCGTGGAGCGCGGGAGTCACGCTGTCCTGAAACACCGGTCCGCCCTGCGCGGCCAGCTGGTCGCAGACGGCCCCAATGCGCTCAGGATGGAAGACGGCGGCATGCCGCTCGACCTCGTCGCCGACGCCGCCGGACACGGGATCCTCGTGGCACTCCTTGCATCCACTGGCATTGAACAGCGGGCCCAGTCCGACTGCGGGCGTAAAGGTGCTGTCGAACACGGCGCGCCCACTGTCGAATCGCGCTCGCTCCGCCGCGGACAGCCCGCGCACCGGGTCACCGGGCTGCGGCCGCTTGCATGCGGCGGCCGCGGCCAGCGCGATCGCGCCGATGATCACGCGGCGGTGCGTCATGGGGTCGACTCCACGCCGGTTTCCACACGGCCGATCCGCTCGATCGTGTAGGCGACAAAGGGAGCGCGCTGCCCACCGAAGCTGGCGCGAACGACGTCGCCGAGCTTCAGGGCTGCCAGCCCGATGGGCTGGCGCTGACCCGCTACGGCAGCGGTAATCGGCACGCTGGCGGGCACCTGCAAGACCACGACGCGCAAGGCATAACCGACCCCGGTCGTGACTTCGACCGTGCGGGCGCGAACGTCAATGGCGCGAATCGCACCCCGAACGCTGTCATGCGGCGCCGCGGGGACTGATGGGGCGGGCTGGGGGGGTTGGGGCGCAGCGGGTCGCTGCGCGGCGACGGCAAGGGGAGCAGTAATCACGAAGCACAGCAAAGCGAAACGGCGCATAAATCCTCCCTCGCAAAGGCTCCCGGGGGAATCTATAGTGGTGGTAATGCGAGGAGTGGTCCTTCTACTATATGTGCTGGCCGCCGGCTGCCACCGCGTCGGTGGCACCAGCACATCAACTGGTGCCTGCCGCCACTCGCGGACGCGCGTCGCCGCTGGCGCGAGACCAAGGATGGCCAGCCGGTATTCGGGCCAAAATCGCCGATCGCGACGGCGGAAGCCTGCGAGGCGGTCGGCGGGCGGTTTCACCCGCGCCTGTTCGGGTGGATGGTGCACGTAATGGCGTTTTCCGAAGGCGACCCCTGGAACGCGCATCATCACTAGCGTCGCTTGACGGTCTTCGCGGAGCGCGGTAGCACTAGGGCGAACGATCCCATCCCGAAAGGCATGAATATGCGACGTGTCGAGAGTTTACTCGTTCTCATGCTGGCCTTGCTTCCGGCGACGCTGCTGGGACAGAACGGATCGATTCGTGGGCGCGTGGCAGACGCCTCCGGAGCGCCGCTCGCGCGGGCCACGATCTCGGCGGAGGCCGCGGGCCTGCGCGCGACGAGCGACGAACAGGGGCGCTACGAGATTCGCGGTGTCGCGGCCGGCACCTACACGCTGCGCGTTCGGCTGCTCGGCTACGTGCCGCAGTCGGTGAAGGTGACCGTCGGCCAGTCGCCGGTCACCCAGGACTTCACGCTGGCCGCGCAGGCGATCAGCCTCTCCCCGGTCGACGTGGTCGTCGGGTCCCGCGCGCGGCATACCGCGGCGGAGCAGCTCGCGGTGCCGGTGGACGTGTTCACATCCGAGGACATTGCGCTGCAAGGCACGCACGAGACGAGTCAGATCCTCCAGGCGCTCGCGCCGTCGGTCAATTTCCCGCGGCAGAGCGTGACCGACGCGAACGACATCGCGCGGCCGTTCACGCTGCGGGGTCTCAGTCCCGATCACACGCTGGTGCTGGTCAACGGCTGGCGCCGCCATCAAATGGCGGTGCTCAATACGTTCGCCTACGGCATGGGCGCCGGATCGAGCGGGGTCGATCTCAATGCGCTGCCGGGCGGGGCGATCGATCGCATCGAGGTGCTGCGGGACGGTGCGTCGGCGCAGTACGGCTCCGACGCGATTGCCGGCGTGGTAAACGTCGTGCTGAAGGAGGGCGGCTTCTCCCCGTTCATCAACGCCGACGTCGGCCAGTACAACTCGAAGGGGTATCCGGTCGACGGGACCACGGGGGATCTGAACGGCGGCTGGGGCATTCAGCTGGGCCGCGGCTCCCTCGCCGTGTTCGGCGAATATCTCCATCGCGACAAGACCAACCGCGCCTGGCCGGATTCGTTCCTGGTCGACACAAAAGGTGTGAACGATCTCATCGATCCGAACACCGGTCAGATCATCCAGAAACGCAATGTGCTGCCCCAACCGAATTATCACTGGGGCGACGGACTGGAGGAGGACGGGATGACGTTCGCGAACTTCCGGATGCCGCTCAATCCGGGAGGCACGAGCGAAGTCTATGCATTTGGTGGCTACAGCCATCGCACCGGCACGGGCAACGGCTTCTGGCGCTATTTCGACAGCAACAAGAACTGGCCGCAGTTCTATCCGCAGGGATTCCTGCCGCAATTCCGGCCCGATGTCGCGGACTACTCCGGCGTCGCGGGCTTCCGGGCCAACGTCAGCGGCTGGTCACTCGATATCGGCGGGTCGTACGGTGGAAACCGGTTCGACTACAACCTGGAGCATACGAACAACCCGTCGCTCGGCCCCTGCCTCGTGACGGCGTGTGCGCCCGGACCGGACCGAATCCTCGGGACGGCGGACGATCCCCGCATTCCGAATAAGCTCTCATTCTTCGCCGGTCGTCTGAAGCGGACCGAAGGCATCTTCGCCGTCAACCTGGCCAAGCCGGTGAGCCTCGGCCTATCGGCGCCCGTCAACGTCGCGCTCGGCGCCGCATACCGGCGCGAGAGCTTCAAGATCGAGGCCGGCGAACCAGCGTCTTGGATCAACGGCAACCATCTCGCCCAGGACAGCGCCGGCGCCGACGGCATCTGGGGGACGGCGGACGATGACAGCCTGCCGGCTCCGGCGGGCTCGTCGGTGTTCCCCGGCTTCGCTCCTACGGACGCGAGTGACCACGGTCGTACCAACGTGGGCGCGTATCTCGATCTCGAGAGCCAGCTCACCAAACAGTTCCTGGCAAACGTCGCCGGCCGGTTCGAGCATTACAGCGACTTCGGGCAGCGGCTCACCGGAAAGGTGGCGCTCCGCTATCAGCCGGCGCAGCGATTCGCGCTGCGGGCAGCGGCGAGCACCGGGTTTCGCGCCCCCGGCTTGGCGCAAAGCTTCTTCAGTCATACGACCACGAACGTCATTGGCGGGCAGTTCATTCAGGTGGGCAACTTCCCGGTGGACAACCGGGCCTCGCGCATCTTTGGGGCCAAGCCGCTGAAGGAAGAGACGTCCGTGAACTTGAGCGCAGGGTTCGCCCTCACCCCACGGGATAACGTCACCTTCACGGTCGACTATTTCCGCATCACGATCGACAACCGAATTCTCCTGGGTGCCACATTCGGCGATTCGGTTTCGCAGGCGATCCTCGCGGATTCGGGCTTCTCCAACATCGGTGCCGTGCAGTTCTTCACGAACGGCCTCGATACGCGGACGAACGGCGTGGACGTCACCGGAGATGTCCATGTGCCCGCGGGTCGCGGCATGCTCGACCTCAACGCCGCCGTGAACTACACCAAGAATCGGATCACGCGCGTCGATCCGTTGCCGCAGATCCTGCAGGGCAAGCCGACCGACCTCACCAGCATTCTCGATCTCGTGACCAAGGTGGGCATCGAGGAGGAACGTCCCGATTGGCGCGGCACGCTGACCGCGCAATACACGGTCGGCCGCGTGCACGGGCTCGGTCGCCTTTCCTACTACGGCGGCTTTGCCTCCGCGCAGCCGAGCTTCACCGATCGTGAGACGTACGGCGGCAAGACGCTGATCGACGCCGAAGTGGGTTATCACTTCAGCGACGTGAATCTGGCGATCGGCGCGCGCAACCTGTTCGATGTGTACCCGGACAAACCCAAAGCGGAATTCAACAACAACGACAACACGTTCCCCTGGGCCGCGGCGTCGCCGTTCGGTTACAACGGCCGGTATCTCTACGCACGGGCAGAAGTCCGACTGATCCAATAGGAGGAGTTCTCTATGCTTACCGTTGGAAGGTTCTTGAGCCTCGCCGTCGCCGCGGCACTGTTCTTCGCAGTCCCGGCAGTGGCGCACGCCCAGAACGGCCGGATCCGGGGGACGGTGCGCGACGCGAGTGGCGACGCCTTGGCGGGAGTCACGATCAGGGCCCAGGGGACGGCCGCCCCACACCGGGCAACGACGGCCTCGGACGGAAGCTATACGGTCTCGAATCTCACACCCGGAACCTACGTGGTCTCGGCGTCGCTGCCCGGTCTGCGTACGCAATCCCAGGCAAATGTACGAGTCTCCGCGGACGCCGAGACGGTGGTCGACTTCGTCATGCAGGCGCTCCAGCTGGAAGCGGTGACGGTGACCGCCATGCTTCGCGAGCAGCGGCTCGCCGACGTGCCATTCTCCATTGCGGCACCAACAGAGCAGGCGCTGCGGGTCCGCGGGGCGGACAACATTGAGGCGGTGGCGGCAAACGTCGCAGGATTCAGCGTGCAGAACCTCGGCCCCGGACAGAGCCAGGTCGCGATGCGCGGCGCCTCGTCAGGTCAGATTGCTCGCGATCAGCCCGGCGTGAAGGAACAGGTCGGCGCCTATTTCGACGAATCACCCGTCTCGCTGTCGCTGTTCACGCCGGACGTCGACCTGTTCGACGTGAGCCGCGTGGAGGTGCTGCGCGGGCCGCAGGGCACGCTGTTCGGCGCCGGCTCGCTGGCCGGCACGGTGCGCTATATCAGCAATCAGCCCGAGCTCGGCGTGAGCAGCACGTTTGGCGAGGTTGGTGGACACTGGGTGGATGGGGGCGGTCCGGGCAGCACTGCCAAGATTGGTGTGAACGCGCCGCTGGGCCAACATGCCGCCGCCCGAATCGTGGGCTACAGTAACCGCACGGGTGGTTGGATGGACGCCGTGCAACCCGACTTCACCGTCAATAGGGACGTCAACGGAAGCGACAAAGCCGGGCTCCGCGCTGCGGTCCGCCTGCAGCCGAATGAACGCTTCAGCATCACGCCGCGGATCTTCGTGCAGCGCGTGAGGGCGGACGGCTGGAACCGAATCGACGCATTCAACATCTTGGCCAACCCCTACACGACCAGCCGTCGCCCCGTCACCCTGGGGAATCGCCAGCTCTTCACGCAAATCAACGAGCCGTATACTGACGACTTCCTGCTGGGTGACGTGAATTGGCAATACAAATTTGGTGGGGCGACTCTCACCTCGATCACGTCCTACACCCACCGCAACATCTTGGTCGTCCGTGACGCCACCGCGCTCACCGCCAGTGTCATGGGCGGCACACTCGGCTTGTCAGATCGCGTGTACACACTCGACTCCCCGCTCAATGATACCACGAGGAGCAAAGTGTGGACGCAGGAGCTGCGTTTGACAGGCGCTTCAAGAAAGCTTCGCTGGCTGGTGGGCGGCTTCTACGCCAAGAGCAAGCGCGATTATGGGCAAAACGTCAGACCGGTGGGCGTGGACTCGCTCGCCGCGGCAGAAGGCTTTGCACCAAGGGGATGGAGCCGCGGAAATCTGGGAGCCGGAATCGACGTACTGTTCTTTTCCAAACTGCACTACGACCTCAAGCAATACGCCGCCTTCGGCGAAGCGACGCTGTCCGCTACTGACCGGGTGGATCTCACGGCGGGGTTGCGCTACTACAATTTCAACGAGAATCGGTCGCTGATCTTTGACGGTGCATTCGCGGTGCCGACAGACACAACTGGCACGACCGACGCGAGCGGTGTGGCGCCGCGCTTCATCGTGAGCTACAAGGCCTCGAACGCGCTCACGCTCAATGCGCAAGCGTCGCGAGGGTTCCGGCTGGGTGGGATCAACGATCCTCTCAACGCCCCGCTATGTTCGGCCGCAGACTTGTCGACATTCGGCCCATTGGCGGGTTCCTGGAAAGATGAAACGGCTTGGAACTACGAGGTTGGAGCCAAGTCTCAGTTTTCGGGCGGTCGCGGCTCGCTCAACGTCTCCGCGTTCTACATGGATATCCGGGACTTGCAGCTCACCGTGACGGCTGGCTCGTGCTCTTCCCGGCTCATTTTGAACGCGGACAAGGCTCGGTCGGTAGGGGCCGAGTTCGAGCTTACGGCGAGTCCGAATGACCACGTGGACCTTTCAGTTTCCGCCGGTCTGAACAACTCCAAGCTGCTCACCACCTTTAAAGATCAGGGTGGGAATGTCGTGGCAGGAATTGCGGAGGGGAATCGCCTCCCGAGCGTGCCGCGGTTCCAGGGAAGCGCCGCCCTCACCTATGGGTGGAATATGGGGACGGGGTCGCGGGCGTTTGTGTCCGGCACCTACCACTACGTCGGGTCGCGCTACACCTTGATCGACGATCAGGGCAACGGAGTCGGTCCCGCGTGCGCCGGTCAGAAGTTCGGTTGCGTGGATCTCAACACCTTCGGATCACACACCATCGGCGGTCCGCTGACGCAGGGGATCTTCCGATTCGATCCATTGCTGCCGGCGTATAACCTCGTCAACCTTCGCGTCGGCCTGACGCGTCAGACCTGGGAGTTGTCCGTGTACCTGAATAACGCGCTCGACGAGATCGCGTTCCTGGCCTTGGACCGCGAGCGCGGCACGAGAGCGCGGGTCGGGTATTTGACCAACCAGCCGCGGACGGTCGGTGTGGCGATGCGGTTCGATTACTAACTCTCAACGGCGCAGAACGGCGCAAAAAAAGGCGCGGCGGGTGATGTGCCACCCGCCGCGCCTTTCATGCGCCTATTCGCGCAGTTACAAGATCACATCCTCGCACCCATGCCAGCGCCTGCCCCCATACCCGCTCCCATTCCCGCGCCTTCCGTGTAGAACTTGGCGCCGATTACGGCGGCGAGGGGCCATTCCACCAGCCCGATCACCGTCGTAATCATCATGAAGTTGTGCGGCCAGATCTGCATCGGCCACATGAAGGCGGTGACGAGCAGGTTACCGACGAACCACGCCGCCAGGCCGGCCTTCGCCGCGGTAGCGGGTCCGGCGCCAAAGCGGGGGCGCACGGCGGCGTAGAGCCACACGAGGAACACGCCAGCCACGAAATCTAGGAACACGTACCAAAGGATCTGGGAGGTCGTCGGCGCTGCCGACTTCCCGAGTGCGGTCATGGCGGCCGCCATTTGGTCCTTCAGCGCCATGTTGAACACCACGTAATCGATCGCGTTCAGCACGACACCCGCGATCAGTCCTCCGGCAAGCACCTTCATCATGTTGATCTTCCCCATCGTGACACCCCCTCAAAGGAGAGGACAGCACCGAATTGGGAGCCAGCCGTCGCCACGGTACGGATGAGAACCGGAATCGTCAAGTCACAGCACGTTCAGGACCGCGACCAGCCCACCCATGCCGTCGGAAATCGTCGCGACGCCACCGGGGACAACCCATTCCTTTCCATTCACTACCAGGTTGAAGTAGTAGGTGCCGGCCGGCAGCCGCAGCGCGGCCTCCCAGAGATCGTTCCCCAAGCCGCGCAACGCCTCCGGCTTCCACGCGTTCCAGTTGCCCGCGATCGCGACGCTTTGCACACCCGTCATGTTGAAGCGGACGACCACGGTGTCGCCACCGCGGTGCTGAGCAACCAACGGCTGCAACACCTGCGTCGCCGCGGGCACACTCGGCGCCATCGCGCGGCGTTTCGCGAAGAATCGCACTCCCCCTGTGATGAAGCCTGCCCGGGGCAGTCCCTGGAATGGATCGCGCAGGTAATTCCCGCCCGATGCTTCCACGGCGAGGGAAGGAGTCAGGAAGTACTGCAGCGTGGCGCTGGCAGCTCCGGTCGATCCATAGGTCTTGCTGAGCCGGCCGCTCAACCAGATGGAGCCAACGATCCTGGAGCCGTCAAACGATAGGCCGCCTACGACGTCTGTATACCAAGCACCAAGAAACCGCGTGGCTTCGGTAGTGAACGAGAGCTGCGTGGGTGCGCCGAGTTGCCGCCATGTCCGGCCTCGGAGCCGGAACGCCGCGACCCCGGACTCCTGTTGGATGACGCCGCTGACGACGCCAGCGCCGATGGCAACATCACCCCGCACCGCCTCGGCCAGGGCGCTGCCGGAGCCGGCCGCGACCCCGTCGGAGCGCGTGCTGAATCCGATCGTTCCACTGACCGCGACTCGCGTGTTCCCCAGTTGGGTGAGAGCGGACCAGATATCGGCGCGACCCTGGCTCGCCCAGACACCGGCTTCGAGCAATGACACCGACCCGGTGACGGCGAGATAGCGGGAAATCGACAGACTCTGCGCGGCCGGCGACACGGTGAGGGCGCTAAAGCTCGAACCACCGGCGTAGCGCACCACGCCAGTGCCGACGCCGACGGACGCCTGACGCTGTGCCGCAAGAGCGAGCGGCGCTAGGCCGAAGAGCAGCGCTGAAGATGAAACCGGTCCCACGTGCATGGGACCGGTAAGATACAGCGCGACAGGTGTTGTCTAGTTCTAGTTAGGGACGCCGCGGGTTGTTGGTCCGGCCTTGACCCCCGAGACCAGCGTGCGCGGGGCGGTGCGAGGGTGACGCGGGCACGGCCGGAGTCGCCGGCGTGGCCGGAGTCGCTGGCCCTTCGCCGGGATGCGGCGTCGCATGCGTTGCCGGGTCGGCGTGTTGTGCCGGCGTCACCGGCCGGTGGTCGAGACCGAGCGCTTCACCACGGACATGCTTCGTGCGATGCGCTCGTGCCGCCACCTTCGCCTTGGCGATATCGGATGCGTGGGAGTTCGGAATCGTTCCCGGCGTTTGTGCCGCGGCGAGCGCGGGGATGAGCAGTGCCGGGATGAGCCATACTATGCGCTTCATTTGTCCTCCGCTGTGTCGAACGTCGTGCGTATCTCGCAGCGCGGGGCGCCAGCTCGGCCCCGGGCGAGATCCTTCGCCAGCATGCGTAACCAGCTCCACAGGCTGCGCCGGACGACGAGCCGGTCGGCCACAAACCACAGTTGGGCGAACACCTCGCGAACGACCCCCTCGGCCAACGTGGAATCCATCAGCATGCCGTACGCCTGGGCGTACAACGAGGGGCGGTGGCGGCGCTCCAGCTCGATCAGCGCTGTCGCATCCCGCTGCACGACCCGCTGGAGCAGGTCAGCGTCTGCTACGAGGGGACGTTGTGTAGGTACCATGCTTGCTAAAGATTCCCCGGAGGGCAGCGAGGTAACGCAGGTCACACTACAGCGCATCCTAAACCGTTACCAATCCCTTGGGTAGCCACTCTTTAGCGGAGGAATCGGTTGCGCCTTGGAGCCGAGCTGACAGACGGTGACATTGTGAGGGCCGTGCTCGCAGGTGAGCGCGAGCGATACGCGCAGCTGGTCGAGCGCTATCGCGACCGGTACGCGCGTTACGCGGCGCGGATGCTGGGCTCGGCCGACGCAGCCGAGGATGCGGTGCAGGACGCGTTCGTGCGTGCCTTTGATCAGCTCGCACAGTGCAAGGAGCCCGACAATTTCCTGGGCTGGTTTTTTCTGATCCTGCGGAATCGCTGCTTTGCGGAACGGCGGCGCAGTCGGGCCACGGCGCCCTTGGAAGCAGCTGACAGCGTCGCGGCGGCGGATCGGACCGACGGGGGAGCAGAAACGGCCGAACGCCGCCGCGCGCTGCAGCTCGCGTTGCTCGAGTTGACGCCGGATCAGCGTGAAGTGTTCGTTCTGAAGCATGTCGAAGGGTTGTCATACGGACAGATTGCCGAGCGCTTGAGCACCTCGGTAGCGTCACTGAAGATGCGAATGCATCGCGCCTACGATCGACTGCGCCAAGAACTGCGGGAGCACGCATGAGCGACCATGACTTCCATCCCCTGGTGATGCAGCTGCTGGACGGCGATCTCACAATCGCTGATCTGCCGGCCGAGCTGCGCGCCCAGGGTGAGGAAGCGCTGAGGCTCTTGGCCGCGGTCGATCGTCGACCGGTCGAAGTGCCCGGCGTCGTGCAACGCGTGATGCGGGCGCTCGAGTCGCGGCCCGCGCCCCGCCGTCCTCGTTGGAAACGTGCGCTAGAGCCGCGCGAGATCCGGCTGAGAATCCGGCCGTGGCTGCTCGCTCCCGCACTCGCTATTGCAGCCGCGCTGATCGTATGGATCTGGCCGGCCAGGCTAACCGCGCCCCCCCCCCTGGTTACCGTCCGGTTTGTATTGGTTGCACCGGACGCGAAGGCGGTTAGCCTGGCCGGGACTTTCAATCAGTGGGACGCGCGGGCCACACCGCTGGTGCGTGCCGGTGCGAACGGGGTGTGGACCGTGTCGCTGACGCTTCCGGCCGGACAGCACCAGTATGCGTTCGTCGTGGACGGCCAGCGCTGGGTGCCCGATCCGGGCGCGCCCGCCGTCGACGATGGCTTTGGACGCCGCAATAGCGTCTTGACGCTCTGATGCTCACACTGCTCGCGGTCCCGCTCACGTTGCTGAGCATGCAACAGCCGGGAGCCATCGCTCAGCGGCTCGCGGGGCGTGTCTCACCCAACGTTGCCGCGCTCGTCGAGCAGCTCGGGACGACAGGATCGGCGCGCGGCCTGCCCGTCGATCCCCTGATTCAAAAGGCCATCGAAGGCAGCGCCAAGGGCATTCCCGACGATCGCGTCGCGGCCGCGGTGCGCATGGTAGCGACGCAGCTGGACGCTGCCGCTGCTGCGCTTCGAGAGGGTGGACTCGCCTCCGACACGCTCGCCGTCGCCGCCGGCGCGTTCGCGATTACGGCGGGACTCAGCGCCAACGACATTACGGCCCTGGCGCGCGTCGGCGCGCGCCCGCAGGCCCTGACGGTGGGACTCCGGGTGGCCGGGACGCTGGCGGCGCTTGGCGTTCCCCCTGCCGAAAACATCGCCCTCGTGAGCGTGTCACTGCGCTCCGGTAAGTCCGCGGCCGACCTCCTGCTCCTGCCCGCAGACGTGGAGTCCGAAGTGGCGAAAGGCCTGACACCTGCGGCGGCAGCCGCGGGCCTTTCGCGGGCCGCTGCGGCGCAGGCGCGTCACGGGCCGCCACCAGGGCACGGGCAGCAACGACCGCACCCTCCCGCTCCGCCGCATCATCCGTAGGCTGCAGGGCTTCGCAACACGGTAGGTCAAGTACCGGAAGGGCTCACAACCCTGTAAGATTCCTCTTCCTATTATGACCATCGCCTCGAATTTGGGCTTCCCACCCCTGGGAGCCGCGCGCGAATTGAAGCGTGCCACAGAAGGGTACTGGAGCGGCAAAGTGAGTCGCGCGCAGCTGCTCACCACCGGCACGGAGTTGCGGCGCCGGCATTGGCAGCTGCAGCGGGACATCGGTTTGGACCGCATTCCCGCGAACGACTTCTCGTTCTACGACCGCATGCTGGACACCTGTGCCCTGGTCGGCGCGGTGCCGCCGCGGTACGGGTTCAAGGGCGAGTGGATGGATGCCGATACGTACTTCGCCATGGCGCGTGGCAGTCAGGGCAAGAGCCGCGACGTCACCGCGATGGAAATGACGAAGTGGTTCGACACGAATTACCACTACATCGTGCCCGAGCTCGAGCGTGGGCAGCGTTTCCGCATGGCCTCCGCGAAGCCTGCGAACGAGTACCGCGAAGCGAAGGCCGCCGGCATCGACGCGACGACAGTCTTGATCGGACCGCTGACGTTCCTGCTGCTCGCCAAAACCAGGGGCACGGCGTTCGACCGTCTGTCGTTGCTCGATGCGCTGCTCCCCGTTTACGGCGACGTGTTGGAGTCGCTCGCCGCGGCGGGTGCGACCTGGGTGCAGATCGACGAACCATGCCTCGCGCTCGATCGCACCGAAGCGGAGCGGGCCGCGTACGTGCGCGCCTACACGCAGCTGGCCAGGCGCGCCGGCAAACTTCAGCTCCTCGTCGCGACGTATTTCGCCGGGCTCGACGACAACCTGTCGACGGCGCTCGCGTTGCCGGTGCAAGGCTTGCACGTGGATTTGGTGCGCGCCCCGCAGCAGCTCGATCCGTTGCTGGCCAAATGGCCCAAGGGTCGGGTGCTGTCGGCCGGCGTCATCGACGGCCGCAACGTGTGGCGGGCCGATCTGCAGCAGCAGCGGGTTCTGCTCGAGAAGGCGGCGGCGAAGGTGGGCAAGGACCGGTTGTGGGTCGCGCCGTCCTGCTCGCTGCTGCACACGCCACGCGACCTCGATCTCGAGACCAAGCTCGACGCGGAGCTCAAGGGCTGGCTGGCGTTTGCGAAGCAGAAGCTGCAGGAGGTCGTGTCGCTGGCGAAGGGGGACCGCGCGGCCATCGAGGCTTCGAGCCGTGCCGCGCAGTCGCGGCGCACGTCGAAGCGGATCAATAACGCCGCCGTCCAGCGGCGTGCCGCATCCGTGACGGAACAGGACCGGGCGCGCGGGACGCGGTTCGCGGACCGCAGACAGTTCCAGGTGGAGCTCCCATCCTACCCTACCACGACGATCGGCTCGTTCCCGCAGACCGCCGACGTTCGCGCCGCGCGGCGCAAGCTGCACGACGCTCAGCTGACGGCCGCGCAGTACGACCAGTTCATCGAAGCACAGATCGCCAAGACGATCAAGCTGCAGGAAGAGCTGGGGCTCGACGTGCTGGTGCACGGGGAGTTCGAGCGCAACGACATGGTCGAGTACTTTGGAGAGCAGCTGGTCGGATTCGCGTTCACCGAGCACGGCTGGGTGCAGTCCTACGGGACGCGGTATGTGAAGCCGCCGATCATCTTCGGAGACATCTCGCGCCCCACCGCGATGACGGTGCGCTGGAGCAAGTACGCGCAGTCATTGACCGAGCGGCCGGTCAAGGGAATGCTCACCGGGCCGGTGACGATCCTGCAGTGGTCGTTCGTGCGCGACGACCAGCCGCGCGCCGAAACGGCGAAGCAGATCGCGCTCGCGATCCGCGACGAAGTGATCGATCTCGAGGCGGCGGGCATTCGCGTCATTCAGATCGACGAGCCGGCGCTGCGAGAGGGGTTGCCGCTGCGGCGCGCCGAGTGGAACGACTATCTGCGCTGGGCGGTGGACGCGTTCCGGCTCGCTACGGCGGGCGTCCGCGACGCCACCCAGGTTCACACGCATATGTGCTACAGCGAGTTCAATGACGTCCTGCGCGTCATCGAGCGCATGGACGCGGACGTGATCTCGATCGAGAACGCCCGCTCCGGCTCGGAGCTGCTGCAGGGACTCGAGCAGTACAAGTACCCGAACGAGATCGGTCCCGGCGTCTACGACATCCACTCGCCGCGCGTGCCCTCGACGGCGGAGATCACGGGCGCCTTGAAGAGCATGAAGCGCGTGCTGGAGGACGCGCAGATCTGGGTCAACCCCGACTGCGGCCTGAAGACGCGCGGGTGGGAGGAAACGTTGGCGGCGCTCAAGAACATGGTCGCGGCGGCGAAAGCCATGCGAGAGAACGGTGCCCGGTAACCCGACGGACGTTCGGATCACGGCGGAACCGATCGACACCAATCGCTGCAAGTTCGTCGTGAGCGTACCGGTGCTGGCGGGAGGGGTGCGCCGCTTCTCCGGAGCCGACGACGCGAGAGGCTCTCCCCTCGCCGAGGCGATCTTCGCGATCCCGGGGCTCGCGGTGAGCGAGCTGATTGTGTCGGGCAACCTCGTCACCGTAGTCAAGCGGTCTGCGGCGCCCTGGCAGGCGGTCGGTCGGTCGGTCGGTGACGCCATACGATCCACATTGACGGCGGACGTGCCGGCGGTCCATCCGGCGCAAAGGCCGGCTTCCGGTGAAGGATCAGCGGTCAATGACGACGCGCTCTACGAGCAGGTCGCGCGGGTGTTCGAAGAGCAGGTTAATCCGATGGTCGCGCGGCACGGTGGGCGCGTCGAGCTCATCGACGTCCAGGACGCGGTCGTGATGCTGCGCATGGGAGGCGGCTGCCAGGGGTGCGGGATGGCCGACGTCACGCTGCGCCAAGGCATCGAGGGCATGCTGGCACAGCTGGTGCCGGCGGTGCGCGGCATCGTGGATATCACCGACCACACGTCGGGCGCCAACCCCTACTTCCAGGCCGCCAAGAAATAACTCCTCGCCTGCTGCTGCTGCTGCCCACGACGACCTACCGCACGGCGGCGTTCGTGGAGGCCGCGCGGCAAATTGGTGTCGAGCTGACGGTGGCGTCCGAGCAGGCGAGTACGCTCGAAGCGGCGAATCCCGCAGGTCTCCTCACTCTCGATTTCGAGCAACCTGACCGAGCAGCGGACGCGGTCCGCGTGTTCGCGACGCAGTACCCCATCGCGGGGGTCGTTGGCGTGGACGACCGGACTGCCGTGGTTGCCGCAGCCATCGCGACGAAGCTGAGGCTCAGAGGAAATCCCGTGCACGCCGCGATCGCGGCGAGCGATAAGCACGTCCAGCGCGAGCAGCTGGCGAGGGCGGCGGTCCCGATCCCGCGCTTCATGTTGCATAGCCTGGACGAAGATCCTGCCGCGATCGCGAAATCCATCACGTATCCTTGCGTGCTCAAACCCGTGCGGCTTTCGGCGTCGCGTGGCGTCATCCGCGCCGACAACCCTCCATCATTCCTCGCCGCTCACGGCCGTTTACGAGCCATCCTCGCCGACCCGGAGACCGCCGCGGCGTGCGGAGATCGGGCGCGGCACTATCTCATCGAGGAGTTCATCCCCGGCTACGAGGTTGCGCTCGAAGGATTGGTGGTCGACCGCCGGCTGCACGTGCTGGCGTTGTTCGACAAGCCGGACCCGCTCGACGGGCCCTTCTTCGAGGAGACGATCTATGTTACGCCCTCGACCGTTCCCGGCGGATTACAGGCGGCAATCAAGGACTGCGCCGATCGGGCGGTACGCGCGATCGGCATCACCGACGGTCCCATCCACGCCGAGCTGCGCTACAACGAGAACGGCCCGTGGCTGATCGAGCTGGCCGCGCGACCGATCGGCGGGCGCTGCTCGGCAGTGCTGCGATTTGGCGACAAGGGGATTTCGCTCGAAGAGATCATCCTGCGCCAAGCCCTCGGGATGGCCATTCCCTCACTCCAGCGCGAGCGCCTGGCCGCCGGCGTCATGATGATTCCGATTCCAGGGGCGGGGACGTTGCGGGAGGTGCGCGGTGTGGCCGAAGCGAAGCGCGTGCCGCTCGTCGAGGACGTGCAGATCACCGCGCATCCAGGCGAGCGGCTGATTCCGTTTCCGGAGGGGTCGCGGTATCCCGGATTCATTTTTGCGCGCGGAGAGACGCCGGCCGCCGTCGAGACCGCGCTGCGAGAGGCCCATAGCCGTTTGACATTCGTAATCGCGTGAGCCGCGGAAGCCGTCGCACCGTCGCGGCTCTCCTCGTACTGCTGGCGGCCTGGGAGGTCGGGCGCAGTCTTGTCAGAATCGACCTGGCCGTGTTCCACGACTACCTGCGCGTCGGCCAAGTCGTGCTGCAGCATGGTGACCCCTACGCCACGCTGAGCTTCAACACCTGGCCTCCCTTTTTCATCTTCATCGCAGTCGTCCTGGCGGAGGTCGCCCGCATATCGCGCGTCGGAGCGCTCCTCA
>Ga0209158_1000129_pt1 | contig 57571 bp, 43 predicted proteins | sample GraSoiAngelo_140_FD_185897 | JGI IMG/M metagenome (GOLD analysis project Ga0209158, IMG submission 185897) | Grasslands soil microbial communities from the Angelo Coastal Reserve, California, USA - 14_0929_12_30cm (SPAdes) (version 2) | ecosystem: Environmental > Terrestrial > Soil > Grasslands ...
AATGGAATTCGAACCGCCGCCGACGCAGGCGAATAGGTGTGTGGGAAGACGCTTTTCGACAGCCAGAATTTGCTCGCGGGCTTCGCGGCCGATGACCACTTGAAAATCGCGGACCATAGTGGGATAGGGATGCGCTCCGAGGACAGAGCCAAGAAGATAGTGGGTGGTGCGAACGTTGGTGACCCAATCGCGCATGGCTTCATTGATGGCATCCTTGAGCGTGCGGCTGCCGGAATCGACGCCCACGACTTGTGTGCCAAGCATGCGCATACGGGCGACGTTGAGCGCCTGGCGCGCCATGTCTTCCGTACCCATGTAGACAACGCATTCGAGGCCGAGATGCGCGGCGACGGTGGCGCAAGCGACTCCGTGCTGGCCTGCGCCGGTTTCCGCGATGATGCGCGGCTTGCCCATCTTCACGGCGAGCAGGCCCTGGCCGATGGCGTTGTTGATTTTGTGCGCACCGGTGTGAAGCAAATCTTCGCGCTTGAGATAAATGCGCGGGCCTGCGAGTTTTTCGGTGAGGCGCGAAGCAAGTTGCAGCGGTGTGGGGCGGCCAGCAAAATTTTTCAGCAGGTATTGAAATTGGGCCTGAAACGTCGAATCCGACTTCGCCGCTTCATAGGCACGCTCAAGCTCGAAGAGCGGCACCATGAGCGTTTCGGGAACGTAGCGGCCTCCGTAGGGGCCGAAACGTCCCGGCGCCGTTTTTGGGGAATGCAGGATCGAACTCATAGATTTCCGTAAATCTCCGCTGGATGATTCTATTTCCGCTCGCCGCGGCGGACTTCCTGAATGAACTCCCGAAGCAGGCCGTGATCTTTGTTTCCGGGCCTTGATTCTACGCCGCTGGCGACGTCAATTCCGTAGGGCCGTACAATACGCACCGCCGCAGCTACATTTTCGACTTTCAGACCACCGGCCAAAATGATACGTCGGCCAACCGCGGCGCGCCGAGCAACATCCCAATCCGTGGCGCGGCCCGTACCACCATATTGTCCTGTGTGCGCGGCGTCAAACAGAAAGGCAAACGCCTCGGGATATTCATCCAGAATACCCAAGGGAAAATCAGGTTCGACGCGGAAGGCTTTGACGACTGGGAGGTTGCGGGCCAGCTCGGCAACGATTTCCGGGGTCTCATCGCCATGAAGCTGGGCAGCATCGAGCTTTAGCGATTTGCAAACTACGGCGACGTCAGCAGCCGGGGCATTGACGAAAATGCCCACCGCGTCGACCTTTGTCGGAAGCTGCGGGCGGATCTTGGCGACTTCGGCTTCGGCGATATGGCGGGGACTGTGGGGGTAGAAATTGAACCCGAGGAGATTAGCGCCGGCATCGATGGCGGCCAGGGCGTCCGCTGCGTTGGTGATGCCGCAGATTTTGACGCGGATCATGGCCACCTATGGCGTTCCCGGCGGAGAAATGAGCAGGGCGGAAAGCGCCGCTGCGGGATCGGGAGAGAGCATGAGATGCGTGCCGACGAGGAAAGCGTCGAAGCCTGCGGCGCGAAGCTTCACGAGATCGTCATGGGTGCGCAAGCCGGATTCGCTGACCGCGATGCAGTCGTCTGGAATGCCGCCGATCAGTTCGAAGGATGCTTCGACGCTGACGGTGAGGGTTTTGAGGTTACGGTTGTTTACACCGACGATGCGGGCGCCGGCGGCGAGCGCGCGGTCGAGTTCTTCGGCGGTGTGCACCTCGACGAGCGGCTCCATGCCCAGCTCGCGGCCCAGGGCGATGAGGTCGCAAAGCAGCGCATCTTCAAGTACGGAGACGATCAGGAGAAAGCTATCCCCGTCGTTGGCGCGGGTTTCCCAGACTTGCCAGGGATCGAAGATAAAATCCTTGCGAAGCACCGGGAGCTGGATCGACTTGCGAGCATCGCGGAGATTTTTTAACGAGCCTCGGAAGAACTCGCCTTCAGTTAGAACGGAAAGGGCCGAAGCACCCGCGGACTCCAGCGTTTCTGCGAGGGCTACGGGATCGAAGGGATCGCGAAGGACACCGCGTGAAGGTGAGGCGGGCTTCAGTTCGGCGAGAACATTTAGAGTATCGCGGCAGAGCGCTGCGGAAAAATTGCGGAGCGGGGTGGCAGCCTTCACGCCGTACCTCAAGGCGGTCTCCGGTAAGACGCGCTTGCGATGATCGACCTCGGCGCGGCGCGCTTCGAGAATGCGGTCGAGGACTGCCCCGGTGTTCGTTTGAGCAGACATGGTCGTAAGTTTGTATGCTAGGGGTGCAGAAGGAGAGAGTCAAATCGGAAGAAAGCGGATAATCAACAGTTGAAAGTCGAAAGCTGAGAGTCGCGGGGCACGAGTTGTGGGCCCAGGGATACCATGGGAGAAGCAATGGGATACGGCGAAACGTATGGGGCTTTGCTGGACGGGATCGCGGAGCAGGCGGATTCGATTGCCATGCGGTATTTCCGCGCCGAGGAGCTGCGCACGGAGAGAAAGGGTGACGGGACAGCGGTAACGCAGGCGGACCGAGCCGTGGAAGAGATGGCGCGTGCAAAAGTGGCGGCGGGTGGGCTGGCGCTGGATGTTCTGGGAGAGGAGATGGGCGGCGGAGATTGGCATGCCGCGAGCCAGTCGGGGCGAGCGAGGATGATCATTGATCCCATCGATGGCACCGAAGAGTTTTCGCGGGGGATTCCGACGTTTGGGACGCTGTTGGGAATCGAGTTAAACGGCGAGATCGTCGCAGGAATCGCCAGCGCGCCCGGACTGGGGTCACGCTGGTGGGCCTACCGTGGGGAAGGCGCTTATCGGAACGGAAAGAGGATCCATGTATCGCAGGTCGGGAAGCTCAGCGAGGCCATGATTTTTACGACCGGTACGGGTCCGAGCAAGAATCGTGAAATCATAGAAAGAATTCGACGCTTGCCGGATGCATCACGGAACAGCCGCGCGTTCGGAGGATATTGGCAACATATGCTGGTGGCCGAGGGGGCCATTGATGCGGCGTTGGATTGGACATCCAAGCCGTGGGACCTTGCTCCGCTGGGAATCATCGTGGAGGAGGCCGGTGGCCGTTCGACGAATCTTCGCGGCGAGAGAACGATTTATTCAGGGCAACTCGTGAGCACCAATGGCAAGATTCACGACGAGGTACTAAAGATTTTGGAGTGAAGCAGAGGATGATTCGGATCAAGAGAGTCTACGACCGTGCATCGAAAGAGGACTGCTGGCGCGTGCTGGTGGATCGGCTGTGGCCGCGGGGCATGAAAAAGGAAGCTGCGAAGATCGATTTGTGGATGAAGGACATTGCTCCGAGCGATGCATTGCGGAAATCCTACGGTCACGATGTGAAAAAATGGCCAAGCTTTCAAATGAACTATAGGACTGAGCTAAAGAAGAAGAAGCATCTGCTCAAGGAACTGAGAAGCATGGAGAAGGAGCACGGAACGTTGACACTTCTTTTTGGCGCAAAGGATGAAGCCCACAACCAGGCGTTAGTTCTGGCGGAAGTACTGAAGCAAACTGAGTGAACACATCCGGGCATGGTCCAGCGACGTTCACGAGAGATTCGGCGAGGGATCGCTTCTCCAAATTCGTGGTTTCCGGAAAGTGTGGGCAATCCCTGGTCTCGGATTCCTGGACTACCTGGCCTTTCTCCCCTGGAGGTTTTCCGATGAACGCCCGCAGACAACCCGAGAAAGCCGAGCAGTTCCGAAAATTGCACGGAGGACCTCGTATCCTGGCACTTCCCAATGCCTGGGATGTGGCCAGTGCCAGAATTCTGGAAGAAGCTGGTTATCCGGCGATCGCCACAAGTAGCGCGGGGATTGCTTTTTCACTCGGGTATCCGGACGGCCAGCGCATCTCGAAAGACGAAATGCTCGATGTGGTGGCGCGGATTGCAAATGCTGTTCGGGTTCCCGTGACCGCGGATATGGAATCGGGCTATGGCACCACGATCCGAGACTTGGCAGAAACCGCGAAGGCCGTGATCGCCGCGGGGGCCATCGGCATGAACCTCGAAGACGTGAACGGAGATGAGGAGAGCTCGCAGGTTTCCTTGTCTTTGCAAGTGGAAAAGATCCGCGCCATCCGGGAAACGGCTTCAGCGGCTGGTGTTCCGCTGGTGCTAAATGCGCGCACGGATATTTACCTGATGCCGATCGGTGAAGCCGCCACGCGCTTCGAACGAACGGTGGAGCGGCTGCGCGCTTATCATCAAGCGGGGGCGGATTGTGTCTTCGCTCCCGGAGTCAGCAGCCGCGATACCATCGCCAAGTTGGTTAAGGCGATCGCCGCGCCGCTCAACATTCTGATCTCACCCGCCTGTCCCTCGCTCACGGAAATGGAAAAGATCGGAGTCGCACGGGTAAGCGCGGGTTCCGCCGTGATGCGCGCTACGCTCGGACTCGTTCGGCGGATTGGGAGGGAATGGATGGAAGCAGGAACGTGCGCCTCCCTGTTCGATGGGGCTATCCCCTTTGCCGACGTGAACCGAATGATGGGGCGTCAGACCTGCTAACCTCATGGCTGAAAAACAATTGTTGCTCCGCATTCTGAATGAGGAAATTGTGACTTGCCGGAAGTGTCCGCGGCTGCTGCGCTATCGGGAGAAAGTAGCGCAGAAAAAGCGGCGTGCGTATCGCGAGTGGACGTACTGGGGGAAGCCAGTCCCGGGATTCGGAGATGCTCACGCGCAGCTTTTGATTCTGGGACTTGCACCCGCAGCGCATGGAGCAAATCGCACGGGGCGTATGTTCACGGGCGACCGCTCGGGCGATTTTCTGTGCGCGGCGCTGTACCAAGCGGGCTTCGCGAATCAGGCTACTTGCCTCGACAGGAATGATGGGTTGCGGCTCGAGGACGCCTACATCAGCGCGACGTGCAGGTGCGCACCGCCGGACAATAAGCCGTTGCCGGAGGAGGTTTCGAATTGCAGAGGCTACCTCGAACGCGAGATGGAGATTTTGAAGCCGAGAGCGGTGCTGGCGCTGGGGAAGATCGCGTGGGACGGGTATCTCGACATCTTAAAGCTACGCGGATTGATTTCTTCCCGCGCGCCCTACCAATTTCGGCACGGCGCGGAAGCCCAAGTGGCGCCGGGCGGTCCTCGACTGTTTGGCGTCTACCACCCCAGCCAGCAAAATACCCAGACGGGGCGCGTTACCCCGGCCATGTATTCCTCGGTGCTGCGCCGAATTCGGCACTTCCTTCGAAAATAGTCTCTCTCGACTGGCAGTTCTTGAACGGAGCATGTCGGGAAATCCTTGCGGGCCGATGGCGGGATTCGCCGACAGAACGATCGGCATGTGCTTGGGGTGCCCGGTAACACCTCCAAGTGCATCTTTTTCAATCCCTTGCGGCACTTCCCGTGGCTCGGTCATGGTACCCAGCGTGCATTCCTCGACTGCCGAGCATTTACGGGAGGAAGAACATGGAACCAAGGAAACTCAACAGTGTATCCGCAGGAATCGCCATCCTGACCGTTACGCTTCTGCCGGGAGTCGTTGGCGGTGCACAGGAGCCAGTCGATGGACCGGCACGACCAGCCCCCATGCAAGCGGCAGACCAGCTGCGTCAGAAGGCCGACGGTGAACGCCACGGACTGCCGATTGAAACGTTTGCCGTTGCTCCGGGGACGAAGTTTCTGGTGCGGCTCGAAGATGAATTGGGTACCAAGGGCCCAAAGGAAAACGAAAAATTCAAAGTAAAGACGCTCGAACCACTCGAAGCGGGCAGCGGGATTTATCTGCCGTCCGGCGCCGAGATTTGCGGACACATCAGCCATGTGGAGCCGGCGGGAGTCGCGGGGCGAGCGAAACTCTGGCTAACGTTTGATGAGATTCGAACCACCTTTGGCGCTCTGCCGATCGTCGCGGAAGTGGTGAGCGTGCCGGGCGATCATAGTGTGAAGCCTGGTCCGAGGCAGGAAGGTTTGATCGAGGGGCGATCCAGCAATCAGCATGACGCGGCGGAAGCCGCTGCTGCGGGCGCGGCGGTTGGCGCGGTGAAAGGCGTGAAGGACAAGGACAAGAAAGAAGCCGCGGAAGGAGCGGCGTTAGGGGCGCTGACGGCGTATCTGATGGAATCTGGCCGTGGCCACGAGCTGAATCTTCCCAAGGGCGCAAAACTCGAGCTGGAGCTGGAGCGCGCGCTATACCTCGTGAAAGAGTGATTGGTCCAACAATGCACAAGCTGATGGCTGGATTCCTCCTGGTGCTTGGAAGCGGAGTCGCACCAGCCGATACGCCACAGCGCAAGACGGCCTTACTGGTCGAGACCCATGGCATGCCAGAGTATGCCGGACTGGACGCTCAGTAGGTGGCCCATGCCAGACGACGTCGATTTTTGTTTTCAGGTGGACGACCACTTTTATGCGGCCGGCAGCGTCCGCCGGGAGTACCGTGAGCAGCAAGAGGTAAGTCATTGTTGATGATCGAAGGAAAGAGTGTTGGGATGATCATGAAAGATAAGCAAATTATGGTCATCGCTCCCCGAATCTGTCTCCGCCTGACCAGGGTGCATGACCACCCGTTATTCAGCTGGACTCCCTGCGCTCACAACTGACGACCTCCCCCCGCTGACGACCAGCTTGGCAACTCGGTGCCCTCTTGTTAGAGTCGAGGTGTCCCGCAAGTCGAGGGTAAGCCATTCATCAAGAGCATGCCGAAGAGAGGTTGATACCGATGGGGGAAGAAACTCGTGCGGCGGTGCGGGCCATCGAAATGGTGGAGCGGAAGGACCGCGTTCTCATTGTCGAAGATGAAGACAATGCGCGAAAGGGCTACGAACAGCTCTTGCAGCGCTGGGGGTGCGACGTTGTGGGCGTGGGAACCGCGGAAGAAGCGCTGGCGAGATTTGCGAGCTACCAGCCAGACACGTTGATCGCGGACGTCGAATTACCCGGGATGAACGGGCTGGACCTGCTGAAGCAACTCGGGGCGGAACTCCGCGAAGTGCCGGCCATCGTCATTACCGGCAAGGGCAGCGAAGAACGCGCGGTGGCGGCGATCGAGGCGGGGGCTTTCTGGTACATCGAAAAGCCGCTGAAGGGGCCGGTGTTGCGCGCGCTGCTGGACCGCGCTCTGAGCAAGGCGCGAGATGCGCGGCAGCTCGCGCTGCTGCAGCGGCAACTGCGCGAGACCGGAAGGCTGGGGGACCTGGTGGGCACGTCGAAGCCCATGCAGGAAGTGATGCGCATCGTGGAGATGGCCGCGCCGAGCTCGGCGTCCGTGCTGATCACCGGAGAAACAGGTTCGGGCAAGGAAATCGTCGCGCGGACGCTGCACCGGCTTTCGCCGCGTGCCAATGGACCGTTTGTGGCCATCAATTGTTCCGCCATCCCCGAGACATTGATGGAGAGCGAGATTTTTGGCCACGAGCGCGGCGCCTTCACGGGGGCAGCCGAGCGGCGCATCGGCTGCTTCGAGCTCGCCGACGCAGGAACGCTGCTGCTGGATGAAATCGGCGAAATGCCGGCCCCCACGCAGGCGAAACTATTGCGCGTTCTGGAAGATCGCAAAGTGCGCCGACTGGGGAGCAAGAGTGAGACACCGGTTGACGTACGCGTTCTCGCGGCAACCAACAAAGAACCTGAGCAGGCCGTCAGCACCGGCCAGTTGCGGCAAGACCTTTACTTCCGCCTGAATGTGTTTCACATCAATCTCCCGCCGCTGCGCGAGCACAAGGACGACATTCCGCTTCTTGTCGAGCATATTCTGCGCGACGTCAACGCCAAGCATGGGAAGCATGTAAGAGGGATCGGCGCTGAAGTTCTGGACATTTTTATGGGGCACACCTGGCCGGGAAACATCCGTGAGCTGCGCAACGTATTGGAGCGCGCCTCCATCATGTGCGAGAAGGACCTGATCACCCGCTCTTGCCTTCCGGGAGAATTCGGAAAGTCTGCGGCGAAAGGCCCGAGCGATCTTTCGGCGATCAAGTTTCCCGTGGGGACGACGGTCGATGCGATGGAGCGCGAGCTTATACTGCAAACGCTGGGCGCAACCGGAAACAACAAAACGCGGGCGGCAGAACTGCTCGGCATCAGCCTGAAAACACTTCATAATAAGCTCAAGGAATACGGCGGCGATCGCGCCGAAACGGAGTAAGGACGCAGAATGCAGCTGCGGCTGCGGACAAAACTCACACTGGTGATGACGGGCCTAGTGCTGCTCGTTGTAGCCGTCCTGTCTGGTGTGTTTTTTTGGCAGCTACTGGAACAAGTGCTCCGCGAAACTAACAAGCGCACGGTAGATCTGGCGACAGACAGTTTTGTGCAGGTGGACCGCGCCCTCGCCGATGCGAGCAACCACGGCTGGCGGCCGGAATCGAACTCGGCCGGAGACATCCGCGACTATGTGCGTTACGCGCTGCAAGCCAGCGAGGGGCTGCAGGCGCAATTGAAAGCCGCCATTGCCTCAACTGCGATTTATGAAGTCTCTATCATCGACCAGGACGGCATAGTTCTGATTTCCAGCGACAAGTCACAAGAAGGGAAAATTCACTTACGGCATAATCCACTTTCGGAGCTTATGCAACGCGGCTTCCTGCATCAGGTGACGGTGTTGCGCGGCTCATCGAGAATCTACGAGTACAGTTTCCCGTTTAAAGCCGGGCAGCCTTTCGATATTCGCGTGGCCATGTCGACCGGGCTGCTCCTGGATGAGATTTCTCCGAGCCTGCGCAAGTCAGGAACCATCGTACTGGTGGCGGTGGTGATCTCGACGCTACTGGCCGCAGTGGTGAGCAGGGCGACGCTGGCTCCCTTACGCGATATCGCCGCACACTTGGATCGTATCTCGGCAGGACAATATGACGCGCCTTCTCCGGACGTCAAGGGTTTCGCGGGAAGCGGCGATGAACTCGGGCTGGTGAGCAGGAAAATCACACAAGTCGGCCAGCAGCTGCGCGGCGTGCATGAAATCTTCAGTACCATGCGCGAAAACATGAATTCCGTCATGGCCGGGCTTGAGGACGGTTTGCTGTTGTTCACCCGGGACGCGCGCGCCGTGATGATCAGCCCTGCGGCGGAAAAATTTCTGGGTGCACCTGCTGGACACCTTCTGGGGCGGCGCGTGACGGAGATTTTCCCTCTGGGCCACCCCCTGCACGAGGCGCTGCACATTGAAGGCGATGAACTGAGTGAAGTGGCGGCCGAAACGGAGCTACAGACAAGCGAAGGGCCGAGACGCGTGAGCGTCACTGTGCAAGCCATCCAGGAAGATGGCGAGCGCATGGGTGCACTCGTGACGCTGCGCGATCTTGACTCGCTGGAAAGCATCAATACCCAGCTTCAAGTGAGTGAACGCCTGGCGGCGTTGGGGCGCATCACCGCGGGCGTAGCGCACGAAGTCAAGAATCCGTTGAATTCGATGCGGCTGTGGCTGGAAAACCTGAAGGAATCGCTGCCTGCAGAACAAGACGGCGCTTCGCAACAAGCCGTTCAGGTGCTGGACAAAGAAATCGACCGGCTGGACGCGGTGGTAAAGCGCTTCCTCGATTTCACCCGGCCCATGGATATCCGGCTCGAAGCAACGCAACTCGCAGAGCTTTTGAAGGAAGTCCTGGAGGTAGCAAGACCGCAATTTCAGAAATCCAACATCCAACTGGCGCAATTGCTGCCAATCGATGTGCCGGAGGTGTACGTGGATCGCGCGCTGCTCAAGCAGGCGGTGCTGAACCTGGTGCTGAACGCCGCAGAGGCCATGCCCAGCGGTGGGCAATTGCGGCTGGTCCTGAGCCGCCGCGGCGAAATGGCGGAAATTACCGTGGGCGATACGGGCAAAGGCATTCCACTGGAAAACCGCCAGAAAATTTTCCAACTATTTTTCACCACGCGTCCCGGAGGCAGCGGAATCGGACTTGCAAGCACCTTCCGAATTGTGCAGCTTCATAACGGTTCGATAGACTTTACTTCGGAGGTCGGCCGGGGCACGACGTTCCGCATCGAATTGCCACTCGCGGCCTGAACATGACGGAAACCCCAGCCCGGTCCCTAACAGTGTCGCCGCGCAGCTCCCTCTATTCGGTGGTTGTTTTTCTCTGTTGTGCTGCATGCGTGTTTGCTGGATGCAGCATGAGGAAACGTCCGACTATTCCCTGGGCCGCTGCGGTACAGGTGAAGCCGGTAATCGACCCACAGACCGTGGACACAACCAGTGTTCCGGATGACGCGCTCCCGGAGCTGCTGCCCGAACTGCCACCTTTTCCCGGCTATCTGATCACCGTGCGGACCGCACCTCCGCGGCCACGCGCCATCACGTCGCCCTCGGCAGTCGTGGGGACGGAAGCCGAAAAGATGGAAGCTCCGATGATTGCCCCGCAGCTTACGCCACAAGAATCCGCGGTTGCCCAGCAGCAGACCAACCAGAGTCTGGGAATCGCGGAAAAGAATCTGGAGTCCGCGCGCGGCAAAAATCTGAATGCGGCACAAGCGGACTTGGTGTCCAAGATCAGAGGCTTCATCAAGGACGCGCGAGAAGCCGCGCAGATCACGGATTGGAGCCGCGCTCGCAGTCTGGCCAAGAAAGCGCAGGTCCTCTCTGAAGAACTCACCGGTTCACTTTAGTTTCTTATTCTCCTCAAATGTTTTTTTGCTGGGGTAGGCAATCAGCCCATAGAAACTTGCGGCCATCAAGGAAGCGCGCCAGCAGATGCGATAAGATGAATTTATGAAGAAGTTCGATGTGGCCATCGCGGGCGGTGGAGTGATTGGGGGGGCCATCGCACTGGAGCTTGCGCGTGCCGGTCTGCGCGTAGCGGTCTTCGACCGGCAACACCCGGGCCGAGAAGCGTCCTGGGCCAGCGCCGGAATCCTTTCCCCAGCACCGGAGAATCCCGGGATGGTGGTGATGGTGCCGCTGGGGAAGGCCAGCCTCGCACTCTATCCAGAATTTGTTGCGCAGGTCGAGGAGATTTCCGGAAAGACCACCGGCTTTCGACCGAAGGGGACGCTCGAGGCGTTGTTCTCGCGTGATACGAAAGCGGAGCTCAGCACGATTATCGCGCTGCATCACGGCCTGGGATTGAGGGCCGAGCCGCTGGGGGCCGAGGATGCCCGCCAGTTTGAACCGGCGCTGAATGAAGAAGTCGCAGCCGCCGTGCTCAGGCCGGATGAAGCATCGGTTGACAACCGCGCGCTGACGGCTGCCATTTTGGAAGCAGCGCAACGCAGTGGCGCGGAGGTCTTTTCCGGCAACGGCGCGAAAGCGATGTGGCGCGAGAAGAATCGCTGTGCGGGGTTGGTCCTCGAAAATGAGAGAGTGGCAGCCCAATGGACGATCATCGCGGCCGGCTGCTTTTCAGTCACGATCGAAGGAATTGCGCCGTACGCGCCGGTGCGGCCCGCGAAGGGCCAGATGGCCGCGCTGCGCGCGGACCATTTGAAGATGGAACGCGTGCTCTGGTCCGAGAAGGTCTATCTCGTGCCGCGGAACGACGGGCGAATTGTCGCGGGGGCCACCGTCGAGTACGCCGGTTTCGACAAGCGAACCACCGCGGGTGGCATCGAGAAAATTCTTTCAGCAGCCATCGAGCTTGCGCCGGGCCTCGCGGAGGCGCGCATCGAAGAAATGTGGGCAGGCCTGCGGCCCGATTCTCCCGATCACCTTCCCATTCTCGGTCCCACCGACATCGACGGCCTGCTGATAGCCACCGGACACTTCCGCAGCGGAATCCTGCTGACGCCCGTCACCGCGCGCCTGGTCCGCGAATGGATCATCGAACAGCGCGTGAGCGTGGATTGGGACCGCTTCAGCCCGTTGCGATTTCAGACCGAAAAGACCGATGCGACAAATACGATGCCTGCTTGAGACCGAGCGCGACAAGAACCTTTGTCAGCTCCCTAAAAATGCAGAAACGGAAGCGGCAGGCCAAGCGGCGGCTTCTAGGACGTTCGCGCGCATGGGTCTCCTGTTGAGAATTGACCGGCCACAGTGGTTGAGAAAGTCTCCCTGGATCATTCGCCGGCAAATGATCTACGTCCAGGATAAGCTCGTGATCGAAGACGACATCCAGCATGGTGCCGCGCGGCAGTTCCGCTTCCGGACCGCGTGTGAGTAAGATGGCTATCAAACCGGCAGCCGCTCCGACGCCCCCACCAATCAAGGCACCCTTAACCGGAGCGCCGCTGGCTACTGTACCTGCCAGTGTCCCGATGTAGGCGCCACCCGCTGTCGTAGCGAGAACGAGCATTTTGTCGCGCCCGGAGCCCGACGGCCCTCTGATCCTGCCCTCGGCATCGACGCCTTCCCGGGCACCGCGGTCCGCGCTGGCTGGCGTGGCCGCGAGGCTGACGGTGTAGCCATTCGGAAAAGTCATCTGCTCAAGAACGATGCGAAATTCGCCGCGGCCCTTGATGAGACCCGGCCGCTTGAAATCCAGGATTCTCCCGCGCACAAACGCACCCATCGGAATAACCGTACGATTGTTCTGTGCGATGGGGTACGCCGTCTCGAAATAAACGGAATCGCCAGCCTTGGCCGTGCGCGTGTTGAGCCCGTTGCGAAGCAATAGCGGGACTCGCGTGCCCGTGGGAACGGCAATTTGATCGCTATTCCGCGCGGTGGAGTCAGCGGTTGCTTGCGTTGCGGGCGCTGCTCCTGACCAGGGGCTCGCGGAAGGCTCTTGTGCGAGAAGGTTCGGCGCCGCAGCGGAAGAAACGAGCAGTGTGAAGGTAGAGAGACCCGTGGAGAGCCGGGAGAACATGAAAATCACCTCGAGGGGTCTGGCCTGGCCCCTGGAAGTGAAATGCATGACCATCTCCAGACGAGAGGGATAGCGGGATGGGCGGCGAGGACTCCGGCCTTTTTGCCTAAGGGTTTTTGATACCAGCAGTTATGGCTCAAAGTACGGAGATTCAGCAGGTGCACATGGTGACCGAACGGCGTTCCTGCGATGGATGTGGTTGTCAGCGACAGGCACCGGTGTCAGCGAGAGGCGCCAAGTCCCTCGTGAACTAAGGCTCAGGCTGTTGCGGCCGGACCGGGGGTTGAATGGCAGGCTGAAATTGCCCGAGATTGCTAAATTGAATCTGGCTGCCGTCGAGAGAAAGATCGTGTTCGAGAACAATGTCCAGCGTGGAGCCGCGTGGGAGCTCCGCTTCTGGTCCGCGCGTCAAGAGCACAGCGGCTAATCCCGCCGCCGCGCCAATCCCTGCGCCGATACCGAGTCCCTTGACTCCGTGGGCAATCGCCCCGATCCCCGCTCCGGCCGCCGTGGTCTGCGCGACCGTACCGGCGTCCTTCCCCTTACCACCAGGGCCGTTGACTTTGCCCTCGGGATCCGTCGTTTCCTTACCGCCGGAATCGGCGCTGCGCGGGGCGGCGTTCAAACTGACGGTGTAACCGTTCGGCAGGATCAACGTGTCCAGACGCAGCCGGAATTCACCGCGGCCCTTGATGCGCCCGGGCCGCTTCGATTCCAGCAACTCACCGCGAAGATAGGAACCGACTGGGATCACAACGCGATTGCTCTGGGTGATCGGAAAAGACGTTTGAAGGTAGACCGAGTCTCCCGGCTTGGCGCTGTGCGTGGAGATACCGTTCTGGAGCACGACGCCGACGCGAGTTCCTGCAGGAACGGTGATTCTTTCACTGGGGCCAATTTGCTGTGCCGGAGCAGGCTTGGGCGCGGCCAGGGACGGGGCAGCGGTCTGCGGCCCTTCGGGTTGCTGCGCTTTGCAGGATGCGCCCGCTGACAGCAACGAGGCAATCAAACAGAAGTAGTGGCGAATCCCTCGACGCAGCTCTGCTTTCACGGCATCCCTCCGCAACGCTTGATGCGATGCATCAAGAGGCGATCTTGGATGCCTGAGTATACTGCGAGCTGAGCCGCAAGTCGTCAGCAGGCGAGAGACGGAACCGTGGTTTGCAGTCGCGCAATTCAGTGCGAGTTCCCGCTGCTGGCACGGGCCGGGACGCAGCTGGGAGGTCGGTGAACCGAATCCATTGCTGCGCGGGAGGTCAGGTGGCGGGACGGCATGGCGGTTTGACCTGTGGGAGGGCGAAGACTACGCTGGAAACAGAGTGAGGAGAATCGCATGGCGAAGCTGGCGTTGATTTACGGGATGAGGTTGCTACCCGAGGAAGAGCTCGGCGAAGTCAAGGATGCGACGGTGGTGTTGAAGAATGGCCGCACGGCACGCGTGACCATGCACTTAATCGAAGGCAGCAAGGAAGAGATCGAGAACACTTTTCGCCAGTCCATCGAAGCTTTCTTTGAGATGTATCCGGAAATTTGAGTACCACTCAGCCTTAAGCAGTTAGTTGCTTTAGGGGGCGAAGATCCGAATACGAGGTAGCCCGATCCATTGAGCCTCGTGAGACGTAGCCTGTGGGTTGGTTCAATCCGTTTCCTGAGAGAAGGACTAAACGAAAGCGCACCTGCTCGAAGCTAAAGCGAACCTTCTGCGTGTGCGCCAGGACATCCCGTGGCCGATGCGGAACTCTCCGCTGTGGAAGATGACGCGCTGTAGGTCCCGCGGGCGTCGGCACGTCGATCAGCTTTGCTAACGACTTTTCGTACGCAGCAAGTTCAACTTATGGCCGGACGTTTGGTGCAACTGGAAGAAATGCGTGCCGGAGAAAGGCGCACTACCGAACTCGGGAGATCGACGCGACAGTGATCATTCATTGCGGTTGCCTGCGACCTTCTCAATCATAACGCAGCGCGACCATGGGATCGACATGCATCGCCCTCCGCGCCGGTGCCCACGACGCGGCAAGCACGACATTCGTCAGCAGCGCGGCCGCAGCTAAATACGTAAGACTATCCGTTCGGGAGACGCCGTAGAGAAAGATTCCCGATCCGCTCCAGCCGATGCCTTCGGTTGGGAAAAAACGCGTGATTGCAAATGCGCAGAACGTACCCACGGCCAGGCCCGCGAACGCGACCCTCAGAGATTCACGAAAGACTAAGCCTGCGATTTCTTGGCGGGCCGCTCCGAGCGCGACACGAATGGCGATCTCTCGCGTGCGCTCGGCGACGGAATACGAGGTCACCCCAAAAACGCCGACGACCACTAACATCATGGCCAATCCGCCGAATGAAGCCAAAAGCGTGATGATGGGTCGGCGCAGGGTGAGGGACTCGGAATCGTGGATCTGCTGCGGCATGCTGCCCATAGCCCAGTAAAGCTGGGGATCCAGGGAGCCAAGCTGCTTGCCGAAGGCTGCTGCAACGTTGCCCATGTCGCTCGCGGCCCGAACCCGGATGGCGATGCTCCATCGTCCCGGTAACGTTTGCGCAACCGGGAAATAGGCAAGCGGCCTCAAATCTTCCTCTGGGTTGCGCTGCCGGAAATCGGAAACCACACCCACGATCTCTTTCCATGCCGCGGGAGAATCCACAAACGCAATGCGAGAGCCAATGGGATTCGCTCCTGGAAAATACTGCTTCGCGAAAGTTTGATTGACGATGGCAACTGGACTGGCTTCTCGATTGTCTGTTTCACGGAGAGCACGTCCGGCAAGCATTGGTATTTTCAAAGTTGAGAAATATTCGGGATTTACCGAGACAAAATAGACTGTTTCATTCATGGCCGCCGGCTGGGAGGAAGCTGTCCAAATGTTGAGTTGCGCGCTGTCCGCCCCATCCATTGGGAGCGAGTCGGTGATACCAGCTGATATCACACCTGGCATGCAGCCCACTCGCTCCACTGCTTCGTGCAACAAGCGGGCTCGATCCGATGGGGCGGTGTGACGCGTAGCGGGCAACCGGAGCGTGGCGGTCAAAACGTTGCGCGGGTCGTATCCCATCGGTGAGGATTCCACGTACAGAAAACTGCGTAGCAACAATCCGAAGCCCACGAGCAGCACCATGCCCAGCGCAACCTGGGCTCCGATCAAGACTTCTCGCATGCGGCGCGGGTGCGACCCGCCCGCCGCGTTGGGAGCTGCATCTTTCAAACTTTCAATTGGATTCACGGCGGTGGCCTGCAACGCGGGAATCATTCCAAAGACCAGGGCGCTCACAAGTGAAACTCCCAGACTGACCAGGAAAACGCGCGTATCCACTTGCAAATACGCGCCAGGAAGCATGCCGGACGCCACTTTGGTGATGATCTCCTCGCACCATCGCGTCACGACGATGGCGACGCTCCCGCCGCAAAGGAACAGCAGCGCGCTTTCGGTCAGAAGCTGCCGAATCATTCGTCTGCGCGAGCAGCCCAGAGCCGCGCGCACCGCGACTTCTCTGTGACGCTTCACACCGCGAGCCAGAAGCAAGCTCGCGACGTTGGCGCAGGCGATCAGAAGCACAACTCCCGCCGCGACCGCCGTCATCCACAAACCGCGCCGGGCATTTTGCACTGTCGGCCCGGCGTGCTGGCGCATTTCTTCAAAGTCTTCCACCACGAAGCGATCAGCCTTATCGGCAGGAGAACCCGGATTTTTGAATTGGCTAGCGATGACTTCGGCTTCCGAACGCGCTTGCCCCAGCGTCGCGCCAGGCCTCAAGCGCGCGATGATTTGGACTCTCATTTTTCCTGCTCTGACATTTCCTTGGCTTGCGTAAGAGTCCAGAACCAAAGGAGCAAAGATCTCAAGCTCTTGGTAATAAGGTCCCAAGGATTGCGGCAGTACGCCAATAACCGTAACTGGACGGCGATTCAGAACAATTTGCTTTCCTGCAACCTGCGGGTCGGCGTGAAATCGAGTGTGCCAGCAGTCGTAGGAAAGCATCACCACCGCGTCTTGGCCGGCGATCTGTTCTTCCTCTCGAAAGTCGCGGCCCAGCAATGGCTGAACGCCGAGCGTGGATAGCCAGTTCGAAGTTACCAGGAATCCCGGAAGGTTTTGCGAGACGGAGTCATCGGCATCGTAAAAATAGTCCGCCCATCCGGCGGCGGCAACTTGCTCGAATGACGAGCTCTCTTTCCGCACTGCCAGATACTGCGTTGGAGTGGGCGTGTGCCAGTCGTGGTCGGGCTCGACCGTCCAGATGTGGACCAGGCGGTCCGGTTCGCGGAAAGGTAAGCCGCGCAAGAACGCGGAGTCCACAAGCCCGAAGATCGCCGCGTTCGCCCCCATGCCAAGCGCGAGTGTGACAACCGCTACGACAGTAAAGCCCGGATTCTTCTGCAGCGTGCGCAGCCCATAGCGCACATCTTGGATGAGGCTTTCGAGAATGTTCACACCACGAGCTTCCCGGCACTCTTCTTTGGCTCGCTCGATGCCGCCAAACTCAATCCGCGCCTGCCTCATCGCTTCCTTGTGCGGCACTCCGCCGCGCACCAAATCCTCAGCATACGCCTCCACGTGAAAGCGCAGTTCCGCATCCATTTCGCTCTCCATCCGGGAGTGCTTCAGCGTCGCGCGCAACCAGGAGCGCAGGCGAGTCCAAAGATTCATGGTTCCTCATTCATAGCGCAAAGCGATCACGGGATCGACGCGAGTTGCCCGGCGCGCCGGCATATACGCAGCGCCCGCGGTAACGGCCATCATCACGGTCATCGCAAGCAAAAGGGTCTTCAGGTCAGTGGTGGTTACACCAAAAAGGAGGCTGGACAAGAATTGTGTCAGGTTTAGGGCCGCGATAAGTCCGATGGCCATTCCCATCAAAGCCAGGAATGCGGTTTGCCCCACCACACTTTTCAAAATGTCTCGGTGACGAGCTCCGAGCGCGATACGCACGCCGATTTCGTGAGTTCGCAGGATAACCGTGTAGGAGATCAGACTATAGATCCCGAAAGAGGCCAGCAGGACCGCCACACCGGCAAACAGCATCAGGAGCAACATACTAGACCGACGCAGAGCAATTGAATCGGTCGCCCAAGCGTCCATGGAGCGAAGAGAATTGATTGGCTGATCTTTGTCTACAGACTGCACGGCCTGACGAATCGCGCCGGCTAGTCGTTCAGGATCGAGGGATGTGCGGATGACTAGACCAAAAAATGGCCAGTACGTCTGATACGCTGGTCGGTAGATTTCAATGGGAGGCTCTGAGGCGAGCCCCGCATGTCGGACGTCGCCGACTACACCGATGATTTCCGTTAGCAATGGAATGGCAGTGTCTGGTACGAGAATATGCTGACCAATAGGGTTTGAATGGGGCCACAAGAGACGAGCCAGCTTCTGGTTGACAATGGCCACCGGCGGAGAACCTACTCGTTCGCGGTCGTCGAAGAATCTTCCTTCGCGCAATGGTATGCGCATGGCTCGGAAATAATCTGGCGTCACCACGCGGAATTGGGCAACATTTTGCTGCCCGGAATCATCGGGCATGCCCGGCACGGTAATCGGCCGCCGCGCATCCATTCCTGACAATGGCAGCGTATTGATGCCGCCTGCTGACTCCACGCCGGGCAGTACCCGGATACGAGCTAACACTTGTTCAAGGAACGAGCCCGTCTTGCTCACATTTGGATATCGCTTGGGAGGAAGAGAGAACACACAGGTTAGAAGATGATCGGTTTCAAAACCCAAAGACCGAGCTTGCAAGCGCAGGAAGGTGCGAATCAGCAAGCCCGAACCAACCAACAGGAGCAAAGATAAAGCCACTTGGCCGACGATCAGGACGCGCCGAATGCGGAGAGCACTCTTACGCTCAATGGTCGCTCGGCTACTGATGTTCAGAGTCTCCGATGACGGACTTGGGTTGTGGAAAGCGGGTATCGCGCCAAAGATCAGACTGGTCATCGCGGTGATTGCCAGAGTGAGGAGAAGAACCGGCCAGTTCATCCAACCGCTGGCGCGTGCGGGCAGCGGCAAATTCGCAAGCTGTGCCTTGAACATCAGTGGCAGCACTTGCACGCCCCACCATGCCAGCAGGACGCCCGCTCCGGTCCCCATAACGGCTAGAGTCAGGCCTTGTATCAGGAACTGTCTGAAAAGCCGGCCCCTGCTCGCGCCCAATGCCAGCCGAATGGCCACTTCGCGTTCTTGCGTGCCCGCGCGCGCGAGCAACATATTTCCAACATTGGCGCAGGCCATGATCAACATGAACAGCACGGACACTTGGAGGACCCACAGTGCCGGTCGCACGTTTCCCGTATAGGTGTCGCGAATCGGTTTGAGCTGGATACCCCAGTGCTGGTTTGTTTGTGGATGCCGGCGTGCGTTGTCTTGGGCTAGAGATTCGAGTTCCTGCTGAGCCTGGGCAAGGCTTACACCTGATCTGAGTTTCGCAATCACTTGAAAGACGTGCAGTCCGCGGTTCTCAAGAAGCTCGACGGGAAATGGAAGAGGAGTCCAAATATCTGTGCTGGCGGACGGATGCCCGAAATCGGATGGCATTACTCCAATCACTATATAGTGGCCACCATCGAGCTGAATCGTGCGCCCGATTACATCTTCATCAGAGGCAAACCGGTTTCGCCAGAACTGGTAGCTAAGGACAACCACGTGATCTCGACCCTGGGTTCCTTCTTCAGGTAGAAACGTGCGGCCCAGCAGAGGGCGCGCGCCTAAAAGGGAAAAGAAATTCGCCGAGAATTGATAGCCCATGACCGATTGAGAATCCCCGGGGCCAGTCAAGGTATAGGCGGCATCCCAGGAAAAGGCCAAGTCATCGAACACGCGATTCCGTGTTTTCCAATCGTTGAAGTCAGCGACAGTCGCCTTGTCCAGTTGCTGCCGTTGCACATTTTCTTGCCACACAGTGACGAGTCGGTCTGGATCGCGGTAGGGGAGGGGACGAAGAAGAACAGTATGCAGAATGCTGAAGACCGCTGTATTCGCTCCCGTGCCTAGCGCCAGAGCGATGACGACGGCAAGGGTGAAACCGGAGTTTCTCCGAATCTGCCGAACACTGAAACGCATGTCCTCGATCAGTGAGTCGACAAGGCTCACACGGCGTTCGTTCCGGCACTCCTCTTTGGCTCGCTCGATTCCCCCAAACGCAATCCGCGCCCGCCGCACCGCCTCTTGCCGAGAGAGGCCGCCGCGCACCAAATCCTCCGCAAATGCCTCGATGTGAAATCGCAGTTCCGCATCCATCTCGCTTTCCATCCGCGAGCGCCGCAGCATGGTCTGCACCCAGGATCGAAGGCGGCTCCACAGAGTCATACTTCCTCAGGTGTGGTACCTGGGATTCCCGCGATGACATCCGCAATGCGGTTCCACTTTTCGACTTCCGTTGGCAGTCTACGCTTGCCTGCCGCTGTGAGACGGTAATACTTTGCTGTTCGATTGTTTTCCGACTCGTCCCATTCGCTAGTGATCCGGGCCCGGTGGTCAAGGCGATACAAGGCGGGATACAGAGGGCCCTGCTGAATCTCCAGACGATTTTTTGAAATCTGTTGAATGCGCAACAGCACGCCGTAAGCGCGCAAGGACTCGAGGGAAACGGCCGTGCGGATCAGCCTGTCGAGCGTGCCCGGCAGAAGGTCGAGCGGTTTGTCCACAGGAGCAATCTCTCCTAGATGGACTAGGAATATAATCACAGTCTCCTAGATTGTCAAGGAGAGAGACCAGCGCTCATCTCGCCACCCGCTGTGGCAAGGTCACTGCGACGAGTACCCGACTATTGGACCTGGTGGTCACGAACGACATCAAAATTTGTTTTGGGAATGCGAGGACGACCATCACAGATGGAAAAAAAGGCATGTCTTCCCAGGTTGCAGGTCAATGGCACCGCGCGACGATCAGCGTGATGTCGTCTGCTTGGGTGGCCCCACTGAACTCCTGTACGCTTGCTTGAATAGCGGCGAGGAGTTCATTGACAGGCAAGTCCCTATTTGCTTGGATGAGCTCGGCGAGTCGCCCTTGGCCATACTCTTCGCCGTGCGGATTCGGTGCTTCGGTCACCCCGTCTGTGCAGATGACCAAGAGATCCCCAGGGCACAGCTTCTCTTCGTCGATAGTGCTTTCCCATTTGACAAACAATCCCAGCACAGTCGTTGTGCTCGTCAGGGGTTGTACGGATCCGTCGCTGCGCAAAATCAGCGGGGCCACGTGGCCACAGTTGGCGAACCGAAGGCTCCGGCTGGAGTCGTCATAAACGCCAAAGAACATCGTGGCGTAGGACTCGTCCGTGGTGTTTTCGTAGAAAAGACGGTTGACGGATTGCAGCAGACGCGGCAGATCCTCCCGTGCGACGGCATACTGGCTGCGAAGATTTGCTTGCAAATTGGCCATCAGTAACGCCCCGGACATCCCTTTTCCCGAGATATCCGCAAGAACGATTCCCACCACTCCCGGCCCCATGTCCAGGAAATCGTAGTAGTCACCACCGACTTGCCGGGCCTGGACGCAGCCGCCGATATAGTCAAGCGTTTCAAGTGGCGGAAGATTTTGCGGGAACAGCCTGGCCTGCACGCGGCGGGCAATGTCGATCTCCATGGCAGCCTTGCGCTCCGCTTCCATCCGCTCAGCCATCTTTTCCGCGAGATCGAGGTTTTCCAAAGTGATGCCTGCCTGGCTCGCGACGGAGTCCAGCAAGTGTTTGTCCTCGCTCGAATAAGACTCTTCCGAAAGCCGCGGGCCTAGCACCAGCAAGCCGATCAGTCTGCTGTTGCGTCCGAGAATAGGTACAAGGCATTCCGGCGCAAGCGGTCCCACGCCGAGCCCCTCTAGGCCCGCGGGGACGTCCCAGGCTTTTCCGCGCTTCGCCATGTCCGCGAGCAGCGGCAGCGTGGTTGGTATCGTGCCCAGGTCTCGCGGAATAAAGACGGCGCCGAAGCGGAAAGGGAACTTCGGCCGAGGTAGTGCGGCTCGAATCTTGTCGGACTCTCCGGGCCATGAACCACATTCCACGACGAGGTTTCCATCACCGGCTTCCAAGTAACAAGCCAGCGACTTCGGATGCAGTGCTCCTGCTATCTGAATCTCCAGCAACTTCACGAGTTCATGGCGGTCCGCTACTGTTCGTGTTTTTTCCGCCAGGTCCTGCAGGATCACGCGGGCGTCGTAGGCGCTGCGGAAGAAAAGCCGGTCAATCCGCTCCGTTCCCCGCTTCACCATCGGTGCCGACGCCCACACCAGCACAATCCCAAACGCGGCGCTCAAGGCCATGCCAATATTGGTGCCTTCTGCGAAGAACCGTGAAATCGTGTGGGTGAAGAGCGCGATGGCTGTCGCCGCTGCCGCAAACAGGAGAACGAAATAGCCACGCTGTACCAGAACATAACGGGCGCTGCGCTTCAAAAGCACCGGGATCTCAAGCACCCTGTGCTTCGCCACTGCATAAGCAAACGACAGCGGCCATACCGACGACAGGAGCACGACGGAGGCCTGCCACAAAACCAGGGGCACGCTTACCGGTCCCCCCATGAACGTTGCTCCGACAGCCAGGGTGACAGGAGCGACCCCGATTACCGTTCCCCACACCAGCACGTGTGCTTTGCGCCGAACTTGGGCATCCGCCGACAAGAAATTGTTAGAGAGTAATGACACCAAGCCGAGCGTCGTGGCACCCAGAAAAGACCCCAAGAATACGACTCCGGGGCCGGACCAGGGCCCGCGGGACGCGCGTACAGGCAATCCCGCTTGTCCGGCGAGAAGCCAAGTCACTGCGGTCGAACCGGGTAAATGAGAGTCCAGGTAGAGGGGCAAGGCTCCACCCGCAAACAAGCAACGGAGTCCGATGGGAACTGTGGCGATGATCGCTACTGCCAGGAGAACATATTTCAACCAGGGGAGCTTTCGATCCCATGGGGAAGGAGAGGGAAATACCGCAAAGAAGTAGTAGAAAAGCGCCCCCGAGAGCCAGGGCATCACAATTTTGTAGCCGACTGCAAATCCTCGCAGGGGCGGTGGAATCGCGCCCTCGAACAATGGTCCGCCTGCGACAAAACCGCCAAAAAGCAGCGCCAAAAGCCACGCGTGAGGGTCATCAGGCCGTAGAAATAAAACCGCGAGACCCACGACGAGGAAACCCAGGGGATAGTAGCCGATAGGCAAGCTCAACAGATGTTCCAATCGAGTCATGCGCAGCGGTGCCGGCTGGCTGCCGCGCAGCGCCAATTTCATTGTCCGCCGTCCACCGGCTGAACTTGGCCGTTCAGTGGTGAACTCGACGACGTCCTTCTGGCCGACAACAATCGCCTCATAGAAGGGACGAAGGCTCTCGAGCGGCTTTCCGTCAATTGCAACAATGCGGTCTCCCGTCTGGAGGCCCGCTGCCTCGGCCGGGCTCCCCGGGAATACAGCACCGACGACCATCGAGCGAGTCGCTGCCGAATACTCATAGCTCACAAAACCTGGTTGTCGTGTCGCCTGCCTCACATGCTGGACCCACAGGACGCTATAGGTCGTGGCGGCTACGGCAAAGAGGATCGCCAGCAAATAACGCAACAGCCGGCGAAGTGAGATCGCGGTTCGCATGTTACCAGGCTGAAGAATCCACCAGGCCGCCTAGCTTAAGCTGAGGCAAGTGGCGAATCAACCGTGGCGCTCTATGGTGCTGCGGAAGTGGAGCTCCGCATGTGGGAGACCGTAACTCTCTACCATTTCCGACGGTAGTCGGGAATCGCACATTGCGTCTGACCAGAGTTGCAGCATAGACCATCACTCGACAGGGAAGGGTACCTGTTGTCAGAATCCTCCGGTGTAACAGCCGCGACACTAAGCCCGCGGATGGAGAGATTCCGAGCAGCTCGACAAGGGCGTGACGAGGGAAGAGCCTCCCGCCAGGAGGCTTTTCATGTTTAAAACATTTCAGCGGTTGCCGAAGTTTTCTGGATCGGCGTTGGGGTCGCCGAGATTGTCGTTGATGAGCACCGTCGACTGGCCGGTCAATTCGAAACGCTTGCGGCACTTGTAGCAGGCCACCAGATCATCCAGCCGCACCATGTAGGAACTGGCCTTCTGAAACTTCCGCTTGTCTTCCTCGCCGACTCCGCGCGGCAATTCTTTCTTCTTCCTGCAGACCTTCCAGCGCACGGGGGCTTCGAATTCACCGCGGCAGCTCGGGCAAACCAGCTTTACTTTTCGGGTCTCTTCTTTTTCCGAGTAAAACGCGCGTTCGTCCATGATTAGGGAGCGGGCCTGTTCACCGCTTCTTTGATTGTAACAAATTCGAGGCCGAGGTCACGCCAGCGCGGCAACCAATGTTCGAGTGCGGCGAGCGTGCGGAAGCGGTCGCCATTCATTTGGCGATGCGCGCCGTCGTGGAGGCACAGGACGTCGCCCGTACCCGCAGCGGCGCGGTTGGAGCCCTCTCCCAGGCTGCGCTGCGCATGGTCGGCGATAGGCTGCAGGCGCGGAATCAGCCATTGCGCCGGTCCCTCCTTCCAATCCCCGGGAAGCAGCGTCCACATGACCGTGCGGTAGCCGAGTTCGCGGGCCGCCGGAATAACCCAAGGATTTCGCATCCCAAAAGGCGGGCGAAACCACTTTGGCGGCGAGTCCAGGACACTAGAAATCGCGTCGTGGCACAGGCGCAGTTCAATGCGGATTTCTCTGCGAGTGAGCCGGAAAAGATTCGGATGTGTTTCGGTGTGATTGCCAACAAGGTGTCCACGCGCGATGGTTTCGCGAACCAACTCAGGACATTCGCGCACGTATCGCCCAATCAGGAAAAATGTCGCCTTAGCGTCGTGCCGCTCTAGAAGATCGAGCAGCTTGGGGGTGATCGCGGGATTCGGCCCATCGTCAAAGGTGATGGCCAGCTTGCGCGGTGAAGCGGTGCGGCAAATTGTCTGTCCAAAGAGTTGCGCCCGGGGATGTACTGCCCCATAGGCGATAACCCCTGCGGTCGTCAGCGCGCCAGGAACGGCAATGAGGAGCGGATGCACCTTAGAGTTCCCCAAAATCTTAGAAATGCTAAGGCTAGAATACCTCATCTCAGAAGGGAAACGGTCTCGGCCGCTCCTGCGCTATCCAGCGATCCAACTGTGAACGCCGCAAGTCCCCATTCCCGCTAAGCCCGGAGGCCGCGACGGGCTTTCAGATCGGCGAGGAGGCGGTCAACCTCGGCGTCGCGGTCCAGGCGCGTCAGCTTCTCTCCGACGTCGTCGCTCAGTAGCTCGACTTCGGCAGTAGCGACTGCTTCCGTCAGATGCACGCGGTCTTTGAGCCGGTCGAACGCGGCGCTGTTGGAATTGTCGCCCATGCCGGTTTGTGCGCGCGCCGCTTTGCCCAGGGCAATACCGCGCCGATGGCGTGCCAGGAGCAGATCGCGCTTGGACTTCGCTTCGTCGAGCTTTTGTTCGAGTTTCACGAGCGCCCCTTTCAGCGTTTCGACCTGCGCCTTCTGGTCGTCCACCTGTTCGCGGTAGCTTTGCGCCAACCGCTGCGAGGTCTGAAAGCGGTCGAGCGCGGCGCGGGCTAGATCATCCTGGCTCTTGTCCACGGCGGTTTCTGCCTTGCGCATCCAGTCTTTCCCGAAGTCCTCGTTCTCGCGCCACTTTTTTTCAAGCATGTGCTGGTCGGCGATGGAAACCGCCACCTGCGTCTTGACCTGGAGATACTGGTTTTCCATGTCGAGAATCACCTGCTTGATCATCTTTTCAGGATCCTCCGCGCGATCGACCATGTCATTGATGTTGGCGCGAATCAGTGTGCTTACTCGTTCCAAAAGTCCCATGATGAATCTCCTTTCGAACTCCAAATGATCGAAACCACCCGAAACAATCGAGCCTGCAAACTGATCAGGGCAAGAGGTGCAGGCTCGAAATTCCCACGGCGAACTTCGCAAGACCCGGCAGTGAAGCAAGGTTCAACGCGACGGCCCTGCCAAGCGCATAGACCGTGCTTGCCCAAAAGTGGCGGAATATAAAACTGCATGCCACCACCACGAGAAGCCAAACGAAGAGAACTTTTTCTTTCATACTCATGGCCATCCCCCCGAGACCATTGGGCTCCCGGGTGGGCTTTGGACGGCCCCCCGGGGCGGAAGCGATCGTTACGCCTTCTTGATCGGCGCTTGTGGCTGCTCCGGCTTCGGCGCTTGGTCGCCGATCAGCCGGACTTTGCTGAGCAGTTCTGACATCTGCATGCCGGAGAGGGCCTCGAAGAGCGCGGGGACCTGCGCCGCGATCTTGGTGATGTCTCCGGTCAGTTTGTAGGCACCAGCGGCGTCGCCGTTGCCCGTGGAAACGATGGTCACCTTGTCCACCTTGCTGAGCGGCTCGCTGAGGGCCCGCACCACTTCCGGCAGTCCGGTGATGAGTTTGTCGAGCACGGCGGCCTGGTTGTACTCCTGGAAGGCCTCCGCCTTGACGTTCATGGCCTTGGCTTCGGCTTCGCCCTTCTTGAAGATGATCTCGGCTTCGGCTTCACCCTGCGCGCGAATGGCAGAGGCGCGGCCTTCGGCTTCGGTGATCAATCGCTGACGCTCGGCGCTGGCCAGCGTTTCGATGCGCCGGCGCTCGACTTCCGCCTGCTTCAGCACGGTGGCGATGAGTTCGCGTTCGCGGCGGTCGATTTCCGCGTCCTGCACTTTCACCTGGGCCTCGCGCTCGACTTGCTGCACTTTCACTGATTCGGCAACGACCTGCTGCTGCATCACGTTGGTCTCGATTTCGTAGGCTTTGTCGGCGGTCGCCTGGGCCTTTTTGGTCATTTCGAGGTAGCTGGCTTTCTTGAGGTCCAGATCGCGTTCGGCCTCAGCTTGCTTTGCCAGCGAAGCTGTTTCCGCGGCGACGCGCTCCTGGTCGGCCTGTGCCTTGGCGACCGCCGCCGCGCGCTGGGACTCAGCCCGCTTGATGGCGATGTCGCGATCGGCTTCTGCTGCGGCTACTTCCGCATCGCGCTTGATGCGCGCGATATCGGGCCGGCCCATATTGGTGATGTATTCGTTCTTGTCGCGCACTTCCTTGAGAGTGAAGCTCACGACGTCGAGCCCCATCTTGTTCATGTCCGCGGCGCAGGTCGAACGCATGCGATCACCGACCATCTCGGGCTCTTTCACGATCTGCTCGACGGTGAGCTGGCCGATGATCCCGCGCAGGTGACCTTCCATCACCAGGCGGATCAAGCCTTCGCGCTGCTCCGGCCTCTTAGTCAGAAATTGTTCTGCTGCCGTACGAATCGATACGGGGTCGGACTTCACCTTCAACTGGGCCACCGCCTCGACGGTCACGGCAACTCCTTGGTTGGTGTAAAGGCTCTGCTGCGGAGCAACGTCAAAGGACATTAGCTCCAGCGAGAGCTCGCGGCACTGTTCCAGCATCGGAATGAGAATGGTGCCGCCATTCGTCACCGTTCTCGGACCGCGTATGCCATAAACGATGAGTGCTTCGTGCGGTCCCACTTTTCGCAACAATGTGGCGAAACCGGCCATCGCAAAAAGAATCGCGAGTACCAGCAGCCCGGCCACAACGGGAACCGAAAGACCAAACATAAAGACCTCCTTTTCCACCCTGCTCCGGACCGTTCCGATCGTTCATCAGTCCGAGAAATTCTCCTGAAGGTCAACTCGTAAAGTCTTCCCACTTCTTCACGTAGGCGATTCCGTTCTCGTAGCGGGTGATCGCGACTTCCGTGCCATTCGCAAGAGGCTTGCCATCCTCGCTCCGTGCTCCCAGGGCCTTACGCACGCCGCGTTGCTCGAAAGTCATTTCCCCGGTGCCATCCTCACGAATGGGCGAGCTGATCGTGCCCACCGTTCCCTCGACCCGGTAATCCCAATCCAGCATTTGGGCGTCGCTCACTTTCACAATTCGCGCCATGAACTTGAACACCACACCCGCGGCCAGCAGTCCCGAGATGATGGAGATGCCCAAGGCGACGATCGCCACCAGCCGCGAATGAGTTGAGACCAGGTAGCCAATCCCCCCAACCAGGCGAGGAAGGTCATGATCGTCAGGGCGTTGAACCACCCTAGGCCGCCCGGGGCATGCAACGCACCGCGTCCCGCCATTCCGCCGGTGTGATGTCCGCCTTGAAAGGGCCAGTGCAAGCGGGACGGCAGATGGATATGAGTCGCACCACCGAGAAACGACAGCACGCTGAGGGAGAAGCCCACAATGAAGCAGAGGAGATAAACATCAGTCCAGGTCATGGCACACCTCGAGCGCACTTTGTGCGCGAGCTGGAATTCGAGACGCAGGCCCTGTTAGTTGCTACCCCAACCCTCGTCGGGGTCGACGCCACTCAGTTACGGAGAGAAAGCGGACGGCGGATGATCGCTGCCCTGCTTTCCCCCGTTCTGATGATGGCCTGAATACAAGACTTCACCGAGGCGCTCGGCTAATTCGGGCGTCCGGAGAATCTCCGCCAGGAGCAAAATCGCCCGGCGTGAGTCTTCATGCTCGGCGACGGTCAGAAGTGCACGTTGCAGCACCGGATCCGCCGTGAACTGTTCGGCGCCGGCAAAGAGCCAGGAATCGACTTTCGCGTCGATGGCCCGCAATTCAGACTGCAGCCCGGGCGTATAGCCTTCCGGGTCGTCCACCAGGAAACCTGGGTAAACGCGGAAGAATCGCGCCAGCAGCTCGCGCGTCGTATGTGTCAGGTGGGGCCGGGCGCCATTCTCGATCTGCGAGAGATACGCCTGGCTCAAACCGCGGCCGATCTCGGTCTTCATGGCCGTGGCCAATTCTTGCTGTGTCATCGAACGGCCCAGGCCGCGAAGCGAGCCTTCGACGGCGCGGAGGGAGCGGAGTTTGTCGCCAAGTTTCATAGAAGACTCACTTATTGCAATCTGCAAATATAATATTACGATACGCTATTTTGTCAAGGGGAAAATTAGACCTGTTTTCAACAACTTACACGCAATCTTTCGGATGGTTGCCTATTCTGGCTTGCGGAGGGATTGCAGATCGATTCCCAGTTGCTGGCACTTCTTATACAGGTGGCTGCGCTCGAGACCCAAGGCCCGCGCTACGTTGGTCATATGGAAGTTGCAGCGCCGCAGTTCGGCCAGCATCACTTCCCTTTCGAAAGCTTCCGCGCGCTCGGCCAGCGTGGCCCCCGAACTGCCCGCCGAAAAGGCTGATGGGCCGCCAGGCGGAGCGTCTGCAGGAGGAAGAACGAGGCGGACATCCGCAGCCGCCACGTTTTCGCCCAAGGCCAGCAAACTGAGACGTTCCACGACGTTGCGGAGTTCACGGACATTTCCGGGCCAGCCGTACTTACGCAATTCCCCGATGGCTTCTTCGGTGAAAATTTTCTCTTTCCAGCCGTTTTGCGCCGCCACCTGGCGCGTGAAATGGCTGACCAGTTCGGGAAAATCCTCCAGGCGCTCGCCTAAGGGCGGCAGCGTCAACGGAAAAACATAAATACGGTGAAAAAGATCGCGTCGAAAGGCGTTCTGCTTCACCAGATCTTCCAGGTTGCGATGCGTGGCAACCACCACGCGCACATTCACTTTGATGGGTTTGTCGCCGCCGACGCGCTCGACCTCTCCTTCTTCCAGCACGCGCAGTAGCTTCGCCTGCATGCCCACCGGCATGTCGCCGATTTCATCCAGAAAAAGCGTCCCGCCGTCGGCTTGTTCGAATTTGCCTAAATGCTTGACCGCGGCGCCGGTGAAAGCACCCTTTTCGTGGCCAAAGAGCTCTGATTCAATCAATTCCGCGGGCACGGCCGCGCAATTCAGGGTGATGAACGGGTGCTCCTGCCGCGGCGATTTTTCATGGATCGCGCGCGCCACCAGCTCCTTGCCCGTGCCCGTCGCGCCGAGAATGCACACACGCGTTTCGCTCGCCGCGACACGATCGATCTGGGCCATCAACTTCTTCATTGCTGGACCAGAACCCACCAGCTCGTGTTTTCCCAGGCGATGGCGCAGTTCGCGGTTCTCATCTTCGAGCCGCGACAAGCGCAGCGCATTCTCTACGGTCACAAGCAGTTTCTCGGTGGAAAGCGGTTTCTCCAGGAAATCAAGCGCGCCCAGTTTCGTGGCTTTCACCGCCATCTCGATATTTGCTTGCCCGGAAATGAGCACGATGGGCGTCTTCACGCCTGCTTTCTTCAGATCCTCGAGCAACTCGAGGCCGCTCCTGCCGGGCATCACCACATCGGAAAGAATCACGTCGAACGATTCCCTGCGCAGCAATTCGACCGCGCGAGCCGCACTGTCGCAAACGGTCGCTTCATGACCCGCCAGCCGGAAGGCGCGCGAGAGCGAGGCCAGCGTATTGGGATCGTCGTCAACGAGGAGGAGATGCGCTTTGCGGGGCAAGCTTCGGTCCTTTGCGAGGCGTTAGTCGGAAGCCGCGGCCAGAGTCGACGGCGTGCTCTTGGACTCTGCCGCCGCTTCGCGCCGTGGGTTGCTCTGCCCGGCTTGACGTTCGGGCAGATCGATTCGAAAAGCCGTACCGCGGCCCTCGTCGCTGGTCACCGAAATGGTGCCGTGATGATCACTGACCACCGACTGCACGATGGCCAGCCCCAGCCCCGTTCCTTGCAACTTGGTTGTGTAATACGGCGTGAACAGCCGGGAGCACTCTTCCGGAGTCAGGCCTTTGCCCGTGTCGGCCACTTCGATGCGCACATAGCCATCTTGTTCCAGAGTTCTGAGAGTCAGGGTCCCCCCGGCAGGCATGGCGTCCAGCGCATTCAGCACCAGATTCTGAAACGCGCGGTGGAGCAAGTCGGGGTCCGCGTCGATATCCGGCAGGGGTTCGGTCAGGAACAGCTCCGGTGTAATGGTGGGCTTGCCGACTTCGTTGAATTGCGGCTCGAAGAGACGCACCGCATTGCGCAGCGCCTCATTCACATTCACGTGCACAAACTGTGGCGCGGGCATTTTTGAAAAATCGCTGAACCGCCCAACGATATTATTGAGATTGGCAAGTTCCGCTTTCAAAGTGGCTGTCGATTCGTGGAAGACTTCCAGGAATTGCTTGGCGTCGAGCTGGCGGGCTTTCTGCAGGTTTTCAATGGTAATCTGCATGGGAAAGAGCGGATTGCGCAACTCGTGCGCGAGACGCCTCGCCAGTTCGCGCCACGCGGCAACGCGCTCGGTTTGCACCAGGCGCTCCTTCTGCGCGGCAAGCGTTTGCGTCATGTGATTGAAGGCTTCGGCGAGCTGGCCGATCTCGTCACGGCCATGAACGTCGATGCGTGTTTCCCATCTTCCGCTGGCAACCTCGCGGGCTCCTTCCGCAAGTTCTTCGACCGGCTTGGTGATCCGCGCGGAAACCCAGAAGCTGACGAGCAAACCGATCAACAGCGCGGCAGCCGCAACCGCCGCGGCAATTTTCAAGATTTGGCGAGTCAGCATCACCAGTTCTTTTCGCGAGCTGCCCACGAAGAAGATGCCCAGAAGTTCATGATTGCGGCCGGTCAAGGGGATGGCGTGAAACGTTTCCGCATCGGCGGGATCCCTGGTCCAGTCAATTCTTCGCACTACCGGCTGCGGCTGCTTCTGCAATTGCTCGACGAGCGGCGCGAACCGTTCTGCCTGCTCCGCATCTATCTTCTCCGCCATCAGGGAGGTAGGAACAAAGGTGGGCTCGAGGTTGGTATAGATGAGCGCCCGCATCCCCGTGGGCAAAACCAGTGAGGCAAGGAAATTCTTATCCAGCCGGTGCCCCCCGATGATGTACAAACTCTTGCCCGCGACGGTGTTGTTGGTACGAACGACGCTGAGGGACAGCGACACCCCGTCGGGCAGCTCTTCTTTCCTCAAGAACGCCGGAATGTCATTCCAATCTTTCACCGAGGTCACCCAGTCGTTCTTATAGCCGACACGCGCTGGAAACTGCGCCGAAGAAATGAGCACACCGTCGTAATTCACAAACTCCACATAGTCCAGCCCGTGCTCTTGTGCAGAGCCGACCGCGTCTCGCACATAGAGAGACTGGTCGGCATTGGGACGGGACAGGTCGATCGCCATGTGCTCGGTAAAGTTGGCTTCCGCTATGTTTTTTGCTTGATGGGCGATCTCCTCCCCACGCTGGTCGAATTCCTTCTTGAATTGTGCAACCAGGGCTTCGGTGTGCTCCGTGTCCATTGCTTCGAACGCGGCCTGCGTGTAATGCGTCACGGCGTAAGCAACCACCGATACCGACGCGAAGATGGTGAGCAGCACGACTAATAACAATTTCGTTCGGAAGCTCATGGTTTGACTCCGGGGGACGCGACAGGCGGCTGGGCGACAGGAGTTGCCGGGGTGTTTGAATTGCCGGGCAGCGCTGGGCTGGGTTCGGGAACATCCAGCCACACGTCGTCGAGATGCCATTCGCCCCAACGCGCTGGCATCCAGTCGCGAACATTCTGGCTGAGACCGATATATTCCGGCAGCGCTACCAGAGGCAGAACGTGTCGATCCTCGAGCAATTTCTTCTCGCGCGCGTAGAGCAGCTCCGGATCGGTTGAAGACACTACGGCCTCTGACGAATCGCCAAGGTTGAGCGCGGATACCATCGATTCCAGCTCGACCCTGGGCGAAAGCGATGAATAGTGCCAAGAAAAAAGATGCAAACCGCTGGCGGAATCGCTCCATGTGCTCGTCGCGGAGCTCGCTGCGTGTGAGAGAGTGCGATTCACAACCTGCACCAGAATGGCTGCCTGACGCGCGTTCACCGCCACGCGTTCGCCCAGCAGTTTTGCGAGATCGCCCGGCACGTCCACGTGAAGCCGCAACGGCTCGGTGCTGGCTGCCATATTCGCGGGAAGCGTGGCGCGAATCTGCTTGGCGCGGTCGATGTTGGGCTCCATGGTGAAGAGGAAAGCATATCCTGAGAGCCACTGTGGCAGAAGGGCTGATGCGGGTTCGGCTTGCTTTTGCAGCAACACGTTTGCCATGGTCTGCCGGTCGAGCGAGAGGGACATGGCCTCCCGCAGCTTGGCAGCCGCGCCCGCAGATTGCGCATCGTCAAAACGCAAACCATAAAAGGTAACCGGCGCCGAAGACCACACGCGTTGATTATCCTGCATTGCCCGGCGCACCAGTTCAGGAGACAGCTCCACGACGTCGGCCTTTCCCAATTGCAGATCGACAAGCTGCCGCAGCGGCGGCACGCCCAGGGTCACCTGAATGGCATCAAGGAATGGCCGCCCCGACCAGGTTTCCTCATTCGCGCGGAATCGCCAAGGAGTCCCCCCCTTGGCTCCGGGCGTGGATACCGCCAAATTCGAATCACCTGACGCAGTCTCTCGGCCAGACGGGCCGCGGTTATCAGTGGCCGTCTCGGAAACAAGAAATGGTCCCGTCCCCATCGGCGTTCCACGCGGTTGCAGGCGATAAACAAACAAGCGGCCGGAGGCTAGTTCTTCCAGCAGGTCCGGCATGGCCGCTGTCGATTGAATCGCGACGCCGTTTCCAGAGGCGACAACTTGCTGACCGCTGAGGAGCAACGGCTGAAGCGCAGCCACCACATCTGCATTGTTCAACGCCGTGCCATCCGAGAATCTAACGTTGGCGCGCAGCGTAAACTGCCAGCGCTTGAACGCCGCGTCGTGCGACCACTCCGTCGCCAATTGCGGCTGAAATCTCCCGTAATTGTCCAAGGCCACCAACCGCTCGAAGACCAGCGCTCCCAGCTTTTCATTTATGGCAAACTCCGCGCTCCCGACTTGCCATTCGCGGGGGTCCAGCGCCACCGTCGCCGCGTGCAATTCCACCCGCAGTGTTCCCCCATACCGCTGGCGTTCGGCGCAGTTCCGAGCACCCGCGATTGCTGCCGAAAACAACACCGTCAGAGCCAGCCGTTTAGTCGCCACATGCCATGGTGACACGATAGGCCTCGTAATTTCCCGTGGTCAGATTGAATGCGATGGCCATCGCTTCAGATTCACTCGAATTCCTGAGAGAGAGGATTGGACCAGGAAACTCCGTGGCCGCGGTCATCGGAGCGACCGTCCGGGCAGCCACTTCAAATCCCTGGAGCGTATCCCGTGAGGTGTGATCCCGCGCGCCGCTGGCGACGACTACCAGCAGTCCTTCGCGACAATTGCTGGAGAGTGAGACCAGATCACTCCCCCATTCCACGGGAAGGCGTTCGACCGATTCTGGAACATGTTCTTTTTCATTCTCGTCTAAGTAGAGGTAGGTATGTCCGTCAACACCTGCAACGGTCGTAGGATACTGAAAGTCCTCTTGCGAGTATGGCGAGCGCGCCGCACTAAAAAAGCCTGCCAGCGAAAACCTCTTGGGACCGCTGTAGTGCGGATCGACGGCGAAGAAGCTGCGCCCAGGATCCAAGCTGAACGGCAACCTGGGATCAAAATCCGCGCGCCAAATCCCCGTTCGTTCCTCGCATTCGAAGGAGAGCTTTTGCCAGGCATCACCGTCGCATTCGATGCCTGGCAAGTGAAACTGAAAAAAATGATCTTCCAAATGGATTTCGCCGCGAAGGTCCCTCTGGGGCAGTTTGCTGTGGGGCAGCGGCGCAGAGTCCTTCAGCAGCCAGTTCTCCTGGTTCCACCGGTATAGAGAAAGACTTTCCCTCCCAAGCACCAGCATAACGTCCGGCTTGGCGGACGGATCATTCGAGCGGGCAAGGTCGAACATCATCTCTGGCTGCTGCCAGAGCAGTTGACGGTCCAGCCGGAGAACCGTCCCGGCGCGTTCGGCAGCCGTGAACTGACCTTTGGGAAACGCTACCGCACCAATCAGTTCGCGGTCCTGACTTAAGATCTGGGCAATCAGATTTATGTGCGAGGGCCCCTCCGTCATCAGAATCCATAGATGGCCTTCCGCGGCAAGCACCAGATGTGTGTGAAGGCGCTCCAACTCTTCCTCAAAGGCCGCGCGCATCCGTTCCGACGTGGACGAGGAGACGCTCGAGCGGTTCTCCCAAGTGTAGGAAAGGCCAAAATCCTTTTTGCCATCTGCGGCCACTTTGCGTGCCAGCGCGCGGGCGCCATCTTCGAGGGCATCCGCGTGCGCCGCGATCGGACTCCCGGCGAAAAGAAATGCGGCGAGAAGACGTGGGACGATCCAGCGGCGCGAGCGCAGCGGGGACAGTTTTTGCTTGGCGGACACGGGGTTACGGGTTGATGATATCACGGCTGCGCTCCACGGCTGGTGCGTCCCGGGTAGGCGCTCGGAAGCGCAGAATTCCCGCAGCAGTCTAACGACGGAATAAATTTCTGTTACCGGGAGGTCCGTTGTCCCGGGCAAGAATCCGTCTTCAGGAGCGTTGGTGATGAAGCCCATGCCTTTTCGTCTGCATGTATTGCTCTGGCTGAGCGGAATAATATTGGCTTGCCTAGTGACAATTCCCGCCAAGGCTCCGGCGCAAGCGGCTGCGGCAGACCAGCTGCCGGAAGGACCCACGAAGCTCCTCCGTTTCGCCGACATTTCGAAAGACAAAGTGGTCTTTGCTTATGCGGGCGATCTGTGGATTGCCTCTCGCGACGGCGGCGCGGCACGACGGCTGACCTCCCACGTGGGTGACGAGCTCTATCCGAAATTTTCGCCCGATGGGAAATGGATCGCTTTCACCGGCGAGTACGACGGGAATCCGGACGTATACGTCATCAGAACGGATGGCGGCGAGCCCAAGCGCCTGACATTTCATCCTTCGAACGACATGGTCCTCGGCTGGACTCCCGACGGCAAGAACATCCTGTTCCGCTCCGACCGCTTCAGCGCGCCTCCGAGCCGCTACACCAAGCTCTTCCTGGTCTCCCCGCAAGGGGGCCCGGCGAAGCCGCTTCAAGTTCCTCGCGCGAGCCTGACCACTTTTTCCCCTGACGGCACCAAGATCGCCTATCTTGAAACTTCCCAGGAATTTCGGACCTGGAAGCGCTATCGCGGCGGATGGAGCCTGCCGATCGCCGTCTTCGACCTGAAAAAGAATTCGTACGAAGAGCTGCCAAAGACCGCGGGCATGGACCTTTTCCCCATGTGGCACGGGAACACCATCTATTTCATCAGCGACCGCGACGGAGTGATGAACCTGTTCAGCTACGACCTCGGCTCAAAGCAAACGAAAAAGCTCACCGACTACAAGGAATACGACATCAAGTGGCCGAGCCTCGGGCCCGACGCCATCGTCTATGAAAACGGCGGTCTGCTCTACGAATTCAATCTCGCCAGCGGCAAGGTGCGCAATCTCCCCGTCGTCGTGCGCGCTGAAGACATCGAAACCCGCCCGGAATTCAAAAACGTCGCGCCATCCATCGGCAGCTACTCGCTCTCTCCTTCGGCAGCTCGCGCTCTCGTCGAAGCCCGCGGCAACATTTTCACCATTCCGGCCGAACACGGCAGCATTCGCACGCTCACCAAGGAGCATTCCGGCATTCACGAACTGAATCCCGCCTGGTCGCCCGATGGCAAGTGGATCGCCTACCTTTCGGACCAGACCGGCGAGTACGAGCTCTACACCCGTCCGCAAATGGGTGGGCAGGAATCGCGCATCACGTCTGATGGCGGAGTCTATCGCTACGGCCCGGTATGGTCGCCGGACAGCAAGAAGCTTCTCTACTGGGACAAAGTGCACCAACTCTGGTTCATCAGCCTGGATGAGAAGAAGCCCATCCTGGTCGACAAGTCCGACTACGGCGACATCGCCGACGGGAGTTGGTCCCCCGACAGCCTCTGGATCACCTATTCGAAGCCCCATCGCCGCGGCTCCAACGACGTCTTCCTCTATTCCTTAGGCACCAAACAGGTCACCAAAGTTTCCGTCGGCTTCTATAGCGACAACAATCCCGTATTCGACGACGGCGGGAAGTATCTTTATTTCATTTCCACCCGCTACTTCTATCCGAGCGTCGGCCAACTCGACCAGCGTTTCAACTATTATTCGACCGACGGCGTTTTCGCAGTCACACTGAAAGCCGATGAAGCTTCCCCTTTTAAGCCTCAGAGCGACGAGGAAAAAGCAGCCGACGAAAAGAAAGACGAAAAAAAGGACGACAAGAAAGACGACAAGAAGTCTGCCGACGCCAAACCCGGAGACAAGACACCGGACGAACAGAAAGATGAAAAGAAAGCAGAGCCGGTTAAACCCATCCAAATCGATCTGGACGGAATCAGCACGCGCATAGCGACTGTGCCCATCAGCGCCGGCATCTTGAATGGTCTTGCCGCGCGCAAGGACAAATTTTTCTATCTCTCCACGCCGCAGGAAGCGCGGCAGTTCGGCACCAACGACCGCACTCCCAAGAGCATCCTTCACGTCTACGAGGTGTCCAAACGCGAAGACAAAGTGCTGCTCGAAGGCATCGACGGCTACGACCTCGACAAGGAAGGCAAGAAAGTGATCTACAAAGCCGGCCCGGTCTACGGCATCGTCGAGGCCGCCCCCGGCAAGGCCAAAGTGGGGGAAGGCAAGCTCAATCTCAGCGAACTGCAGGTCAAGATCGATCCCCGCGAAGAGTGGCGCCAGGTCTTCCGCGAAGCGTGGCGCATCGAGCGCGACTTCTATTGGGATCCGCACATGACCGGCCACAATTGGAAGAAAATTGGCGAGCGCTATGAAGCGCTGCTCCCCTGGGTAGCGCATCGCAGCGATCTCAATTACCTGATAGGTGAAATGATCGCCGAACTGAGCACTTCGCACACTTACGTGAGCGGCGGTGACCAGCCCGCGAAACCTCACGTCAGCGTCGGCATGCTCGGCGCCGATTTAGAGCCCGACGGCGGCTATTTCCGCATCACGAAAATCTATCCCGGCGAAAACTGGAACGACGCCACGCGCTCGCCGCTAACCGAACCGGGACTGAAGGTGAAGGCGGGCGACTACCTCATCGCCGTTGACGGCCAAGAAACGCATTCGAGTCAGGACGTCTATTCTTATTTCCAGGACCTCGCCGGAAAACTCATCACCCTGAAAATCAATTCCAAATCCACACCCGAAGGAGCCTGGGAAATCACTGTGAAGCCCACCAGCGGAGAAAACGGCGTCCGTTATCTCGATTGGACCGACGCCAACCGCCACAAAGTCGAGGAAGCCACCGGCGGCCGCATCGGCTACATGCACGTGCCGGACACCTCCTTCCCCGGCATCATCGCTTTTGACAAACAGTTCACCGCGCAGCTCGACAAGGACGGCATCATCGTCGACGAACGTTACAACTCCGGCGGCCAGATTCCGGATTTTTACACCGAGAAACTCAAGCGCGAGCTGCTTTCCGCGCTCGCCCCTCGCGAAGGAAAAGATGTCCCGTGGCCGCCCGTGGCGATTTACGGGCCAAGAGTCATGATCGTCAACGAGCTCGCGGGTTCGGGCGGCGACGCCTTCCCCTGGTTCTTCCATCGACAGAAAATCGGCCCCATCGTTGGCACGCGCACTTGGGGCGGGCTCGTCGGCATCTCTCGTGGGATTCCCTTGCACGACGGCGGCAACGTCACCGCGCCGGAATCTGCATTCTGGTCGACGGACAACGGTGGCGAATGGATCGTGGAAAACCACGGCGTGGATCCCGACTACGTTGTTCCGCAGCGGCCGGATCTGGTCATCAGCGGCCATGACCCGCAACTCGAAAAGGCCATCGAACTCGCCGAGGAGGCCTTGAGAAACTACCAAGGCCTCCCCCCCAGGCCAAAGTATCCGGTGGCCAAACAATAGCGGCCAACCGCTGCAGATGCTCGAGCGCCTGCCTGTCGATTGGGGATATCCGCACTTTATCGAGCGGCACACGCGTCACCGAGGCAATCGACAAACACCGCCGCGGCCAGCCAAGCGGTCGCGAGGATCCGTCTCGAAAGGCTTCTTGCTGTCCTTCCGATGAGCGCGTCGCCGGGAACTGGGCATCGTTTTGCGCTGCCTTCTGGAATCCCCGCGATTCCCTTCTTGCCATTTCTGGCCGCTAGCCGGGTGGCGCGAAACACATGGCTGGAGGAGGAGTAATCTCTGGCTAAAAGGGCGAAGCGCGGCGGTGCTTGCCTTCGTGCTTGCTCACCGCTTTGCGGTCAGCAAGGTCAGAGTTTCTCCTCCTTTCCAGCTTTGCGTCCCGGACCACCCACAGGGGTATTGGCTAGCGGAGTCCGTTGGCACCGCCATGGTTAGCGATGCGCATCTCGTTTTTCTCCATCACGGCCGGCGCAGCTGCTTAGGCTGAGCGGCAGTGTTGGCCGCTGGTGTCGACGCCGGATCATCCGCATTTTCATCCGATGAGCCGCTGTCTTTGCCGCCGGTCAATCCCGAAAACGCCGACCGCATTACGTCATTGGCGAAGAAATTCTTTCCGTCGATCGGCACCATCATGATTTGCAGCTTGTCCGATAGCCGCTCCGCGATGATTTTCTGTATCAGCATGGGATTGGACTTCAGCACCGACGCTTCGAACTTCATCCGTTCGGCGTCGGCGGCAGCCGTCACGCGGATGCGGTTGGCTTCGGCGTCGGCAAGATTTTTCTGCCGCTCGACCTCAGCCTTGCTATCGATGATCTTTGCCTGCGCCGCGGCTTCCGCGTTTTCGAGCGTCGATTCCTTGCGCGCCTGCGCTTCCAGCTTTGTCTGTTCGATCTGCTTCAGCGGCAGGGTGTACTGCATCGCATCGGCGTCTGCCTTCGCCTGCAAAACGTGCACTTGCGCCTGTGCTTCTGCCGCTTTCACGTCACGCGCCTTCTGCGCCTCCGCTTCCAGCTCGGCGATCTTCACCTGTTTTTGCTTGATCTCCTGTTCCGTGCCAAGTCGCTCGTTCTCCTGTTCCTTCAGCAGGAGCCCTTCAAGTCCCTTGGCATATTCCGCGGGAAGCTGCAGGTCCCGCAGCAGTACTTCCCGCACCATGACTCCGTCACTCGCCAGCCGCGCGGTGACGGCATCGGCGGCCTTGGTCCGCAATTCTTCTCGTTTGGTGGCAAAAATCTCTCGGGTCACGTAATTCGGCGCGAGCTGCCGGTAGATGGTGGACACTACCGGCGCCACCACCTGCTCACCCACCGGTTGCGGCAGATTCGCATGAATCGACTCCAGCCGTTGGGGGTCCAGCCGGTATCGGACGGACACCGCCAGACCAATGTTCAGCCCCTCGCGCGCCTGCACCGTCAGCAGGTCACCTTTTTGTTTGGGATTTTCGGCCGCCACTGTCGAATACACCTGCTCGCGCGTGTCGTAAATCGCGATGGAATCCACCAGCGGCGTAATCAGGTGCATGCCGGGATACAACGTGCCGGGACGCGCGCCCCAAAATTCGCTGACGCGTACTCCCGCCGCCCCGTCCGGGATCACCACAAAGCTCTCCGTGAGCAGCATCACCAGGGCGGCCGCCGCTAGCAGTTCGAGCGCCAGCCGCCAGCGCACCGGCCGGAAAGGGCGGCGAGCCAGCGCCCCCACCTCCGCCCCGGATTCGTCCCTCTTGTCGCGCGAAAGCAAGCGGCGCAATTGCTCCGAGAGAAAAATGTCATAAGCCACCAGAGCCCCCGCACTTCCGAAGAGTCCGGCGCCAAGCAACATCAACAGCCATTTCAAAGCCAACATGGCACTACCCCCTTCTGGCCGTCCCCGCTGCGGCAGCCAACTCCGCCGCTCCCGGCGGGCCGGGGATCCAGCGCCGCCACAGGTTTCCATTCCCGCTGAGTGCAGCGAAGGGCCTGTGCTCTCGGCCTCGAGCCACTGGAGCGCGTTGCCGAATAAACCCGTGCCAGTTCTGCTGTTCCGCGCACCAGTTCTGTATGCACAGGCATCCTTCGAGCCGTCGCCGGCCGCATGATCAGAAACGTCATGTGCAGGAACAGCCAATCGAGCCCGGCTGCGGCGGCCACGGCAAACATTGTGGTGATGACCAGCGTTAGGAATTCGACCATGGCGATCATGACTGGCCTCCGGACCTGCGCTGGGTAGAATTGCACACCACAGGCCAGCAGCTATCTAGCTGATAATAATGCAGTTAGTTCATCGGGCAGGGCGGGATTACTGTGTGGTGTCAAACACAATGTGGGTTGTTTTACTCGGGAGATTTTCTTTGGGTGCCTCTTCCGCTATTACCAGACAACCCCGCATGGCCGCCGGCCTCCAGCAAGGATGGCGATTCTCGCGCCTATCTCCGAATAGGAGGCTGTCGCTTGCCAGTTCGCAGCACAGTTCTGTCCATCTCTTGTGCTAGGCTAACCCTGGAACACCCATGAACCGCGGATCAGGCTTACGTATCGGCAAAATTCTCGGCATCCCTATCTACCTCCACTCGACTTGGGTTTTCATTTTTGCGGCCATCACCTACATGATCGCCGCGCAGTTCAAACAACAGCACCCGCTTTGGACGGAGACACAGCATTGGACCGTGGGGGTTCTGACCAGCCTGCTCTTCTTCGCCTCGGTTCTCTTCCACGAGCTCTCCCACAGCGCGGTGGCCCAGCACTACAACATTCGCGTCGTTTCCATCACCCTGTTTCTGTTCGGGGGCCTGGCGCGCATTGAGCGCGAACCTTCCAGGGCCATTCAGGAATTCAACATCGCGATTGCTGGACCACTGGCCAGTGGCTTCCTGTCCGGCGGTTTTTTTGGCTTAACGCTTCTCTTCCCGTATAGCCAGACGGTCGGAGCGCTGGCCACCTGGCTCTGTGGGACCAATGCCGCTCTAGCGGTGTTCAATCTCTTGCCCGGATTTCCTCTCGACGGAGGAAGAATTTTCCGCGCCATCGTTTGGGGAGCGACCAAAAGTTTTGAGAAGGCCACTCGCGTCGCGGGCGCCAGCGGAAAAATGATCGCCTACGCGATGATTCTTTTTGGCGCGTGGGGCGTCGTTCACGGCAATGTGCAGATGCTCTGGACGGTCTTGATCGGATGGTTCATTTTGAACGCCGCGCAGGAGAGCGTCGCTCAAATGGCCATCCGGGAAACCCTCGCTGGCCTCAGCGCTGCCGACGTTATGAGCAAGGAAGTGCCCACAGTTCCGGGACACATCACTCTGGAGGAATACGGCACCGAAGTGCTGCGCACCGGCCGACGCTGCCATCTGGTGGTCAGCGACGATCGCCTGGTCGGCATGATGAACGTTCATACCCTCAACGCTATCCCCCGCGAGGAGTGGGCCCACAGCTCCGTCCAAGCGGCCATGATTCCCCGGCAAAAGATTCTATGGACATCGCCGGACGAGCCGCTCCTGGGTTTGCTCGAGCGGCTCCTGAGCGCGGATGTCAATCAGATGCCTGTGGTGAGCGGCGCCCGCGACGATGCGCCCCAAATCGTTGGAATCGTCACCCGCGACTCCATTCTCCGGGTCATGCAGACGCGTTCCGAACTCGGTCCGGTTGCCACCAGCAGGTAGCTGGCTCCCGTCGGATTCACGTTTTTTCTTTTGTGGTGATTTGTTCTTCGGAAAAGGAATCAATCCGCGACCACTGATTGTTCCCCGAACGAGTTCGCCGTTTCCTTTGGCTGCCGCGACTCCAGCGTGACGCGCACTCCATGTCGCGGCCTCAGCGTGATGGAGGCCAGCGGCACTACCGGATGATTCGCCACCAGCGGCAATCGAAACTTCCGCGCGATCGTCGCCAGAATCAGCGCCGCTTCCATCAGCGCAAACGCATTCCCGATGCACTGCCGCGGCCCGCCACCAAACGGAAAATAAGCGAACCGCGGCAATCGTTTCAATAAATCATCTTCCCAGCGCTCCGGCCGGAATTCTTCCGGCGCGTCGTACCATCGCGGATCTCGATGCACCACCCACTGCGCCATGGCCACACCCATTCCTTTGGTCACCGCGTAGCCCGCAATTTCATGATCCTCGACGGCCAACCGCGCCATGCCCCACGCTGCCGGATACAGCCGCAGAGATTCCGTGATGACGTGTCCCGTATAACGAAGTTTCGGCAGATCATCGAGAGTCGGAGCGCGATCGCCGAGCACGGCATCGAGCTCGGCATGCAACTTTGCTTGCACCGCGGGATGCCGCGCCAGCAGCCACCACGTCCAGGAAAGGGTGCTGGCCGTGGTCTCGTGGCCCGCCAGGAACAACGTGATGGTCTCATCACGAAGTTGCCGGTCGGTCATTCGCGAACCGTCTTCGTCTTGCGCCGAAAGAAGCATCGAGAGAAGATCGCCGGCATCGCGCCCGGAAGCGCGCCGCTCAGCGATAATTCGGTACAGAATTTTCTCGATCTGCTTCACTTCCCGCCTTACGCGCAGATTCGTGGGAGTGGGCAGCCAATGGGGCACAAAAATGGTGCGCCTGAAATTGGCGCCGATTTCCAGCAACAGTTCCAGTGATTTCCCAACCTCTTGCGCGTCGCGCTCGACATCGGCATCGAACAGCGTTTTTGCCACGATCTCGAGCGTCAGCCTCATCATTTCTTGATGCGCGTCGCGCTCTTCCCCACCCCGCCAGCCTTCGACCATTCGCTCCGTGTAGTCCACCATGGTCGCCGCATACGAAGCGATCCGCGCGCGGTGAAACGCCGGTTGCGCCAGCCGGCGCTGCCGCAGCCAAAAATCCCCTTCGCTGGTCAGCAAGCCCTCGCCAAAGACGTGCCGGTTGGCCCGCAGCACTCTGCCTTTCGAATATTTGCGGGCGTTGGTGACCAGCACTTCTTCGATCAAGCTGGGATGGTTGATGAACACCGTCTTGAAATTCAGTACGCGCAGCCCCGCGACGTCGCCATACTCGCGCGCGACCTTGGTGAAGTATTCCAGCGGATTGTTATTGAGCGGCCCGAGCGACCATCGTTTGAGCCCTTCGGAGGGCCCCGCGGGAAATTTGTTGCGAATCGCTGGCCACATCGAATGATGCTATGCCGGCGGTCGCGCTCCCGTCAACGCGCCGCGCGCGGGAAGCACTCAGATTCCTCTCGCGCGGAGCGCCCGGATTCGAAAACCTCCGCGCCGGAAATCGACAGTCACCTTTGAAAATCCAGCGGTTGTCAATCTCGCGAACGCCGACGCGGGCGTCACCGGCACAAACGTGCTCCGGATGTGCCCCACGCGGTTCAGCCACCCATCCGGAATCTCCAGCGCCAGGAACACTCCAGCCGGCCGAAGCACCCGCCAAATTTCAGCAAAAGCGCGATCCTGCAGCTGTTCGGAGCGCAAGTGGTGAAACATCAGGATCGCGATAGCCGAAGAAAATGTCCCGTCCGAAAAAGGCAGCGTCGCAGCATCCCCCTGAACCACCGTCACACTCGCGCCATCGACGCGTCGACCGAGCTTCGCCGCAAACGCGTGGTCGTACTCAAGACTTGTCACCCGCGTGGCAAGATGCCCCAACTCCTTTGTTGCTGCACCCGGCCCCGCGCCAAGCTCTAGTACGTGCTCGCCAAGCTCCGAACCTTCGAGAATCCACGGCAGAAGTTGCCGCCGCGTTACATAGCGCCAGAACGGCGACCCACAGAACCAAGTTTCGAGTCCATTCATCGATAGCTCGGAGGGCTTCGAGGCCCCTCAACTCTAACGCAAGCCCGCCGGCTCAGTGAAGCAAAGTGTGGATTTGGCGTAACGAAGAAGCGAATTGATCGGCGTTATAAGCCGAAGGATTTTCGAGCTGCTGGAATAATTCATTGATGGCCGCGCGGACTTCGGCGGCGTTCGCCGGCTTGGCGTCGTTGCTATACGCGACATAGAGCGAATCGATGGCCATGGCCGCCTGCTCCGCTGCGCGCTCGTCGGCCAGCGCAATATTCTCTGCGTCGTCCGAAATGCGCTGGAGCATGCGCAGCGCAACCGCTTGACCGTACTGCATGGTCCGAAGTCGTTCCGCGATACGCTGGGCCAGCGGCGCCGCCGCCGAAGCCGCCGGCGCGACAACGTTACGATCCGGATTCAGCTTGCTCATCTCTTCGGAAACGGCGAGCAGTTGACGGTCTAGTTCTTGCGCGTTCGCCGAGTCAATCTGCTTCGCTAGCAGTCGAAATACCGCGTACCTCGAGCTGTTCCATGCCGGATCACCGGGACGCCGCCCAACGTAGCCATGTTCCTGCCGCCAACTGTCTTTCGCAGCGCCCAGCGCATGGTGACACGCGAAGCAGGAAAGCTCAGAATACTCCGGCCACACATCTTTTTTATCGGCGCGTTCATTCCTCGCGCGCCAAGTCAGCCGCTCCATCGCCGTGCGCAGTTGCACCGCTTGTCCGGCGCTCCACTCGCGCACACCTACCCAAGCGGCGTCCTCTGCGGGTTTTCCCGGCTCCGATTCGCGCGGAACCTTCCAGTGACGCGGCATCACCGCCGAGAACGAATCCAGCTCGAAATACAAATCCGGATGCCCCGCCGCAATCATCTGGTGATCAACGAATTTGTTTCTGGTCCCCAGATGGCATTCCAGGCATTTCTCCGTGCGGTGAATGACGTCCCGAGTGTCGTGCATTCCCGCCGCGACTGATTTTTCATGCGGCCACGCTCTTGTGGCGTGCGGTCCCAGCCACGCCGACGCCGGCCCGTGGCAGTTTTCGCAGGATACGCCTTCTGAGATTTCAAACGCGCGTCCGCGCTGCTCCGGCGCCGGGTTCAACGCATGGCACGCCAGGCACTTGGGCGCTTCTTCCGCCTTCGCGCCCAGTTTCAGGATGAGCGCCATGCGCTCGCCAACCTCTCCGAGCAACGCCTGATACGCCCGGCTGTGTTTGTCCCTGATGATCCACGTCGAATATTCGTTCTGCAAAATCCGGCTGTCCGGGATGGGCTTCACGCTTCCGTGACAACTCGTCGCTGCACACGACCCCGGTCCAAGATATTTGATGGGCTCATTCTGCGCCGCAAGCAACGCCGTGAGCGTCATGAACCATGCGCATAAGACCACACGGAGCATCGAGGAGTGGGAGGCTTTGCGCATTCGGTATGCCGGCGAGGTCTGTTTGCTTATATCGTTTGCACCGCGTGGAAGTCAACGGGCGGCGTTGCCTTTTTCGCGCCGCGCCGCGAAAAGCCAAACGCGTGCTATTTACACCCGCCTTCCCTGCCAGTAGTATGCAGGGTATTCAGCACGCCACTTCGCGCCGCGCATCTCTTGGAAAACATGCTCGGCGCCTTTCGCGCGAGACGGGGCGCCGTGATCTTCGACGACCTTCGGGCCATCCAGCTTCGTTGCGGTTTCCTACCCCAGGCGGAACTCCAGGGTCTTTCACAACGCACCCAGACGCCCCTCTACCAAATCCACAGCGTCGCGAGTTTCTATCCTCATTTTCATCTCCTCCCGCCGCCCAAAGCGGAGGTTCGCGTCTGCGCTGACATGAGCTGCCATCTCAACGGCGCTTGCGAGTTGCGCGCCGATCTCGAGCGCCGCTTCGCCAATTCGCGGCCAGAAGATGTACAGATTCGCGACGTCTCCTGTCTCGGCCGCTGCGATCATGCTCCGGCAATTTCCATCAACGATCACATCTTCACCGATGTCACCGCCGCTCACGCCGAACTGATCGCCCGCCGCGCCATCCAAGGCAACGCCATTCACGAGCCGCATCCCGAGCACCCACGGATCGCTTGCAAAGCCGATCCCTATGGCGAGAGTGAAAAGTACGGCGTCGTCCGCAAGCTCACTCAATCGAAGGGCTGGGAGGCGGTCCTCGCCCAGCTCAAAGCCGCCGAACTGAAAGGCATGGGCGGCGCGGGATTTCCCACCAGCATGAAATGGGATCTCGTTCGCCAACAGCCCGATCCCGTGAAATACGTTGTCTGCAACGCCGATGAAAGCGAGCCCGGCACCATCAAGGACCGCTTCATCATGACCAATCTGCCTCATCTTCTCATCGAAGGCATGATCATCTCCGGCCTGGTTACCGGCGCTAAGCGCGGCATCCTCTATATCCGCCACGAATATCATCTTCAGGAAGAAATCCTTGGCACAGAGATTCGCCGCTGTTATGGCCAGGGACTTCTAGGCAAGGGGCTTCTTGGCAGCGACATGGATTTCGATCTGGAGGTTTTTGTCAGCCCCGGCGGCTACATCTGTGGTGAAGAAAGCGCGCTCATCGAAGCCCTCGAAGGCCATCGCGCCGAGCCGCGCAACAAGCCTCCCTTCCCCGGCCAGATCGGCCTTTGGCAAAAACCCACGGTCATCAACAATGTCGAAACCTTCATCAACGTTCCGCAAATTCTCGCACGCGGCGTCGATTGGTTCGTCTCCCAAGGCGCCGGTGGCTCGCGCGGCTTGAAATTTGTCGCTGTGAGCGGCCACGTTACCCACCCCGGCATTTTCGAAGTTCCCATGGGCGTGCCCATCGGCGATATTATCTTAAACCACGCCGGCGGCCTTCGTAGCGGCCGTCAACTAAAGGCTTTCGCCCCGTCCGGCCCCTCGTCAGGCTACCTTCCCGCTTCGATGGCGGATGTCCGTCTCGACTTCAAAGCTCTGGCCGAAGCCGGCTCCATGCTGGGCTCTGGCGCCATTGTCGTCTGCGACGACACCACTTGCATGCTGGACATGGCCCTCAACGCTGTGCGCTTCTATCGCAACGAATCCTGCGGCAAATGTGTCCCCTGCCGCGCCGGCTCGCAGAAAATGGCCGACATGGTCGTGCGCTGGACGCAAGGCGGGGTGCCTGAAACACAATATCGCGCCGATCTCGCGCTCCTCGCCGAGCTCTCCGAGGCCATGAGTCTCACTTCGATCTGCGGCCTCGGCCAGATCGCGCCTGCGCCGATTCAATCTGTGCTGAAGCATTTTCGCACTGAAGTTGATGCCCACGTTTTGCATGGCCAATGCCCCAGCGGAATTTGCTTTACGCCCGCGGCGCGCGCCGGCGAAGCCCAGCGTGTGGGAATCCGCCCTTGATTATTATGACCACGGCAACCACACCTGTGGGCTTTGTCGACATATCCCTCGACGGCCAACCCGTCCGCGTACCCGCCGGCACGAGCGTTTTCGATGCCGCGCGCGTGAACGGCATCAATATCCCCACGCTTTGCCATCTTCAAAACCAGACACCCGTCGGCGTCTGCCGCCTCTGTGTTGTGGACACCGGCGCCCGTGTACTCGCCGCCTCCTGCGTCCGCCCGGTCGAACCCGGCATGAAAGTTGTCACCAACTCGGAAAAAGTAGTGAATGCGCGCAAAACGCTTCTTGAATTGTTGATGTCCGATCACCCATGGCCTTGCGCGCGCCAGCAGAATTCGGGCGACTGCGAATTGGAGACGCTGGCAAAAGCCGCCGGCGCTTCACCATCCCGCTTCGCGAAACGCACGGTGGCCCGCGGCAAGGATGATTCTTCCCTGGCCATCGCCGTCGACCACGACGCCTGCATCCTTTGCGACCGCTGCATCCGCGCTTGCGACGAAGTCAAAAGCAATTTTGTTCTCGGCCGCATGGGCAAAGGCTATTCCGCCGGTATTGCCTTCGATCTTAATTCTCCGATGGGCGATTCCACGTGTATTTCCTGCGGCGAGTGCATGGTCTCCTGCCCCACGGGCGCGCTAACCAACAAAAGCGTCGTGGGCACGGTGATCGCTGCCGGTCCGGATGCGCAGGGACTGGAAGCCGAGGATCTTTTGCAGATCCCCGTATTCAACGGGGTCTCCGGAACCTTCCTCGAACTCAATCGCGGCGCCATCGTCAAGCACCGCTTTCGCAAAGACCAAATCATCTGCCGCGAAGGCGAATTCGGTTCCACGGCTTATTACATTCTCGAAGGAAAAGCCAAAGTCTCCATTTCCACCCCCATGGCCCACGTCAAGACCCAAGGCGGCGCAAAGGGCTTCTTCAAGCGGCTGACCAGCACACTCGTCGCGCGCGAAGAAGACCAGCGCGAGGAGGAAGCGCGCGACAGAACCATTCCCATCGACGCCTCCGTCGACCTCGCTTACGGCAATCCCGTCGCCGAGCTCGGCCCCGGCGATCTCTTTGGCGAGATGACCTGCATGAATTTTTATCCGCGCTCCGCCACAGTCATGGCGCAATCCGATGTCGTGGCTTTCGAGATGCTGCGCAATGTGCTCGACATCATGCTTAAGAACAAAACCTTCCGCGCGCAGCTCGACCAAACGTATCGCCGCCGCGCTCTTGAAAATCATTTACGCGGCGTACCCATGTTCGCCGGCCTTTCACCGGAGTTCATCGAGCACCTCAAGAAAAGTGTTGAGCTCGAGCGCTATGCGCCAGGCCAAGTCATCGTTCAGCAAGGCGCCCCGGCAGACAGCTTCTATCTCGTTCGTATCGGTTTCGTGAAAGTTTCGGAGAACTATCCCGGCGGCGAACTCGTTCTGGCCTATCTCTCTCGCGGCGACTACTTCGGCGAAATAGGCCTCCTCGGCGGCGGCGTTCGAACCGCCACTTGCACCGCTCTCGATCACGTCGAACTCGTTCGAATCTCCGGAGACGACTTCCGCGATATGGTTGCGCTCTTCGCCAGCGTTCGAATCGGTCTCGAAGCCGTGGCGGCAGAGCGCCGCGCCGCAAACCAACAGCGCATGCACATGGTTCACAACGTTCCCATCGATCAATTCCTCTCGCAAGGATTGATGGAAGCACAGAGCCTGCTGATTCTGGATTTGCAAAATTGCACGCGCTGCGATGCTTGCGTCAATGCGTGCGCCGACGCGCACGACGGCATTACGCGGCTCGTCCGCGATGGACTGCGCTTCGACCAATATCTCGTCGCCACGAGTTGCCGCCAGTGCCGCGACCCACTCTGCATGGTCGGCTGCCCAGTGGGCTCGATTCGAAGGCGAAATTCGCTGGAAGTCATCATCGAGGATTGGTGCATCGGCTGCGGCCTGTGCGCGCAGAATTGTCCGTACGGCAACATCAATTTGCATCCATTCGAAGTGTTGGTCGACGATCCCGAGCGGACCGGGCGCAAAAAAGCTGCCATCAGGCAGAAAGCAACTTCTTGCGATCTGTGCATGAACTTGAAAGAACCAAGCTGCGTCTACGCCTGCCCGCACGACGCCGCGCACCGCGTCGACCCGCGCACATTTTTTGCCACCATGCTCGGCCAAGGCTCCGCGAAATGAGAATGGACCAGACGCAACGCGGTTGGGCCCTCGCCGCACTGGCAATTCTGGTGAGTTCCGCAGTCGTGTACGTCTTCTACGACCTGGATGCTCCACAAGGCCCGCGCGGCGGCAGCATGATCGGCCTCACGTTCGGCGCCGTCGGCTTCGCTTTTATGATCTTTTCCGCGCTCCTTGGAGCACGGAAACGTGTTCCCACGTGGCGCGTGGGCCGAGCGCAAGCGTGGATGCGCGGTCATCTCTGGCTCGGGTTGCTTGCCCTACCGCTGATCCTTTTTCACGGCGGCTTTCATTTTGGCGGCACGCTCACGCGCGTCCTGATGTGGCTACTAATGATCACCGTTCTCAGCGGCGTGTTCGGCGCAGGGCTGCAGCACTACATCCCGCCGGTAATGACATCGGACGTGCGGCTCGAAACCATTTACGACGAGATCGGCCGCGTTCGAACGCTACTTCGCGAAGAGGCCGATCGCGCGGTCGAATCTCTCTGCGGTTCCCTAGGCCTGCACAAAACTTCGGACCAAGAAGGCCGGCGCGCGGGAGGCTTCACCGCGTTGCGGACCATGGCCGCGTCCGCGGTTCCCTTGCGCACATCAGCCGCCGTCAGTGCCGGTGCGAGCGCCGCGGTGGCTGCGGCTCCGGAAATCATATTGTTGAGCGCAGAAGAAAGCGCGCCGCTCCGCCGTTTTTACCTCGACGAGATGCGTTCGTTTCTGGAGCGCTCAAAACAGCGCGGCCAGCGCCTCGGCGATGCCGCGAAGGCCAGCAGCGTTTTCACCGGCCTGCGCACGTTGTTACCAGCGGCCGCGCACGCCACGCTGGCTGACCTCGAAGACATTTGCGACGAGGCCCGGCAGCTCACGCGCCAGGAACGCCTGCACCACTGGCTGCACGGCTGGCTGCTGCTGCACATCCCGCTTTCACTCGCATTGATCTTACTTGGCGCGATTCACGCGGTGATGGCGTTGCGGTATTAGCATTCGAGTGGCGCCGAGAAATCGCACCGAACGCTAGAAACCTCGAGCTCGAGGGAAAAGTGGCGCGCACACGCACAACAAAAAAACTCGCGCAGCGCATCGACCTCAACTATTTCAAGCGGCCGACGCCGCTGAAGCGCGCCAAATTCTGGCTCAGCTTGCTGCTGCCTTTGCTGGCACTGACTTGGATCGCGTGGCGCGGTTTTTCCGGAGACCAGCGCGTGTACTCGAGCGGGCGTATGTCGGAGACTCATGCGGTCCTCGAAAAAGAATGTGTGGCGTGTCACGTGCAAAAATCGGGCGCGCTCTCCGCGAAAGCTTCCGACAACGCCTGTCTCGAGTGCCACGATGGGCCCACGCATCACGCCGTAGGCATCGGCGGCAGAAAAGAACTCACCTGCGCCGAGTGCCACGCAGAACACAAAGGCCGGGTTGATATTTCCGCTGTCAGCAATCAAACCTGCGCGGTATGCCATGCCGATCTCCGGGCCAACGGCGGTACTTCTCATTACGCATCCAACATTCGCAGCTTCGAAGACGGGCATCCGGAATTTGCAGCGCTGGTCGTGGACTCCACCGGTACGGTGCGTGGTCCCAGCACGGTCAAGCTCAATCACGCGATCCACATGCAGCCAATTCGCCGCGGACCTACTGGCCCCACCGTGCAGCTCGGCTGCGCCGATTGCCATCGCCCCCCGGCCGTTCCCCCGCCGGCAACCTATTCTGATTCAAACTATGTGGGCGCCAAAGTCAGTTATCGGGAATCCCTGAGACTCACTGCGGGTGTTGCGAACGCGCTGTCGCCGCGCCGCCCACCCTCAGGCCGCGAGTTGCTGGCGCCGGTAAAATTCGCTAACGCCTGCGCTGGATGTCACTTGCTCACGTTTGACGAGCGGTTCGATTTTGGCGTTCCCCACGACCAGCCCGAAGTCGTGCGAGCCTTCGTGGTTAAAAAGTTTCAACAATATATCGCCGAGCACCCCAATGAACTGCGCGAGTCGCGCGATCCGAAGCGCGACCTCAGCGGGAAACCGCGGTCACCTGAATTTCGAGTTCTCACCCCAGGGCAATGGATCGCGGAACGCTCGACCGCCGCTCAAGAACTGCTCTGGCGCAAGACCTGCGCTCAATGTCATGCGCTCACCTATAGGCATGCGGGTCGTCTTGATCAGCTGCCGCGCTTGCCGCCCTGGTTGCACTCCCCAAACGGCCCTAGCCCTGACCACGAGCCGCGGCCAGAAATCGAGCCCACGCTCACCACGCTTCGCTGGATGCCGCACGCCAAATTTGACCACGACGCGCACCGTAGCTTCTCCTGTGTCAGTTGTCACGAGAAGGTGCTCAAAAGCACGGAATCAAGCGACGTGTTGTTGCCGGGAATCCAAACTTGCAAAACCTGTCATGCGCCCGGGCCGGAGCACGCAGAATCGCGCTGCTTCGAGTGCCACACCTATCACGATTGGTCGAAAGGCAAGGAAATCACGCCGAAATTCACGCTGCCGGCGCTCCGCACCGGCAGCCGCTAGATCTCCGTTGGGATTCGTGGCCGACCTTCTTTACAGATAAAGGAAAGCGGCGTACCGGAGCACCACCGGAGCACGGGGCAAGGTGCTACGCTCCCTCATTCCATCTTGAGGCATGACGCTCACGCATGATTCACAAGCGCCATCATATCGGGCGCGTAGCGATCACCGACGACCTCCATCTGCGCGAAGCGGGCCTGAATCTCCTGCAAGTCGGTGGCGGTAAGCTTTACGTCAAGTGCGCCCATGTTCTCCTCGAGATAGCGCACTCGCTTCGTGCCAGGGATGGGGACGAGGTCATGGCCCTGGGCAAGAACCCAGGCGAGGGCCAATTGTGCGGGGGTCGAGCCTTTCTTGCTGGCGAGCTCTTTTACCGCGTCGGCCAGTCTAAGGTTCGCTGGCAACGCTTTCTCCCCGAAACGCGGATTCGTCCGGCGCCAATCACGGGCATCCAGATCCTCGAGTTTTTGGATCACGCCTGTTAAGAAGCCGCGCCCGAGCGGGCTGTAGGGCACAAAGGTGATCCCCAATTCGCGGCAGGTGGCCAGTACGCCATTCGTCTCGACGTCGCGGGACCACAGGGAATACTCGCTTTGCAGCGCCGCGATGGGATGAATCTTGGCGGCGCGCCGCAACGTTTCGGGACCGGCCTCTGATAGTCCGAGCGCGCGTACTTTGCCGGCCGAGACCAGTCCGGCCATGGCGCCGACAGTGTCCTCAATCGGAACTTTCGGGTCGACACGGTGCTGATAGAAGAGATCGATGGTTGCGATCCCCAGCCGCTTAAGACTTGCGTCGCAAGCGCGCCGGACATTTTCAGGCGAACTGTCAACGCCCCTGATGCCGTCGGGACTGAAGCGGAACCCGAATTTGGTGGCGATGATCACACTATCACGGGATACCTCGCGCAGAAAACGGCCAAGCAATTCTTCATTGGTGTAAGGCCCGTAGATCTCGGCGGTATCAAGGAAATTGCCGCCGAGCTCCAGATAGCGGCGAAGAACGCGGAGCGATTCCGCTTCATCAGCCGGTCCATAAGCAAAGGACATGCCCATGCAACCGAGTCCCAGGGCAGAAACAAACGGACCGTTGCTTCCAAGCTGACACTTTGGCATGAAATTCACGTCGTTAAACCTCCCCTGGATTGGATGAATTCCCTTTTCATTTGGGTACAGTTTCTGCCGCTACGGCGTCGGCTTTCCTTCGATACAATAAGAAGCGACGGGCGCATACGGCCCGCACATTGAGACTTTCATGCCCTCCCTAACGACAGACGCCCCTCGGCTCAGCGTGCCTCCGGTTCGCGCAACTGCCAGCGAGCATGAAGGTACGGCGCGCGCGTTCTGGCGCGTGCTGACCCGCTTCGATTCCTCAAAGGTCTCTCCCTACCTGGCCATGCGAAACTCGCTTGGCGTCCTCCTACCTCTGGCCGCCGGAATCGCGCTGAACATGCCGCGAGGCGGCGTGGTGGTGGCCAGTGGCGCGCTCAACGTAGCTTATTCCGACGGGAACGATCCCTACGCCCAGCGCGCCAAGCGCATGCTCTCTTCCAGCATCCTGGGCGCGCTGGCCGTTCTTCTCGGATCGCTTTCCGGCAGCCACAATGCCGCGGCCGTCATCATCGCCACACTGTGGGCTTTTGCCGCAGGTATGTTTGTCGCCGCCGGCGCCACCGCCGCGGATCTCGGAGTGGTCAGCCTGGTCACACTGCTGATTTATGCCGCGCAGCCGTTGACCTCCCATCAGACCTTGATCTCCTCCGCGCTGGCCCTAGGCGGCGGAATTCTACAGACGGCGCTGTCTGTGGCGCTCTGGCCGGTGCGGCGCTATGAACCGGAACGGCGAGCACTCGCCAGTTTCTTTCTCGCACTGGCGCGCTCGGCACAACAGCCGCTGAGCGCCACTTCGGCGCCGCCGGCGACGATTCACAGCACGCAAGCGCAAGAAGCTCTCTCCGGTCTCGACCGTGAGACCTCTATCGAAGCCGTTCGCTATCGCGCTTTGCTCAGCCAGGCAGAGCGCGTTCGACTCAGCCTAGTGATGCTTTCGCGCTTGCGTATACGCATGCAACGCGAGAGTCTCAGGCATTCCAGCGTGCAGGTTCTCGGCGACTACTTGAAAGACGCAGCGCACGCTCTCGAAGCGATCGGCGAGTCCCTGATTTCCGGAATACCGGCCGAAGCCTGCAAAGCGATGCTTGCCGACTGTGAAGCCCTGACGCTCCGGTTGCGGCAAGAAACCGATAGCTTGCCGCCCTCTTTCCTGGCCGCCGTTGCGAAAGACGCGCGTTTCCAAATGGACGCACTCAATGGCCAGCTTCGCGCCACCTTCGACCTGGCTGCAAACGCCACTCCCACCGGCCAAGCGGCGTTCGTGAAACAACAAGCCCAACAGCCCTGGTCGCTTCGCCTTGGCGGCGTGGTGGCCACACTGCGCGCTAATTTGAATCTGCCATCTTCGGTGTTCCGTCACGCCATCCGCTTGGCGACCCTCGTGGCTTTCGGCAACGGGCTGGAGCGCGCCTTCTACTGGCACCGTTCCTATTGGCTCCCCATGACCATCGCTCTGGTGTTGAAGCCGGAATTCACGACTACGTTCAGCCGGGGGCTCTTACGGATCGGCGGAACCATCGTGGGGCTTTTCCTGGCCACCGCACTCTTTCGCTTTCTTCCCGAGAGCCTGGCGCTCCACATTATTTTGATCTTTGTATTCACGCTGCTGCTGCGCTGGGTTGGTCCTGCTAACTACGGAATTTTCGCGGTGGCCATCAGCGCTCTCGTGGTTCTTCTGATCGCCATCACGGGAGTGTCGCCGAGCGAAGTCATCTGGGCGCGCGGAGTCAACACGGTGGCAGGTGGCGCGCTCGCGCTTCTCGCCTATCGGATTTGGCCGACTTGGGAACGCACTCTGGTTTCCGAGAGGGTTGCCGAAATGTTGGATGCTTACAGGGAATATTTTCACTGCCTTGTGGAGTCCTCCGTGCGGAACGAAACCCGGAGCGCCGGCGAACTCGATCGCGTACGGCTGGGCGCGCGCATGGCCCGCACCAATCTGGAAGCATCGGTCGACCGGATGGGCGCGGAACCCGGAACGACGGCGGCGCAAATAAACCAAGTGAATGCGCTGCTGGCCAGTTCGCACCGTTTTGTGCATGCGATGATGGCCCTGGAGGCCGGCTGGCTGCATACCGCTGCCGTTCCGGCACGGACGGCATTCCGCACGTTTGCGGCGGACGTGGAGAAGACTCTCGATTTGCTCGCGGCGGCTCTTCGCGGCACGCGCGTGCAGTTGAAGGAGTTTCCGGACTTGCGCGAGGATCACCACGTTCTGCTGCAGTCTGGCGATCAGAAAATCGAGCGCTACGCGCTGGTCAACGTGGAAGCGGACCGCATCGTGAATAGCCTGAACACGCTGCGCGAGCAGGTGATGGAGCACTTGCACCCAAAAACTGCGGCGTAAAGACGACACGCCGGACTCGCTCTGCTCTCGGCGGGGCGGAAAGTGGCATGCTGCGGCGGCCAAGCGATGAGGAGATGCGATGAAGCGACACGCGCTCACGGTGCTGATGAGCTTGGTGGCGGCGGTGATCAGCGGAGCGGTTTTTGTGGTTGCGCTGTTTCATCAATATGCGCTCGTGGAGGTCGCGGCTAGCATCCTCACCGGGCTGCAAGTTTTTTTCCTGAGCTCGGCAATCGGCGACCTGCTCGAGCAAGAAAAAGCGCCGAACCGGGTGAGAAATTCTGCGGTCGTGCTGGTCACGGTTTTCCTGGTGGCGCTTTATTCCTTCACGCGATATTTCCACTAGACCAGGGATTTAGCAATGCTGCCGTCCCAAAGTGCGGCCGCACTTCGGGAGACAACCCAAGCGAAGTTCACCTGCGAGGAGTGCGGGTTCTCAGCCAACGCTGATGGCGTTGCCGCCATGAACATTAAAGAGGCAGGCCTTGCCTGGTTAGCTTGTGGAGATACTTCGCCTGAAGTAAGGGGCGTCGGCCCAAGAACCCGGGCATTCATGCTTAGGCAGGGAGCCAGTAGGAATCCCCTTCCTTCAGGAAGGGGAGGATGTCAGCGTGCCGGATTGCGAGTTGAAGATTTCGCGGGTGGCGGGATAGATGCGGCGGAACGCGGAATAGCTGGCGTTGAGGGTGGCGACGGAGGCGGGTTGGGGATTGACGCGCGAGGCCACGCGAACGACGGCGTGGCAGGCGGCATCAACGGAAGACCACATGCCGGCGCCGACGCCGGCGAGAATTGCGGCCCCGTAGGCAGCGCCTTCGTCGGCTTCGACGATTTCGACGGCGCGGCCGTAGATGTCGGCCTGGATCTGACGCCAGAGCGGGGAGCGTGCGCCACCGCCGCCGAGGCGGATGTTGGTGACGGGGACATCCATTTCCTGGAAGAGGGTGAACGTGTCGCGGAGGCTGAAGGCCACGCCTTCGAGGATGGCGCGAACAACATGGGCGCGAGTGTGCGAGGCGGTGAGACCGACGAGGGCACCGCGAGCGCTGGAATCGAGATGCGGTGTGCGCTCTCCCATCAGATAAGGAGTCCACAAGAGGCCATCGGAACCGGCGGGAATTTTGGCGGCTTCGGCGGTGAGGCGATCGTAGGATTCGCGCGCACCACTGGAGTCCACTGCAAAATTGTCGCGGAACCATCGCAAAGATAGCCCGGCGGCCTGCGTGACGCCCATGACATGCCAGCGTCCCGGTATAGCGTGGCAGAAGGTGTGCATGCGACCGCGGGGATCGAGCGCGGGGCGATCCGTGGCGGCAAAAACGACGCCGGAGGTGCCGATCGTGGCGCTGACTGTTCCAGCCGCGACGATACCCATGCCGGTGGCACCAGCGGCCTGGTCGCCCGCACCCGCTACAACCGGCGTACCAACGCGCAGGCCTGTTTCTGCGGCCCCTTTACTAGAAATTTGTCCGCAGACATCTGAAGATTCGTGCAGCGCGGGCAGCAAGCGTTCATCGATTTCGGCGGCCTCGAGCATCTCCGGCGACCAGCGGCGATGGGCAACATCGAGAAGTAATGTGCCGGAAGCGTCGGCCAAATCAGTGGCGCGTTCACCGGTGAGGCGAAAACGGACGTAGTCCTTCGGAAGCATCACGGCACGAACACGTTTCCAGTTTTCAGGTTCGTTCTCTCCGACCCACAGCAATTTTGTGAGCGTGAAATTCGCCAAGGCCGGATTGCAAGTGAGCTGAATCAGCCGCTCCTGGCCGATTTTGGCGGTCAGATCGCGGCACTGCTTTTCGGTGCGGACGTCGCACCAGATCAATGCGGGGCGCACGACGCTTCCCTGCTCGTCCAGCATGACCGCGCCGTGCATTTGACCGGAGAAGCCGACGCAGGCGATTTCCTCGGCGCTAAGGTTTGCACCCGCGATGGCTTGGCGGACCGCGATGGAGGAGGCACGCCACCAGTCTTCCGGCTGCTGCTCGGCCCAGCCGATCTGCGGCGAAGCGAAAGGCTGGTGTTCTTCAGTGGCGGAGGAAGCGACACGGCCGTTGCAATCGATGACCGTCGCGCGTGTCCCTCCGGTACCAACGTCTATTCCCAGTA
>Ga0209158_1000131_pt1 | contig 57376 bp, 46 predicted proteins | sample GraSoiAngelo_140_FD_185897 | JGI IMG/M metagenome (GOLD analysis project Ga0209158, IMG submission 185897) | Grasslands soil microbial communities from the Angelo Coastal Reserve, California, USA - 14_0929_12_30cm (SPAdes) (version 2) | ecosystem: Environmental > Terrestrial > Soil > Grasslands ...
CACCATCGCGATCTTGATCATGTCGCTGGCCGTCCCCTGCACCGGCGCGTTCATGGCCATGCGCTCGGCCGCGCCGCGGGCGACCGGGTTCTGGCTGAGCAGATCGGGCAGATAGCGCCGCCGGCCCAGCACGGTCGTCACGTACCCGCGCTCCCTGCCCTCGGCCAGCGTGCGATCGATGAAGGCGCGCACCCTCGGGTGCGTCGCGAAGTACGCGCTGATGTAACGTTGCGCCTCCTTCTGGTCGATCCGCGTCGCCTGGGAGAGGCCAAAGGCGCTGACGCCGTAGAGGATCGCGTAGTTCGCGCTCTTGGCGATGGTGCGCTGCAGCGACGTGACCTCCTCCGGTTTGATCTTGAAGACCTCGACGGCGGTGCGCGTGTGGATGTCCTCACCGCGCCGGAATGACTCGATGATCGCCGGCTCCTCCGAGAGGTGGGCCAGGATCCTCAGCTCGATCTGCGAGTAGTCGGCGGCCACGAAGCGCCAGCCCTCTTCCGGGATGAACGCCGCCCGGATCCGCTTCCCCAGCTCGCTGCGGATCGGAATGTTCATCAGATTCGGATCCTGGGAGCTGAGCCGGCCCGTCGCCGCCACGAGCTGGTTGAACGTCGTGTGGATGCGCGCCGTCGCCGGATTCACGAGCAGAGGCAGCGCGTCGGCGTAGGTGCCCTTGAGCTTGCTCAGGCTGCGGTGCTCGAGGATCTTCCCGGGCAGCTCGTGGCCAACGGCCAGCTCGGTCAGCACGCGCTCGTCGGTGGAGTAGCCGGTCTTCGTCCGCCGTGCCGACGGCAGCTTGAGCTTCTCGAAGAGGATGTGCGCGAGCTGCTTGGGCGAGCCGATGTTGAACTCCTCGCCGGCCAGCGCGTAGATCTCGCGCGTGAGGTTGTCGACCTGGCGCTCGAGCTCCTTGGCGAAGACCTCGAGACGCCCGGGATCGACGCGGATGCCGTGGCGCTCCATCAGCGCCAGCACCGGGATCAGCGGACGCTCGATCTCGTCGTAGATCGCGCGCAGCCCGCGCTCGTCCAGCTCGGCCGCGATGTGCTTCCAGAACCTCACGACCCAGCGCGCGCGGTCGGCCAGCACCGCGTCGAGGTTGTCGGTGGCGGGCTCGGGCAGCGGCGGCGGGCACTCGGCGAACGCTTCCATGCACAGCTCGTCGAGCTTGTAGGTCGCGCGCGCGGGATTGAGGAGATAGGCGCCGACGGCGGTGTCCTCGATCACGGGGAGCCGATCGTTACCGCCGAGCCACCACTCGATGAGGGCCTTGCCGTCGTGGACGACGAGGACGTGGTTCGCAAGCTCGCCGGTCACGGCGCCGTCGTCGGCCGCCGGCAGCGCCGCCGCGCCGGCCGCCGCGGTGAACATCACGGCGGCCGCGGGCCGAGGCTCGGGTGGACGGCGGTCACCCGCCCAGTCGAGTCCGATCGGCGCGTCGCCGGCGCGGGCGAGATACTCGCGCATGGCCTTGGCGTCCTCCAGCCGGGCCACCGGCTCCTTCGAGGACACCACCGCCACCGGTGGCGCCGGCAGCTCCTTCAGCAACCGCGTGAACTCCATCTCCATCCAGAGCGCCCGGAGCTTCGTCCAGTCGGGCTCGACGCGACGGAACGCCTCGAGGTCGCAGGCGACGGGGACGTCGTGATTCAGCGTGGCCAGCTCGCGCGAGAGCAACGCGCTCTTGCGGCCGGCGGCCAGCGTCTCGCGCAGCTTGCCGGTCACGAGCGTGAGGTTGTCGTAGAGCCTGGGCACGCTGCCGTACTGTGAGATCAGCTTGACCGCGGTCTTCTCGCCGACCCCGTGGACCCCCGGAATGTTGTCGATCGAGTCGCCCATGAGCGCCAGCACGTCCACGATCTGGGCGGGATCGACGCCCCAGCGCTCGCGCACCTTGGCCTCGTCGTAGACGATCTTCTCGCCCGTCCGCCCGAGGACGCTGACCACGCGGACGCGGGGCCCGACGAGCTGCAGCAGGTCCTTGTCGCCCGTGACGATGACGACCTCGTCGACGTCCAGCGCGAGCGCCTTGTCGACCAGCGTGGCCAGGACGTCGTCGGCCTCGTACCCCGACACCTCGATCACCGGCGTTCGCAACGCCGCGAACAACCGCCGCACGAACGGGAGCTGGCGAACGAGGTCGTCGGGCATCGCCGTGCGGGTGGCCTTGTAGTCCGTGAAGAGATGATCCCGGAAGGTCGGCCCCGGCGGATCCCAGGCGATCCCGAGGTACTCGGGCTGCTCCTCGCGGATGAGCTTCCACAGCATCGTGGACAGGATCAGCACGGCGTGGCTCGGCACACCCTTGGACGTCGAGAGATAGCCGACCGCGTGATACGCGCGGAACAGGTGCGAGTGGCCGTCGACGACGTAGAAGCGGCTCACCCGACGTGCTCCGTGTACGCCGCGCGCACCGCCGTGGTGCGCCGGCGGTACTCGCTCAGAAAGGCGTCGCGCGATGCCAGGCCGAGCGCTGTCGCCACTCGCGCGGGCATGGGACCGGCCAGCTCGATGGTGTCGGGCGGCCGCGCTGACAGCAGCCTGAGCCCGGCCGACACACGACGCAAGAAACGATAGTGCTCGGTCAGCTCACGCTCGGTGTCCGGCGCGAGTGCGCCGGCTCGGGCCAGGCCTGCGAGACCGGCGATCGTCGCGGCCCGTCGCACCTCGGGATGCTCGGCGCCGTGCTTGAGCTGGAGCGCCTGGACGAGGAACTCCACGTCGACGAGGCCGCCACGCCCGAACTTCACGTGCAATCGGCCCGGCGTCTCCTTGCCCAGCTCGAGCTCCATCCGCGTCCTCACCTCCGCGATCTCCTTCAGCCCTCGCGGCCCGAGCGCCGCCCCGAACGCGTGATGGCGGATCATCGCACGAATGCGCCGGGCCAGGCGGGCGTCGCCCCAGCAGATCCGGGAGCGCGTGAGCGTCTGGCGCTCCCAGAGGTCCCCGTACTCGGCATAGTACCGCTCCGCGGCGGGGACGCTCGACGCGAAGCCGCTGCCCTTGCTGCCGGGGCGAAGACGCAAATCGACCGGGAAGGCGACGCCGGCGGCGGTGATGTCACCGAGGGCGCCGGCGAGCCGCTCGATGGCTTCGCTCCAGAACGTGTGGGCTTCGATGCGCTCGGCGCCGTCGGTCTCGCCATCTTTGGAAAACGTGAGGAAGACGTCGAGGTCGGAGCCCGTGGTGAGCTCTCGTCCGCCGAGCTTGCCGAGGCCGACGATGACCGCGGGGATGAAGCGGCCGTCGGCGGTGCGCGGCACACCGTGGCGCTCGACCAGCGGCCCCAGCGCGAGCAGCATGCCGGCAGTCAGGGTGGCTTCGGCCAGTGCCGTCATCTCGCGCGAGTAGCCGTCGATATCCGTCACGCCCAGCAGGTAACGCCAGACGACCGCCAGCTCCTCCGCCTGCTTGAGCTGGCGCAGACGGTCACGCTGCTCGCTGACGGCCAACCCCGGGGCGAACACCGGCGCCAGCGCCGCTCGGAAATCGCGGGCGCGCTTCGGGCGCTCCCACGCGCGCGGATCGGCGAGCGCCGTCACCAGCTCGGGCTGCGTGATGAGGAGCTGAGTCAGGAGATCGCCGCCGGCGCAGAGCCGCGCGAGCCCGCCGAGCACCGCGGCGTCGCCCGCCAGCAGCTCGATCAGTCCCGCGCGCGGGCCCACGGCCGCCAGGAAGCGCTCCATCTGGTTGAGCGCCTCGTCGGGATCGGGGCTCTGCCAGACGGCGTCGAGCAGGTTCGGCAGCAGCCGCTCCATCGCGCGGCCGAGCGCCGCCTCGTACGGAACGAGCGGCCGGCCCTCGAGGATCAGCCGGAGATTGTGGCGGGCGCGCTCGGGATCACGAAAGCCGGTGGCCTGCAGCGCGAGCAGGCTCGGCACGCGGACGCGCCGACTGCGCGGGGCCGGCCGCTCGGCGAAGAACTCGCTGGCGGCGCGAGCCGGTGAACCGCCGACACCCACGCGGCGAGCCAGTCGACCGAGCTCGTCGGCATCGTCGGGCAGCGTGTGAGTCTGGAACTCGTGGAGGATCTGCAGCCGATGCTCGACCGTACGCAAGTGCACGTAGGCTTCGGACAGCGCGTGGCCGAGGCCGGGCGCCAGGTAGCCGCGCTCGGTCAGCCTGAAGAGCGCCTTCAGCGTCGTGCGCTCGCGCAGCCAGCCGTCGTCGCCGCCGTAGAGGAGCTGGAGCGCCTGGACGAGGAACTCGATCTCACGGATGCCGCCCCGGCCGAGCTTCACGTTGCCGCCACCCTTTTCCTTCAGGTGGCGGTCGATCTCGTGCTTCATTCCGCGCACCGCGCCGACGATGCTCGCATCGACGCCCGGCCGGTAGACCACGGAGCGCACCAGCTCCATGAACCGCGCGCCGACGCGCTCGTCACCCGCGCAGGCGCGCGCCTTGAGCAGGGCCTGCCGCTCCCACAGCTCGGCTCGCTCGGCGTAGTAGGTGCGATAGCCATCGAGCGAGAGGACGACGGGGCCCATGCGGCCTTCCGGCCGCAGCCTCAGGTCGACACGAAAAGCGTAGCCCTCCTCGGTGACCGATTCGAGTAACGCGACGATCTCGCGTCCGAGGCGCGCGAAGTAATCGCCGTTGGCGATGCGGCCTTCGCTTCCCCCCTCGGTCTCGCCGTCGGCGCCATAGACGAACATCAGGTCGATGTCGGACGAGTAGTTCAGCTCGTCGCCGCCGAGCTTGCCCATGCCGATCACGGCGAGCCCCGTCTCCGCGCCGTCGGCGTCGAGCGGCGCGCCGTACTGGGCACGGAGCGTGGCGTCAGCCAGCCGCCACGCCTCGGCGAGACAGGCATCGGCCAGCCGCGACAGCTCCTCCGTCGTCACCGTGAGGTCGGCGTCGCCGAGGAGGTCGCGGCTGGCGATGCGCAGGAGCTGCCGGTATTTGAATCGTCGCAGCGCGTTCATGCGCGCCTCGCGGGCGGCGAACGGGGCGAGCGTCTGGGCGAGATCGGCCTCCAGGTCGTCGGCCAGCCACTGCCGCATCGTGGGCGGCTCGAGGAGCCAGGCGAGCAGGTTGGGCCGGCGGCGGAGCGCGTCGGCGAGGAACTGGCTCGAGCCGAAGAGCCGGGCGAGCAGCCCGACGGCGCCCGGATGAGCGGCGAGGGTCCCGAAGAACACGGTGCGATCGACCACCGCCGCGTAGCGCTCGAGGTTGTTGAGCGCCATGTCCGGGTCGGGGGCCGCCGTCAGCTCGGCGAGCAGGCGCGGAAATACGGGCGCGAGTAGCTCGCAATCGCGCGGGGTCGGCGTGAGGGCGTGGAGGTTGGTGAGCGCCGCCGCCGGCGCGGCGAAGCCGTGCCGGCGCAGGCTCGAGTGATGCCGCTTCGCGGCGGCGCCGGACGTGGTGAGCAGCGCCGCGAGATCGATGCCGCGGGTCAGACGGCCGACTCTCCCGTCTCGCCGGTGCGGATCCGGATCGCCTCGTCGATGGGCAGCACGAAGACCTTGCCGTCGCCGATCGAGCCCGTCTTGGCCGCGCCCGCGATGGTCGACGTGACCTTGTCCACCAGGTGATCGCCGACGACGACCTCGATCTTGACCTTGGGCAGGAAATCGACGGTGTACTCCGATCCCCGATAGAGCTCGGTGTGGCCCTTCTGGCGGCCGAACCCACGAACCTCGGTCACGGTCATGCCGATCACGCCGATCTCGGTCAGCGCCTCCTTCACGTCGTCGAGCTTGAACGGCTTGATGATCGCCTCGATCTTTTTCATGCTACACCTCCATTAACAGGGCATGGGCACCCGGGCTCGCGCCCGCCCATGCCCCGACGCGACCGCACGCGAGATCGTTCTCATCGCCGATCCGAGTCGTGACCATACGGGACGCAGTCCCTCGTCACCCCTCGTCCAGGGCATGGGCACCCGGGCTCGCGCCCGCCCATGCCCCGACGCGACCGCCCGCGAGATCGTTCTCATCGCCGCTCAGAGTCCCGACGCTACCGGACGCAGTCCCTCGTCACACCTGGTCCAGGGCACGGGCCCCCGGCCGGGGGAGTCCGAGGGGCGTCCCTGCCCCGCCGTGACGAGGCGCGGAGGTTGCTCTGCTCACCACGCCGCAAGTCTACGTCAAACCTCTTCGAGAATCGGGAAGACGAGCGCGGAGACGTGCGAGGAGATCCGCTTGAGGTTCGTCAGGATGTCGAGGTGGATTTCCGAGGTCTCCAGCGATTCGGCCAGTCCAGCGCGCAGCCGACCCAGGTGTGACTCGCGCAGCTCGCGCTCGCGCTGGCGCGTGAACGGGCGCTGGTCGAGGACGTGCTGGGCGAGCGTGCGGTCGTTGGCGGCGAAGGCGGCGATGGCCGTCTCGAGATTCTTCGACACCATGCCGTGGAACTCGAGGATCTCCGCCCAGCCGGCATCGGAGAAGCGGCGACCCTGGTAGAGCTTCTTCCGAGCCAGCTCCATCAGGTTCTTGTCGATGATGTCGCCGATGTTCTCGAGGTTGCCGATGAACGAGATCAGGCCAATCTCGCGGCGCGACAGCTCGGGTCCCACCGTCTCGCGGCTGAGCCGGGCCAGGAAGAGCTTGATCTCGCGCTCGAGGAAGTCGAGCTGATCGTCGCGCTGCTCGACGTTCTCCAGTAGCTCCTGGTTGTCACGGCCGAAGACCGGGGCGACGTCGCGGAACATCCCCTGGGCCACGTCGGCCATGCGCAGCGCTTCCCGCGTGGCCTGGCCCAGCGCGAGCGACGGCTGGTCCAGCGAGCGCTCGTCGAGATAGCGCGTCTTGAAGGGATTCTCGCCGACCTCGTCGTCGGCCACGAGCGCTTCGATCGCGCGCGCGGCCAGCGGCGCGAACGGCAGGAACGCCAGGCTCATCCCGACGTTGAAGAGCGTGTGCGCGTTGGCGATCTGGCGGGCGGAGTCGGTCGCCGTGCTCGCCACGAGCGCGGTGAAGGGGCCGATGAACGGCAACACCAGCGCCACGCCCAGCACCTTGAACGCGATGTGGGCCACGGCCACGCGCTTGGCCTCGGCGCTGGCGCCGATGGCCGCCATGAGCGCAGTCGCACACGTGCCGACGTTGGCGCCGAGCACGATGGCCACGGCGCCGTGGAGGCTGAGCAGCCCGTGCTGGGCGAGGACGAGGGCGAGGCCGATCGTGGCCGCCGACGACGTGAACGCGCTGAAGGCGGCCGCGACGATGACGGCCAGCAGCGTGTTGTCGGTAAGCACGCTCAGGAGTTGGCTGGCCAGCGGGTTGCTCGTGAGCGGGCTGCTGCCCTCGAGGATCACCTTCAAGCCGAGGAACATGAGGCCGAGACCGAGGACAGCCTGGCCGACGTCCTTGAGGACGCGCCGGCCGGCGACGAGCATCGTCGTGAACCCGAGGCCCACGAGCAACAGCGCATAGTCGGTGATCTTGAAGGCGATGAGCTGGACCGTCAGCGTGGTGCCGATGTCGGCGCCCAGGATGACGCCGAGCGTCTGGCGGAAGGTCATGAGGCCGGCCGACACGAAGCCGATCAGCATGATCGTCGTCGCCGACGACGACTGGAGGAGTCCCGTGACGATCACGCCCGACACGACGGCCATGAAGCGGTTGCGAGACAGCCCGGTCAGCAGATGACGGAGCCGGGCGTCCGTCGCTCGCTGCAGGGCTTCGCCGCTCAGCCGGATGCCGTACAGCAGCAGGGCCATCCCGCCGAACGCCGCGAGCAGCACCATCATGGCGCCCGCGGTCCCGGAGCGTTTCGAGCGCGGGCTTCGCCCGCGCCGCCCTCCGAGGAAAGATGGGCCGTATCGTTCAAGGTCACGAGCGCGGGCGGCTCGACCACCGTCAACGAGCCGTTGTCGATGCGCAGGCGCCAGAGCGTGTTGAACGAGCAGCCGAGGACATGGCAGGCGTAGACGCTGATGACGCCGCCGTGGGCGACGATGAGCACGTCATCGCCGTTCGGATGGGCGGCGCTGATCCGGTCGATGGCCTGGAGCACCCGCCGGCTCACGTCGGGCAGCGGCTCGGCTCCGGGCGGCGGGCAGTCGAGCGGCGCTCGGACCCACGCCCCGTACGGATCACCGACCTGGGCGCGGATCTCGTCGACCGAGCAGCCCTCCCACGCGCCGAGCGAGAGCTCACGGAGCTCCTCGACGTGGACGAGCGGCACGCCGGCACCAGCCAGCGCGATCTCGGCGGTCTCCCGCGCCCGCGCCAGTGGGCTCACGTACGCCGTGACCGGCCGATACCGGCGCAGGGCCTGGCCGAGGGCGTGGGCCTGAGCGCGGCCGGTGTCGGAGAGCGCGACGTCGGTGCCGCCCTGCAAGCGTCGCACCTCGTTCCACACCGACTGGCCGTGACGCGCGAGCAGCAACCTCACGTCGATGGACCGATGGCGTGGCGTGCCGCGGTCAGGCGAGCCAGCGTCTCGTCGCGGCCGAGCAGCGCCAGGACCTCGAACAGAGGCGGCGACGCGGTCTTGCCGGTGACGGCCAGACGCGTGAGCTGGGCGAGATCGACGAGCTTGAGACCGAGGGCGGCCGTCTGCTCGCGATAGAGCGCCTCGATCGCCTCGTGACTGAATCCGTCGAGCTCGCCGAGCCGCCTGGCCAGGCGATCGAGCCGCTGCGCGCCCTCGGCCGTGAAGAGCTTCTGCGCTGCCTTGGCCTCGTACTCCCGCGGCCGCTCGAAGTAGAAGCGTCCGGTCTCGACCAGCTCCACGAGCGTTTGCGCCCGCTCTTTCAAGGTGTCGACGACCCTCGCGAGCCAGCCGCCGTCTCGCGGAACGGTGAGCCCGGCTTTCGCGATGAAGGGCTTGGTCAGCTCGGCCAGGCGCAGGCTGTCCATCGTCTTCATGTACTGCTGGGAGAGCCAGAGGAGCTTGGTCTGGTCGAAGATCGCGCCGGAGGACGCGACGTCCTTGATGTCGAACAGCTCGACGAGCTGGGCGCGCGAGAAGATCTCCTGGTCGCCGTGCGACCAGCCCAGGCGGGCCAGATAGTTCACCATCGCGTCAGCGGGAATGCCCTCGTCGCGGAACGCTTGCACCGAGGTGGCTCCGTGGCGCTTGGAGAGCCGGCTCCGATCGGTGCCCAGGATCATCGACACGTGGGCGAACTCCGGTACCGGATAGTCGAGGGCCTCGTAGCAGAGGATCTGCTTGGGCGTGTTCGAGAGGTGGTCGTTGCCCCGGATGACGTGAGTGATCTTCATCGTCACGTCGTCCACGACCACGCAGAAGTTGTAGGTCGGCGTGCCGTCGGTACGCACGAGGATCCAGTCGTCGAGCTGGCCGTGCTCGAAGGCAACGGAGCCGTGGATCAGGTCGTTGACGACGGTCGTCCCCGCGTCGGGAATGCGCAGCCTCAGCGCGCCCGCCGTCAGGCCGCGGTCGCGGCAGCGGCCCGAGTAGCGGAACGTCTCCTTGCGTGCCTCGGCCGCCTTGCGCTGCTGCTCGAGCATCTCGGGCGGGCAGTCGCAGTAGTACGCCCGGCCGGCGTGGAGGAGGCGAGCCGCGTGGTCGCGGTAGAGGTCGAAGCGCTCGGTCTGCCGGTAGCCGGCCGTCGGCGGGCCCTCGTCCCAATCGAGCTCGAGCCACCGGAGCGCGTCGATGATGAAGCCGATGTTCTCGTCGGTCGAGCGCGACCGGTCGGTGTCCTCGATCCTGAGGATGAAGACGCCGCCGTGACGGCGCGCGTAGAGCCAGTTGAACAACGCCGTGCGCGCGCCGCCGACGTGCAGGTGCCCGGTCGGGCTGGGCGCGAAGCGCACGCGGACGCGAGAAGACGGCGCGCGGTTCACAACAACGTTATCTTACCGCGCGCGCCCTCGGGAGCAGGCGAAGAGCCTCGGGGCGACGAGCCTCAGTACGACGCGAAGAGGCGGCCCCACGGCGTGGCGTCGAAGGCCCGGATCCGCGCCCGCCCCACCGTCGGATACCACAGCCAATCGTGGTAGACGTTCGACGCGAACGGCGCCCACACCACCAGCGGCGAGTGCAAGAGCAGGCGCTTGAGCGGCCGCAGCGGCCCCCGTCGGATGAGCTGATCACCCCAGATGACGAGGCTGCGGCGGCTCGAGAACCCCATGTCGATGCGACCGGCGTCGGCGTCGCCGACCAGCTCGATGGCCTTCGGGTCAGCCACGCCGAGACCCCGCTCGTGGCACATCCGCAGATAGGGAATCGCCAGCGGATCGAACCCCATGATCCGGGCGGCGATGGCGTCGATGGCGACCTGGTCGGCCGAGGCGAGAATGAGGTTGCCGACCGTCGGGATCATCGTCCGGGGTCCGGCGCCGTCCCCCATCACGGTGCCGTCCATCACGGCGAACACGCCAGGGTGGAGCTCACGCTGCATGAGCAGCAGATCCACCATGACCTCGTGGATGAACTCGTGGGCGTAGTGCCGCACTTCCTTGAGCAGGCCCCCGAACGCGTTCTTGATCGCGCCGGTGGTCACGGTGTGTCCGTGGGTTTTCACGGATGGCAGGTGACAGACGTTCTTGCCGATGAACATCTTCGGGATCTGGATACCCTCGGGAAAGATGGCATCGAGCTTCAGGAGCGGCGTCGTGAAGCGGTGCACCGTCCACTCGACGTCGGGGAGCGGGATGAACGGCAGGCCGTGACGCTCGAGCACCGGCGTCCACCGGTTGTTGCGGCAGCCCACGACGGGATCGGTGACGACCGTCTTGTTCTCGACCGGAACGATCCGTGCGCGGTCGTAGCCGTCGGCCAGGAGCGTGCGCACGACGCCGTCGAGCTGCCACGGCTGGCTGGAGCACGCCGGGAAGTACTTCGTCCACGACAGGTTCAATTTCAAGATGAGGTCACGGTCGCGGCCGATGGTCTGGTCGTACTTCACCAGCCGCATGAGGCGGCCGTAGTCCTCCAGCACCGTCTCGGGGCGCGTGCGCAGGATCGCGACCTGGCTCGTCATCGCGTCGTGATTCTAGCCGAGGCCCGGAGGATGGACCCGCGGCCCGTAGATGATGAGGGCAACGGCCAGGATCCACAGCAGCGTGTTGACGAGGAGCGGGCCGTCGTTCAGGAAGAGCTCGGAGGGATTGCCGCCGAGCTGGCGCCGGTAGAGCAAGTAGAGGTACCGGAAGATCCCGTAGAGCACGAAGGGCAGCGTCACCGGCAGCAGGTGCGTCTCGAACTTGGCCACCGTCTCCGGTGACATCGTGTAGAGCGCGTAGGCGGTGACGGTGGACGCGGTGACCACGGCGATCATCTGATCGAGCAGCCCGGCGCTGTACTCGGCCAGGATGGGCCGGTGACGGACGGCGGCCTCGCCGAGCGTCAGGTACTCGTGACGGCGCTTGCCCAGCGCGAGGAACAGCGCCATGAGGACCGTGCAGATGAGCAGCCAGCCCGAGATCCCCACGTCGATGGCGACGGCACCCGCCACGGCCCGCAGCACGAACCCGATGGCCACGACGATCACGTCGACGATGACGACGTGCTTCAGCCACACCGAGTACGCGCCCAGCAACACCGCATAGGCCAGGGCCACGACGGCGAGCGGTCGCGAGAGGACCAGGCTCCCCGCGAGCGCGGCGACGACGAGGACGGCGGCGGCCGTCACGGCCGTCCCCGCCGGGAGCCGGCCCGAGGCGATCGGCCGCCACTTCTTGTCGGGATGGAGCCGATCCTTCTCGCGATCGGCCGCGTCGTTGACCAGGTACACCGAGCCCGAGAGCGCGCAAAACACCGCGAACGCTCCCAGCGCCGGCCACACCGACGGCGTGAAGAGCTTCTGGGCGAAGACCAGTCCGGCGAAGACGAACAGGTTCTTGACCCACTGACGGGGCCGGAGCGAGACGAAGATCGACGTCAGCACGACCCGCCTACAGGCGGATGAGGTGGGCCGCGCCCGTTACGTCTTTCGTCGCATTGCGGGTGTCGAGGACGAGACGGGCCCGGCCGATGATGGCCGGCCAGTCGTACCCGGCGTGTGCGGTCAGGACGACGACGGCGTCGTAGGCGGCGACGTCGGCGGGCCACGCGACGCAGTCGAGACGGGTCCCGTTAACGGTCACCGAGGGCACGAAGGGGTCGTGGTACGAGACGAGGGCGCCCTTGCGAATCAGCAGATCGATGATCTCGAGTGCGGGCGAGTCGCGCGTGTCCGCCACGTTGGGCTTGTAGGCGACGCCCAGCGCGAGGATGCGGGAGTCGCGCACCGAGCGGCGCACGTCGTTGAGGGCGTCCGTCACCATGTGGACGATGTACGCCGGCATCTGCGTGTTGATCTCGTCGGCGAACGCGATGAAGCGCGGCTCGTAGCCGCTGAGCCTCACCTTCCACGACAGATAATACGGGTCGGAGGGGAGGCAGTGACCGCCGAGCCCGGGCCCCGGATAGAACGGCATGAACCCGAACGGCTTGGTGGAGGCACCACGGATGACCTCCCACACCGAGATCCCCAGCCGCCGGCACATGATCGCGAACTCGTTGGCCAGCGCGATGTTGACCGAGCGGAACGTGTTCTCGAGCAGCTTGATCATCTCGGCCGTCGCCGGGCTCGCCACCCGCACGACCTCCGGTGTGATCCGGCCGTAGAGCGCGGCCGCCAGGTCGCCGCAGGCGGGCGTGAGGCCGCCAACCACCTTGGGGATGTTGCGCAGCGTGTAGTGCCGGTTGCCGGGATCGATGCGCTCCGGCGAGAACGCCAGGAAGATGTCGCGCCCGACCTCGAGCCCGCGCGATTCGAAGCGTGGGACCAGCACCTCCTGGGTCGTGCCCGGATAGGTGGTCGACTCGAGGACGATGACCTGGCCGCGCCGCGCGATGCCGGCCACGGCATCCGCCGCGGCAACGATGAAGGAGATGTCGGGCTCCTTCGATTTCCCGAGCGGTGTGGGCACGCAGATGATGACGGCGTCGGCGTCCTTGAGCGGCTCGACGCCGCTGTGGGCGGTCAAGCGCTCGGCCCTGACCAGCGCGGACAGCGTGTCGCTCGGCACGTCCTCGATGAAGCTCTTGCCGGCCGTGATGTTCGCCACGCGCCGCGGATCGAGGTCCACGCCCAGCACCGTCGCGCCGGATTCCGCGAAGGCCACGGCCAGCGGCAGCCCCACGTAGCCGAGCCCGATCACGCCCACGATCGGCGACGCAGCCAGGCGCTCCCGCAGCGCCTCGACCACCTTCCGATCTTCCCGCTCCGTGGTCATAGTCCCTCGCACGCGGTCCGAACCGCCCGCGTCACCTGATTCACCTCGTCGTCGGTGAGCTCCGCGTAGCACGGGAGCGACAGGACTTCCCGTGACGCCCGCGTGGCCTCGGGCCACTGGCGCTCAGCGGGCAGTCCGAACATCGGCTGGCCGGGAACGGCAATCGGATAGTGGACCGCCGTGCCGACCCCGAGCTGGGACAGCGTCTTGGCCAGCGCGTCACGCTGTCGATGCCGGATCGTATATAGATGATAGACGTGGCGGGCCGGTTCACGCTCGATCGGCAGCGTCAGCGGCAGCCCGGCGAGCGCGTCGTGGTAGCGGGCGGCGATTCGCCGCCGCGCCGCCGTCCACGCCTCGAGCCGTCCGAGCTTCACCCGGAGAAGCGCGGCCTGAAGGTCGTCGAGCCGGCTCGAATAGCCGAGCTCGAGGTGGCGATAGCGCCCGCCGTCACCGTGATGGCGCAGGCGGCGTAGCCGCTCGGCCAGGTCACTGCGGTTCGTCAGGATCATGCCGGCGTCACCGCAGGCGCCGAGGTTCTTGGTGGGATAGAACGACAGGCAGGCGGCGTCGCCCCAGGCCCCGAGCGGGCGCCCCGCGTAGGTGGCGCCGATCGCCTGAGCGGCGTCCTCGATCACGGCCACGCCGTGAGTGCGGCCCAGCTCGGCGATGCGGTCGATGGCAGCCGCGTGACCGTAGAGGTGGACGGGGACGATGGCCCGCGTGCGCGGCGTGATGGCCCGCGCGACGCCCTCGGCCTCGAGCGCGAAGGTGGCGGGATCGATGTCGACGAACACCGGCGTCGCCCCCGCCATCACGATGGTCGAGGCGGAGGCGACGAACGAGAACGCGGTCGTGATCACCTCGTCGCCGGGGCCCACGCCCACCGCGGCCAGCGCGAGCCGAAGCGCGTCGGTGCCCGACGCGACGCCGATCGCGTGAGCGACCCCCACGTGCTTGGCCAAATCCTGCTCGAGCGCCTCGCCCTCGGGCCCGAGGATGAAGCGTGCGGAATCGAGGACGCGGCCGGCGGCGTCCATGAGCTCGGCGCGCAGCGCGGCGTGCTGGCGCGTGAGGTCGAGGAAGGGAATCATCGGATCTTGCCCGCCGTGGGCTGTCCGGTCGCACCGGTGAGCGCGCCGATGCCGGTCCCGGTCGTGATCGGCGCGCCCAGCCCGAGCAGGTTGACCGCGAACCGAAGCTCGTCCCCCCGCGTGCTGCGCTGGACGTACTCGATGCTGAAGGCCCAGCACTGGTACTTGAAATCCACGCCGTAGCGATTCTCGACGAAGGTGTCGGTGTGAAGATCCCAGTTCGTGATGAACCGGCCGGTGGCCCAGCGCGTCAGGTCCGCGGTCACGCTGCCCTGAAAGAAGTTGGTCTGGTCGGACCTGTTGTAACGCGTGCCCACGGAGGCCGTGACGGCGGGCAGGGTCAGGGCGATGTCGGTGGTGCCCGTCTGGAAGCCGCTCTCGTATGGGCTCAGGCTCGTCTCGCCCCGGAATCTCACGATCCGCGAGGGATCGACGATGAGCTCACCCGCGATATTGCCGAACGGCCGGCTGTCGTTGAGGAAGTCGTAGGTCTGGCCGACCGTGAAGCGCAGGAACTCCCACCGCTGCGCCTCGGTGCCCTCGGGCGCGATCGTGCGCAGGCGCACGCGGTTGATCAGCGAGTAGGTCAACAGGCTCGTGTGGGGAATGACGTCGAGGGGGCTGCCCCAGTTCGGCAACTTGGTGAAGTGATTGCCCTGGATCGAGGTGTAGTTGACGTGGGGCTCGATCGAGTGGAGCGCCGCGTCGACGTTGTTCCGGCCGCCGATGTCATAGACGCGGGCCGCGCGCGCCTCGAAGTCGGCGCCCGTCTCCACCAGCGTGCGCACCCGGGGGTCGTTGTTCACCGTCTCCACGGTCACTCCGTCCAGGCCGGTGCGCACGCCCGTCACGGTCTTGTCGTAGGCGGTGACGCGGCCGCCCACGAATGGCGACACGGTGAAGAAGCCGAACACGCTGACGGGCCGCGTGACGCGCGAGTGGACGTCGACGCGCGCGCCTTCGGAGCCGATGTCGCGGACGACGTTCGTGACCTGGCTATCGAAGTCCCACAGGAACCCGGGCAGGCCGGGGATCGGGGTGCGGTTGCGGACGACGGTGATCTCGGGGAGCCGATTCAACTCGATCGGCACCGGCGTGGTGAGGTCCTGGTACCAGTACAGGTTGCCGACGACGTTCCAGTTCTGAGTCGTCCACGTCAGGAAGATGTTGGAGTCCAAACGCTGCGCGCTGCGCTGGTACAGCGCGTCGCCGTAGTCGCGCAGGAGCTGGTCGTCGCTGGCGCCGTTGATGTCGGCCTTGAAGACGAGGCCCGGCCCCAGCAGGGCGGTGTGCTGGAACCGCCAGAAACCACGGTTGTCGTCGTGGTTGGTTCCCGTCTCGTTCACGTTGTATTCCTTCACGAAGAACCCGGCGGCGTTGCCACGCGCGGTGTCCGAGATGATGTAGCGGGCCTCGGCCGAGCCCCCCGTCCCGCGCTTCGTGTACTCGCTCAGCGTGACCGTGGCGTCCACGTTGTCGGCGATGGCCCAGTAGAAGGGCAACTCGAGGAAGGCGCCCTTGAAGCTGGAGGAGCCGAAGCGCGGGAACAGGAACCCGGTCTGGCGCTCGCGCCGGATGGCGGCCGCGAAGAACGGGAACACGGGGAGCAGCGGGATGCTGTCGACCCAGAAGGCCGCGCCCCTGCCGACGAGCCCTTCCTCGAGGTCCACGTCGGCTTCGCGGAAGCGGAACGACCACGCCGGGGGGTCCGATTCGCAGGTGGTGAACACGCCGCGGCGCACGTGGTACCGGCTCTCCCCGAGCCGCTCCATCCGCTCGCCGTCGATGCGGTAGTACGGCGAGACGCTGCCGCGCGCCTCGTAGACGACCCCCGTCCCCGACTTGAGGTTGTACTCGATGCGCTCGCCGACGAGACGGTCGATGCCGTCGTAGAGGAGGGCACGGCCCTCGGCCACCGCGGCGCCGGTCTCGCGGTTGATCTCGACACGGTCGGCCAGCAATCGGGCCGTTCCCTTGGTGATCTCGACGTTGCCGGTCGCAATGATGAGGTTGTCGGCGGCGACCTCCTCGAGCCGATCGGCGAGGATCGTCACGTCACCGCTCGGCGTGGTCACGGTGGCGGTCGTCCCCTGCCCCACGGCCGGTGGGGGACGAAGCGCGTGACCGGCCATGAGCAGGCCGGTGAAGATGATCGCGGCGGATCGCATATGCTCGATCAAGTGTGCCGAAAGTCCTCACGAAAAAAGGGGCCCTATGCTATCAGCTTTTTCGACGGGGCAAGGGTTATCGCCCCCGCCGCCGAGGTGAGCGAGGACTTCCCCCACGAGGAAGAGCGAGCCGGCAACACAAACGATGGGGGTGCGGGCGTCCCGCATGGCCACGTCTAGGGCCTCGGCCGAGGAGTGCGTCACCTGGCCGACCGCGGGCAGCGACTGGGGATCGGCGGCCCTCGGGTGAGCGGCCCGGGTCAGGACGATGCGCGTGGCCACCGGGGCCAGGGCGGCGAGGATGGCGGCGGTGTCCTTGTCGGCCGACACGCCGAGGACGAGCGTGATGGGGGTCTCGCCGAACACGTCGCGCAGCGAGGCGGCGAGCGCCCGCGCGCCGGACGGATTGTGAGCGCCGTCGAGCACGAGTGTCGGTCGCCCCGGCACCACCTGGAAGCGTCCAGGCCAGCGCGCGCGGGCGAGGCCGTCGCGGATCGCGCCCTCGCCGGCGTCGAGGTGGCGGGCGGCCGCCACGGCGACGAGCGCGTTCGATGGCTGGTAGCTTCCGAGCAAGCCGAGATGTGCGTCCGGCAACCTCCACTCCGGGCCGGCGCAGGTGATCACCTGTCCCTTGACGCTCCGCTCGTGGACGCCGACGTGGAGGTCGCGGCCCTCGAGGAGCAACGGAACGCGAGCCGCTGCCGCGTGGCGGACCACGACGGACTCGACCTCGGCGTGTTGTGCGGCCGAGACGGCGAGGCCGCCACGAATGATGGCCGCCTTCTCGCCGGCGATGGCCGTGAGGGTCGTGCCGAGGTAGGCCTCGTGGTCGCGATCGATGCGGGTCAGCACGGTCACGGCCGGGACGCCGACCGTCGTCGCGTCGAGCCGGCCACCCATCCCGACCTCGAGGACCACGACGTCCACGGCCTCGCGCGCGAAGTGGTCGAGGGCGAGCGCCGTGGTTGCTTCGAACATCGTCGCGTCGAAACGGGCGACGAGCGTGCCCAGCGCGTCCACGCCGTCCACCACGGCGTCCGGCGTGATCGGCTCGCCGTCCACACGGATCCGCTCGCGAAAGGAGACCAGGTGGGGCGAGGTGTAGAGGCCGACACGGCGACCGGCCGCCTTCAGCATCGCGGCCAGCAAGGCCGAGGTCGAGCCCTTGCCGTTGGTGCCGCCGACCTGCGCGATCGTGAATCGCTCTTCGGGATGGCCAAGCGCGGCCAGTAGCCCTTCGATACGCTCGAGCCCCGGCCGCATGCCCGCGTGCTCGCCGCCGCGAAGGGCGAGCAGCCGGGCAACCGCCTCGGCGTAGGTCATCCGGAGGACGTCGGCTGATCCGCGAAGAACGAGAGCAGGCGGCGGAGCGTGTCCCGGAGCTGGCCGCGCTCGACGATGAGGTCGAGCTGGCCGTGCTCGAGGAGGAACTCGGAACGCTGGAAGCCGTCGGGCAACGGCTGGCGGATCGTCTCGGCGATCACGCGTGGGCCGGCGAAGCCGATGAGCGCGCGCGGCTCGGCCAGGATCACGTCCCCCAGCATCGCGAAGCTGGCGGTGACGCCGCCGGTCGTGGGATCGGTGAGCAGCGAGATGTAGGGCAGCCGTTGCTCGCCGAGCCGCTGGAGAGCGGCCGAGGTCTTCGCCATCTGCATCAGCGAGAGGATGCCCTCCTGCATGCGGGCGCCCCCGGACGCCGACACGATGATGACGGGCAGATGCTTGGCGACCGCGAGCTCGATCGCCCGCGTGAGCTTCTCGCCCACGGCCGAGCCCATGCTGCCGCCGAGATACGCGAACTCGAAGGCGGCCACCACGACCGAAAAGCCGCCCACCCGGCCGACGCCGGTGACGACGGCCTCCGTCGTGCCGGTCTTCTCGCGCGCCGCCCGCACACGGTCGCGGTACCGCTTCGTGTCCTTGAAGCCGAGCGGATCGGCAGGCACGACGCCGCCGTCGCGCTCCTCGAACGTGCCGTGGTCGATGAGCTGGGCGATGCGCTCATGCGCGGTGATCCGGAACGCGTAGCGACACTTCGGACACACGCGACCCGCCCGCTCCACCTCGGCGCGGTACACGATCTCCTTGCAGGAGTCGCACTTGATCCACAGGCCCTCGGCGATGACGACCTTCTTGCCCTTCGCCTCGGCAGGCTCGTCCTTGCGACGGAACCAGACCACTGATCAGCTCCCCGGCGCGCGCAGCGGCGCCTTGAGCGCAGCGATGAAGTCCCCGACCTTCGACACGAGCGCGGGCGAGGAGGCGTGCTCCTCGACCACGCGCACGATCGCCGAGCCGACGATGACGCCATCGGCCAGTTTTCCGATCGACGCGACCTGCTCGGGACGGCCGATGCCGAAGCCGACACAGATGGGCTTCGTCGTCACCAGCCGCAGCGCACGGATCTGCTCTTCGATACCCCGCCCGACGTCGGCCCGCTCACCCGTCACGCCGGTGATCGACACGAGATAGACGAAGCCTCGACTCGCCCGCGCGATCACGCGCAGGCGATCCCGCGTGGAGGTGGGAGCGACGAGATGGATGACGTCGAGCCCGACCCGGGCTGCTTCGGTGGCCAGCGGCGCCGCCTCTTCGGGGGGCAGGTCGGCGACGATGACGCCGTCCACGCCGACCTTGGCGGCGGTTTCCGCGAACGCCGGCAAGCCGAACTGGAGCACCGGGTTGTAGTACGTGAGGAGCACGATGGGGGCTCGTACGTCGGCGCGCAGCGACTTCACCAGCTCGAACACGCGGATCATCGACGTGCCGCCGGCGAGCGCACGCTGGGCGGCCCGCTGGATGACAGGCCCGTCGGCGAGCGGATCGGAGAACGGCACACCCAGCTCGACGACGTCGGCGCCGCGGCGCTCGGCCTCAACCACGAGTCGGCCCGTGGCTTCGAGCGACGGATCGCCAGCCGTGAAGTAGGCCACCAGCGCACGCTCACCACGCGCCCGCAACCGCGTAAACGTCGCGTCGAGTCGACTCACGGCGCGCTCCGGCCGAGCGCCTTGGCCACGACCTGGACGTCCTTGTCGCCCCGCCCGGACAGGCCCACGACGATCGCCTTCGTTCGCGGCAACGTCTTCGCGAGCTGGACGGCATAGGCGACCGCGTGAGCCGATTCGAGCGCCGGCATGATGCCCTCCAGGCGGGCCAGGGCCTGAAAGCCTTCGAGCGCTTCCTCGTCGGTGATCGAGACGAACTCGAAGCGGCCACTGTCCTTGTAGTAGGCGTGCTCGGGGCCGACGCCCGGATAATCGAGGCCCGCGGAAATCGAGTGCGCGGTGGCGATCTGTCCGTCGTCGCTCTGGAGCAGGTACGTCATGCAGCCGTGGAGCACGCCGACCCGGCCCGCGCTGAGGCTGGCGCCGTGCTGGCCGCTCGCGACACCATGCCCTCCCGCCTCTACCCCGATGATGCGGACGCGACGGTCGCCGATGAACGGATGGAAGAGGCCGATGGCGTTGGAACCGCCCCCCACACAGGCGATCAACACGTCGGGCAGGCGCCCGATCATCTTGCGCGCCTGACCGCGCGCTTCTTTTCCGATGACGGCGTGGAAGTCGCGCACCATCACCGGATAGGGATGCGGGCCGAGCGCCGAGCCGAGGAGATAGTACGTCGTGCGGACGTTGGTCACCCAGTCACGCAGCGCCTCGTTGATCGCGTCCTTCAGCGTGCGGCTCCCGGTCTCGACCGGCGTGACCTTGGCGCCGAGCAGGCGCATGCGGAAGACGTTCAGGGCCTGGCGCTCGACGTCCTCAGCCCCCATGTAGACCTCGCACTCGAGGCCCAGGAGCGCGGCCGCCGTCGCCGTGGCCACGCCGTGCTGGCCCGCGCCGGTCTCCGCGATGAGCCGGCCCTTCTTCATGCGCGCGGCGAGCAGCCCCTGCCCCAGCACGTTGTTGATCTTGTGGGCGCCGGTGTGGCAGAGATCCTCGCGCTTGAGATAGATGCGCGCGCCGCCGACGTGCTCGGAGAGGTGACGGGCGAAGTAGAGCGGCGTGGGCCGGCCGGCGTAGTCGCGCAGCAGCGTCGCCAGCTCGGCTCGGAAGCGGCCATCGCGCCGCGCGGACTCGTACGCCTTGGTCAGCTCGACGAGCGGCGCCATGAGGGTCTCGGGAACAACGCGGCCACCGAAGCGACCGAAATGGCCTCCGGCATCGGGGAGCGCGCGCTGGCGTGCCGCGGTCATCCGACTCGCCTCGCCTCGGCCAGGAAGCGCCGGACCTTCGCCGGGTCCTTGGTGCCGGGCTCGCTCTCCACGCCAGAGTTGACGTCGACCGCGTACGGTCGAACGATCTCGATCGCGCGAGCCACGTTGTCGGGATTGAGTCCCCCCGACAGGATGATCCGCACGCGGTTCGCGTCGACGCGCCGGGCCAGGTGCCACTCGATCGGCTCGCGCGTTTCCCCCTCGCTCCAGCGCGCGGCGCTGTCGAGCAAGATTGCCGCGCCGACGTGCTGGTATCGCAACACTTCGCTCAGCTCGCGCACGCGGTACTCGGGCAGCCCCTCGATCGTCGAGGCCGGGGGGAGCTTGATCGTCTTGATGACGGGCAGCGTGTAGTCGGCGAGGTCCTCGGGCGTTTCCTGGCCGTGGAACTGGAGCGCCCGCAGCCCGCACGCCTCGGAGACGGCCTTGACGTGGCCGGCGGAATGATCCCAGAAGACTCCCACCGGCGTGACGAACGGCGGCAGCCGCCGGATGATGGGGGTCGCCTGCTCGGGCGTGACGAAGCGTGGCGTCTTCTCCACGAAGATGAAGCCGAGCGCATCGGCGCCGGCATCCACGGCGGTCATCGCGTCCCGGAGATTCGTGATGCCGCAGACCTTGACGCGGATCATGAACAATGGGGGGGGCGAGACGCCCCCCCCATTTCCCCCCCGGTTCGCGCGGCGTGACTCGACGCGTCCACAGCCCCCAGGGTTTGCGCGGAGTGACTCGACGCGTCCACAGCCCCCGCCGCCTCGACCGCTCGCAGCTCGCGGATCTTTGCCGGGACGTCGGACGCCGTGACGAGCGCCTCGCCCACCAGCACGGCGTGGGCTCCGGCCACAGCCACACGCTTCACCTGGTCGCCGGTGAAGAACCCGCTCTCGCTGACGACGATGTGGCCCGGGGGAATCCGGGGCAGCAGCTCGAGCGTCGTCTCGATCCGCGTGTTGAACGTCGTCAGGTCACGGTTGTTGATGCCGACGACGCGGGCGCCGACGGCCAGCGCGGTCTCCAGCTCGCCCACGGTGTGACACTCCACCAGGGCGGCCAGCCCGACGCCCTTGGCGGCCTGGAGCAGGTCTCGCAGCTCGGATGCTTCGAGGATCGACACGATCAACAGCACCGCGTCGGCGCCGGCAGCGCGCGACTCCCAGAGCTGGTACTCGGCCAGCGTGAAGTCCTTGCGCAGGAGCGGTACGGGCACGGCGCCGCGGATGGCGTCGAGCAGATCGAGATGACCGTGGAAATACTTCTCGTCGGTCAGCACCGAGATGGCGTCGGCGCCGTGACGGGCGTAGGTGGTGGCGAGGGCGACCGGGTCGAGTGTCGGCGCCAGCGTGCCCCGTGAGGGGGACGCCTTCTTCACCTCGGCGATCAACCCCACGCCGGTGGCTCGTGGCCGCAGCGCTTCCTCGAAGTCCCGCGCGGGCGGCAGATCTCGGCAGCGCGCCTCCAACGAGGCCAGCGGCGTCGCCTGTTGCCGCCGCCGGAGCTCGTCGCGCTTGTCGCGGACGATGTCGTCCAGGATGTTACGGGGCATCAATAGTCCCGGCGAACGGCCTCACGGCGGATCGTGTCCAGCGGTACCGCCCCGAGCTGCTCCAGCACGTGGTCACGGATCGTGCGCGGCGGTGGCAGATCGCGGACGACGCGGCCGTCGGTCGCGAGCGGCCGCAGCAACGGTTCCCAGCCTTCGCCGCATGAGCACGGAGCGGGCGCGCGCCCGGCGGGAACCACGACGGTGGCGTGGCACGCGCGGCAGCGAAGCACGTCCTTCGCTCCCGACCACTTGCCGCGCTTCGCCATGGGCCGTCCCTCGATCTCCATGATGTCGAGCGCGAAGTTGAGCACGGGCGCGTTGGCGATCGACGTCCCGACGCCGTAGGCATCGACCACGGGGTTGAGATGCAGGATCTCGTACTCGTCCACTCCGCCCGACGCGATGATCTTCACGTGGCCATAGCCGCGGATATCGAGCTCCCACCGCACTTCCTGGATGATGCGGAAGAAGTCGCCGCGCCTGGAAGACGGCGTATCGAGGCGGACGGCGTAGAGATCGCCCCCGAGGGCCTCGGCGACGCGGATGGCCTCGAACTTCTCGTCCTGCAGCGTGTCGATGAGGGCCACCCGGCGGACCTTGGCGTCGATGACCTCGTGGAACGCGCGGAGCGCCTCCACCGTGTCACCGACCATCAACACCAGCGAGTGCGGGATCGTCCCCATCGGATCGGCGTCGATGAGCTCGGCCGACTTGGTCACGGCCACGCCGTCGCAGCCGCCGATGAAGGCGTTGCGCTCGATCATGGGCGCGATGGTCGGATGCATGCGGCGGGCGCCGAACGAGATCACCTGCCGCTCACCCGCCGCCTTCTTGCAGCGGGCCGCCTTGGTGGCGATGCCGGAGGCCTGGCAGATCAGGCCGAGCAGGGCCGTCTCGTACCGCGCCCACTCGACGTAGGTGCCCTCGAGCGCCAGCACCGGCTGGTACGGACCGAAGAGCGTGCCCTCGTCCATCGCGCGCGCCGTGACCGGCACACCTTCGAGCAGCGCCGCGGCCTCGTGGATGCCGGCCAGGACGCCCCACTGCCAGTCGTCGGGGAGGCTCTTGACGTAGACCTCGGCCTTCACGCGCTTGCGGTCATTGCGGTGCCGGAGGATCTCGACCGTCCGCTCGAAGTACACGTCCGAAACGTCGCCGCGCTTGATCTCGGCGTCGGATGCGGTGTGGAACGGGCGCCTCGGCATGGTCATAGCGGGCCCAAACTTAGCGGAAATTTTGACAGAACGCGCCGATCAAGTCAACGCGAGCGCGCACCCCGCGCTTGATTGACGCCAAGTCGCGACTCTCACGGCGCGGACGATGAGGCGCGGCGCGTCGTCGCGTCGGAGCATGCCGGGGGAGCGCGAGGGGGGATTCTCGTGCCCTGTCAGATATTGAGGCCCTTCAGATAGGCGCGAAAGTCGTCTGCGAGGTCGGGCCGGGCGAGCGCGAACTCCACCGTCGCCTTGAGAAAGCCGAGCTTGTCACCGGTGTCGAAGCGTTTACCCTCGAACTCGACGGCGTACATGGGCCGGCGCTGGCGCAGGCGACGCAGGCCGTCGGTGAGCTGGATCTCGCCGCGGCGGTCGGGGGCCGTCTCGGCCAGGATGCCGAAGATGTCGGGCGTCAGCACGTACCGGCCGATGATCGCCAGGTCGGAGGGCGCCTCCTCGGCGCGAGGCTTCTCGACGAGATCGCTGATCTCGTAGACGCGGGCGCCGCCCGCATCGGCGATGGGCCGCCCGGCGATGACGCCGTACTGGTGGATGCGATCGCGCGGCACGCGCTCGACGGCGATGACCGATCCACGGTGCCGCTCGAAGACGTCGAGGAGTTGCCGCATGCAGGGCGAGTCGGCGAAGCCGATGATGTCGTCGCCCAGGAAGACGCCGAACGGCTCGTCGCCGACGAGCGAGCGCGCGCACAGGATGGCGTGACCGAGCCCGAGCGGCTCCTTCTGCCGAACGTAGCAAACTGATGCCAGCTCGGAGATCGTCTTGATCTGGGCCAGCTCGTCCATCTTGCCGCGGTCGTTCAGGTAGTACTCGAGCTCGAAGGCGGCGTCGAAGTGGTCCTCGATCGCGCGCTTGTTCCGTCCGGTCACGATGATGATCTCGCTCAGGCCGGAGGCGACCGCCTCTTCGACGACGTACTGGATCATCGGCTTGTCGACCAGCGGCAGCATCTCTTTCGGCTGGGCCTTGGTGGCGGGCAGGAAGCGCGTGCCGAGGCCGGCGGCGGGGAAGACACCCTTGCGTACGGTCATGAGGGCTGGCTCCTTCACATCCATCATACCGCCGCCTCAGGCGGCTCGCCGTTCGCCCACCTGCACTTTCCGCCGCCGCATCGCGCGTAGCGCCGACAGTGCGATCACGTACGTCACGAGCGCGGCGACGCCCCCCACCACCGTCGTGCCGACGAGCAGCGGGATCGAGAGGTGCTCGACCAGTGCGCCCAGGTCGCTCCAGCGCAGCCCGCCCGGATGCTCGACGAGGTAGTTGAGCCAGGCGCGGCGAAGGCCGTCGGGATCGGGTACGAGGAGCGTGCCGATCTTGAAGGCGGCGCCGTACACCAGCGGCATCAGCCAGGGAAGGTTCAGCCACGTCCCGGCAATCGTGGCCGCGCGATTGAGCCGGAACGCGAGCGCGATCACCAGCGACAGGAGCGTCTGCACGCCGACGAACGGTGTACAGCCCACGAAGACTCCGACGGCCAGGGCCAGCGCGATGCGCGGCGGCGGATCGTCGAGCTCGAGCACGGCGCGCAGCCGGCCGGAAAGACGCCGTCGACTGAGCATCAGTCGGGGCGCCCGCGGCCGACGGATTCCAGGATCGCGACGATGGCGAGGACGCAGGCCGCCTGTGAGAGGACGAGGGCCGCTTCCCGCGTGGTGGCGTTCTCCAGCAGCATCGCCGAGAGCCCGAGCGTCGCCGAGATGAAGTAGATGAGCAGCACGCTCTGCGGTCGCGTCAGCCCGAGCGCCGCGAAGCGGTGATGGATGTGGTCCTTGCCCGTGTAGGCGAGCCACTCGTGCAGCGAGGCGACTTTCCCGGTCACCACGCGGGCGACGCCCACGAAGGCGATGTCGAACAGCGGCACGCCGAGGATCAGCGTCGGCGTGAACAGCGCGATCAACGGATCGTTGTCGGCCCATTCGCCCATGACGGCCAGCCCGGCCAGCGTGAAGCCGATGAACGACGCGCCGCTGTCTCCGAGGAAGATGCGCGCGCCGCCCGGGCGAAAGTTGTAGGGCAGGAAGCCGAGGCAGGCCCCGACGAGCGCGCCCGCGAGGAACATCAGATACCGCTGGTTGGTCTGGAGCGCGGAGATCGAGAAGAAGAGTCCGGCGATGACCCCGAGCCCGGCGGCCAAACCATCCATGCCGTCCAGGAACTGCACGGCATTCGTCACGGTGAGGAACCACAGCAGCGTCAGCACGATGTTGATCACCACGGCGCCCGGCCACCAGGACGGCGCCACCGAGAGGACCACACCGTAGAGCATGGCGAGCGAGGCCCCGCCGATCTGGCCGAGCAGCTTCACCCAGGCGGGCAGATCGGCGACGTCGTCGAGGATGCCCAGCGCCACGACGACCGAGGCGCCGAGGGCGACACCTTTCAGCGTCATGGAGAAGTGGAAGTTCGCGAGCACGGTGATGGCGAACGCGAGATAGACGCCGGCACCACCGAGCAGCGGCGTGGCCACCATGTGAACCTTGCGCGCCGCCGGCTGGTCGAGGACCTCGCGCCAGATCGCATAGCGCCGCACGAGGGGCACGAGGAACAGCGACACGGTGAAGGCGACGACGACGATGTAGGACCAGCGAAAACCGGCGTCGAGGAACCAGTGGCGCGTGGGCGGCGCCAGCAACGCCAGCACGATCACCAGACGCGCCGCTCCCAGCGTGACTTCCGACGTGCCGCCGACCCACAGCGCCGCGACGCGTTCCATTACTCTTCGAGCGCCGCCGTGAGCGCGGCCGCGACCGTATCCACGTCGGCGTCACTCAGCGAGGGGTAGCAGGGCAGCGAGAGCGCGCGCGCCCACAGGCGCTCGGCCTCGGGATAGCCGCCGAGGCCGAGGGCGCGATGGATCGGCCGGAAGACTGGGCGCCGGGCCGCGATGCCTCGACGCTCGAGCTCCGCAATGACCTGATCGACTGGACGCTCGATCTCGATCACGAAGCGATGGTACACGTGACGGCCACCGGTGTCGGCCGGCAGTCGGCAGGGCAGGCCCGCCAGCCGGACCCGATAGCGCGCCGCGATCGCTCGCCGGCGGGTGAGGAACCCGTCGAACCGCGCGAGCTGACTGCGCCCGAGCGCCGCCTGCAGATCGGTGAGCTTGGCGTTGAACCGTGGAGCGAGGTCGACGTGCTCGTCGTAGTCGCGCGCCGCGCGCACGCCCTCCACCAGCGCGCGCGGCCCACCCACGAGGCCCCCTTCACCGGTGGTGAGCAGCTTCGTCGCGTAGAAGGAGCACACGGCGGCCTGGCCGCGGCTGCCCACCGGCCGGCCCGTGCTGACGGCGCCGAGCGCCTGGGCGCAGTCCTCCACGATCGGCACGCCGAGCGGCGCGAACGCGTCGATATCGGCAGCCAGACCGAAGGCGTGAGGCACGATCACGGCGCGCGTGCGCGGCGTGATGCGACGCTTGGCGTCGAGAGGAGAGAGCGACAGCGTCGCGGGATCGGCATCGACGAGCACGGGCACGCCGCCGCAGCGGGTGACGGCATGGTGAAGCGCGTCGCACACGTAGGACGGGATGAGAACCTCGTCGCCGGTGTCGATCCCGAGCCCGCGCAGGGCCAGCTCGAGCGCCACACTTCCGGACGCGACCGCCGCCGCGTCCTCGGTGCCGAGACGCTCGGCGAGCGCACGCTCGAGGCCCGCGACCTCGGGGCCCTGGGCGAGGCCGCCGCCGCGGACGATGCGGGCGACCGCCAGCGCATCCTCCTCGACGAGGGTGGGTCGCGAGTGCGGGATCAAATGTCCAGCAACAGCCGGACCGACTGGAACGCCTCCGCGTACTTCACGCGCGCCTGGATCCCACGAAAGTTCGCGCAGGAGACGGCCAGCTCGAGGATCGTCAGGTCCTCGATGTTGGTCTTGGCCACCTGCGAGCGATGGGCCTCCAGGCACGCGAGTTTCCGGTCCAGCACCTTCTCGATGTTGGTATAGCAGTTCGGCGTGAAATGCTGGGTGGACGGAACCTCGAAGAAGAGGAAGTTGGGGACGTAGCGCGTCGCCGACACCGCGGCCTGGGCCAGGTTGCGATGATCCTGGTGCGTGTCGTCGGGATAGTTCACGAAGATCATCGACGGCCGGGTGTCGCGGATGACCGCTTCCAGCCGCACGATCAGCTCGCGGTTGTAGGGCACCTCGGTGTCGCGGTAGCCGCCCCAGAAGACCCGCTGCGCACCGATCACCAGCGTCGATTCGTCCTGCTCGCGCTCGCGCATGGCGGCGTCGCCGCCGAGTGAGCCATCGGAGGCGACGAAGAGATAGACGTCGTGACCTCGCTGCGCATACAGCGTCAGCGTGCCACCGCAGCCGTATTCGATGTCGTCGGGATGGGCCCCGATGGCGAGGACGTTCATGGGGACGTTTTTTCATCATACGTCGGCGCCCCGGAGGCCCCCGCAGATTTCATGGCGACCTCGACCATCACGGACCGAGCGGCACCCAGGTGTCACCGCGGCGCAGAATCGCCAGCGCGCTCAGAGGGTTGCTCAGCAGCAGGTCGAGTCCTGAGAGAGCCGGCACGAATGGGCCGTGGAGCTGGGGGTAGATCGGAGGCTCGTAGGCCTGAGCGCGGACCTCGAGCCCGGCGTGCCGAAACCGCTTGAGGTCCATGTACTGGACGCCGTCCCGACCGGCCAGATAGGTCGTCCCACCGACGGCCCGGCAGATCTCGACGAGGCGCTCGGTCGGGTCGGTCGCCGTCACCGTCAGCTCCGACGCGAGCCGAGATGGCGTCGCGATACCGAGCGCGCTGGCCAGCCAGCGCGCGTTCGCCACGGCGAGCGCCGCCAACTCCCCCCAGGGCCTGGAGTAGAAGGCGCGGAGGTCTTCGCCGTAGCCGGCCCAGCCCGCGGCACGGCGGTAGGCCAGCTCGATGGCGCGCAGATGCCGCCGCGCCCACGGCTGGGCCGTGTCGATCGCCACGTCCGCGATCGCCGTCCCCAGCCGTGCCCGCACCGGCACCGTGAGCCACTGCGGCCCGGCGGCCGTCTTGATCCGATTGCGATTCTGCCAGCCGTTCTTTTCGAACTGCACGGTGTCGAGGAAGACGAACACGTCGGCTTCAGCCCACTTGGCCAGGTAGCCGAGCCACGGCAGGTAGTGCGGCTGATGGATGGCGACCTTCACGGCTTTCTCACGAAGACGGGATTCGTGAGGAGCTGGTGGACCGCGCCCGAACGCGCCTCCATGCGGAAAAAGAGCGGGGTGCCGTCGAACGTCTCCTCGTGAACGGCCGTGAACGGTGTCTGACCGGCCCACGTCTCCACCGCGGCGCCGTTCCGCACGAGCGTGACACGCAGCGGATGGCTCCCGCCGTCGCTGCTCGTGACGCCGACGCTGACGGCCACGCGCGTGCTCTCGGGAACGCGCAGCGTCTCACCCGACGCCGCCGTCGCCGTGGCCGCGGCGATCGAGAAGTCGGAAAGCACCAGCGCCACCTCGGGGGGTCGGCGGACGGCGTAGAGTCGCCCGCGCTTGAGCGCGTCGAGCAGCGCCGCCTCGGAGCGCTCGTCGACGAGAAACACCGTCCGCACCGGGCCGAGGCGCTTGCCTCGGGCGAGGCCGTGGAATCCCGACTCCGCGACCCCCCACGCTGGACGGCTCCGCTCTCCGCGAACGTATTGCCCGAGCATGCGGTCCCAGCCGAGCCCGGGCTCGGTGAAACGCGTCGGCTGCTCGTACACGGCGCCGAAGGCCGTATACCGGAACGTGCGCAGGAGGTCGTCGGGATAGGGCTCCGTCAGCCACGACACCTGCACGGGGCCCACGTTACGCTGGCCGACGTCGGCCGTCTCCGGGAACGACCACATGCTCGCGCCGCCGAGGCGATCGACCTGGTCGATCAACGTCTGATACGGCTCGAGGCCGGCATCCTGCCAGGGCGGATAGCGATCCACGGTGAAGGGCCAGCCCCGCACGACGGCGAAAAGGCCGACGGCGAGCAGCACGAGGCCCAACCCCCAGCGCCGCCGCCACACCACGACGATCGTGCGCCCGAAGCGCCGGTGCTCACGGCGCTTGCGTCGCAGCAGCACGAGGCCGGGGATGACCAGCAGCGCGGGGGTGACGTCGGCCAGCGATTGCCAGCTATAGCGTGACTCGTAGCGGTTGCCGGTGGCGGCGAGCGACGACAGCTTCCTCGGATCGCTGATGCCGAACACCAGCAGATTCTTCTGGACGTTGTGGAGCGTCATCGAGAGCCTGGCCGGTGAGCCCGTCCAGAAGTAGTGCGGCATCACCTCGACGCCCGGCACGATGAGCATGCGCGGGTAATTCCGGCGCGTGGCCGCCACGCGCTCGAGGAACTGCGTGGTTCCCGCACCACCGAGGACGCTGGTCTCTTCCTTGGTCACGCGCGTCAGCGCACGGAACGGCGGGAGCCCGTACTCCACGCGCAGGAGATAGTTCTCGGCCAGGAAGATGGCCGAGAGCCCGCTCGACTCGGCGATACGCGCGACCTCGTCGAGCGGCAGGTCACCGGTGGTCAAGTCGGAGTGGACGTGGAGCACGGCCGCCACTTGTTCACGCGCGGGCGCGGGCGTCGGAATCACGAGGGCGAGCACGGCGACGCCGATCACGCCGGCCCAGGCACGGAGACCGTCGTGACGCATCACTCGGGCTTCCTGGCCACGGCGGTCATCGAGGCTCCGATGAGCCAGGCGCCACCTGAGAGGCGGGCGACCACACGCGCAGCACGATCGAGGATCCCCTTGCCGGCCTGGACGATGGCTTCCCGGCGCGGGCCTACCCCATAGGGATCACCAGCGGTGGGCGCGCTGTTCGCCACCACGATGTCGACGAAGCCGGCGCGGGCCAGGGCATCGGAAAGCGTCCGCCGACTCCAGAGCAGCGGATGAAAGACGTAGCTGCGGCCGAGGTAGGCGTGCGACGCCGGCAGCCATTCGAACAGACGGTGGAGGCGGTAGGCGGTCAGGTGAAAGGGCTCGTTCTGCGTGCGGACCACGATGCGCCCGCCCGGGCTGAGGACGCGGCCGATCTCCGCGAGATCGGCGTCCGGCCGCATGAAGAACTCGATGACGTTCCACAGCACGATGACGTCGAAGAAGTCGTCGGCGAAGGGCAGCCGCTCGGCCTCGACGCCCTCCGATGCGCGGAGCGCGACCTGCAGCCCCCGCCCCTGCGCGGTTTGTACGGCCTCTCGTGAGACCTCGACGCCCCAGGCGTTCCAGCCGCGCGCCCGGGCCAGCTCGATGAACTCACCGGTCCCGCATCCGATGTCGAGCAGACGTGACCGGCCGGCCTGCCGCACGCCATCGAGGAAGTCGAGGAACAGGCGGTGCCGCCGTGAGTCGATCCGCCGGCTGGCGGCGGGATCGACGTACACGTCTTCGAAATACTCGCGCACGGCATCGGTGGTGCGCGGCGGATCGAGGAAGACGAGTCGACACCCCCGGCAGCGAACCAGCGCTCGACGTTGCAGCCGGGCCAGTGGCCGACCGCCAGCACGACCGCAGACGGGACACGGGGTCACCGGAGTCGCTTCGCCTCGACGAGTTCGGCGTAGAGCGCCAGGAGCCGCGCGTCGGCGACGTCGGCGGAGAAGTCGTGCGCGCGACGCCGCGCCGCCTCGGACAGCTTGAAGCGGAGTCCGCGGTCGCTGGCCAGGTCGATCAGGGCCGACGCGAGGCCATCGACGTCCTCCGGCGGGACGACCCGGCCGGCCACGTCGTCACCGATCACGCTCGGGATCCCGCCGACCGCGGTGCCCACAACGGGCACGCCGAAGGCCATTGCCTCCACGAGCGCGCGGCCCATGCCTTCGTTGCGGGCGGGAGCCGCGAAGACGTCGGCGGCGGCGAAGTAGCGCGCGACCATCTCGGGCACGACCACGGCACCGGCCAGGGTGAGGCGGTCGACGACGCCGAGCTCGGCGGCCCGCGCCGTCAAACGATCACGCTCGGGTCCATCACCGACGATGACGACGCGTGCGTCACCGATCTGCGGGGCAATCCGAGCGAGCGCCTCCACGAGGAGATCGAAGCCCTTCACGTGAACCAGCCGGCCGAGGCCGAGCACGACGAAGGCCGACGGGCCGAGGCCGAGCCATGCGCGAGCCCGGGCCGGGAGCGGAGCGCGCAATTGGAGGTCGTTCACCGGCACGCCGCTCGGGATGGTGACGAACTGCTCGGGCCGTCCGATGCCGAGGGCCAGATGCTCCTCGCGGCCCACGTCGGTGAGCGTCACGATGCGGTCGCTCCAGCGCGCGGCGAGCCGCTCGAGCGTGATATAGGCCGAGGTCCGTCGGGGGCCGGAGTACCCGTAGAAGATGTGGCCGTGGGGCTGGTGGATCACGACGGGCACACGCGCGATGCGCGCGGCCAGGCGCCCGATGAACCCGGCCTTGGATGTGTGCGTGTGAACGATCGCCGGCCGCTCGCGCCGAAAGAGGCGGACGAGCTGCAGCAGCGCGACGAGATCGCGCGTCGGCGTCACCTCGCGGCCCAGGCTGGGCACGTTCACGATGCGGCAACCGCGGCGGCGCGCGTCGTCCACGGTCACCACGTCCGATTCGGCGAGACCGACCGCCAGCGCGGAGTCGTAGCCGGCGCGCGCCAGCGTCACCATCTGGCCGATGGTGTTCTCGGAGGAGCCACCCAGCGTCAGCCGCGTGATGACGTGCAGCGCCCGGATCACGAGGGCGGCACCTCCTCATCACCGAGCCGGCGCGCGTACAGCTCGATGGAAGGCGCCGCCAGGCAACGGCTCGCCGTGACGGCATGCAGCGTGGCCGCCACCGTCTCACCCGCTCCGCGGAACCAGCGTGGGAGTCCGGGCGCGCGGCTGTCGGCCGCTGAGGGCCCCTCCGCGCTCAGCGGTGAATTCCGCAGCGAGAGGACGTGGAACCCGGACCGCTCCACCAGCCGGCGGAGTCCGCGGGCGGTGAACCCGAAGACGTGGAAGACCGGATAGGCTCCGAACTTCCCGAGCCACCCGCGACGACCGAGCATCGAGAAGAACTGCGTGGCGCGGCGATGAAACGCCCCGTTCGGCACGCGGATCACGAGCAGACCGTCCGGAGCCAGGACGCGATGGGCCTCGGCCAGAGCGCCGTACGGATCGACCAGATGGTCGAGGACGTTGATGAAGGTCACGGCATCCATCGACGCGGTGTCGAAGGGCAAGAGGACCGAGTCGGACTGCACGACGTCACACGCGGCCGTCGTCCGCGCGGCTGCGCACATCTCGGCCGCGAGCTCGAGGCCGACCGCACGCCAGCCGGCGGCGGCGGCCGACGCGACGAAATGGCCGGGGCCGCAGCCGACATCGAGCAGCCGCCTCCGGCTGCGCGGCGGTCCGAGGCGAGCGATGAGCTCCCCGAAGAGATCGAGCCGCGACGCCGGCACCTCCGGGCGTACGAAGCGCGCGGGATATTCGACCTCGTAGAAGTGTCGGAGCCCGGCCGCCGTCGGCAGCTTTGCGGCCACCGAGGTGCCGCAGGCCGGACAGGCCCGGTAGTCCTCTCCGCGATGACGGAACCACCGAAGCGGCGTGGCGGCTTCGCAGGCCACGCAGCGGACGGCGCCAGTCGCCGTGACATTTTTTTCGGTGAGGGTGCCGAGCATGTCCTCCAGCGCATCGACCGAGCGACTCCAGCCATACTGCCGCTCGGCGTAGGCCACGCAGGCGCGGCGCAGATCGCGCACGACCGCGGGATCCTGCTCGCTGCGCTCGAGGAAGCGACCGATCCCATCCGCGATCGCCGTCGGGCCGACGTCGGCGAAGAGCAGGGAGCGGTCGAGTGGCTCGAGAATCTCCGGCGTGGCTCCGACCGGCGTGCCGAGGACGGGTGTGCCGCACGCCAGCGCTTCCACCGTGACCAGGCCGAATCCCTCGAGCTCGCGGGTCGGCAACACGAACGCGTCGGCCGCGCCGTAGTAGGCGGGCAGGTCACGCTCGGGCACGAAGCCGAGGAACCGGACGTGCTCGGACAGGCTGAGCGAGATCGTGAGGGTCTCGAGCAGCGGGCGCAGCGAGCCGGAGCCGCCGATCAGCAGGAGCACGCGGGGAAAGCGCTCCCGCACGGTGGCCATCGCCCGGATCAGCGTGTCGAGCCCCATGCGCGGCTCGAGGTTGCGCAGCGTGAAGAGGAGCGGGCGATCGCTCGGCAGCCCCAGCGCCTGCCGCTGGGCCTCTCGCGAGCCGCCGGGATGGAAGCGCTCGACGTCGGCGCCCCCCACGATCTTCACGATCCGCTCTCCGCTGATGCCGTAGAGATCCCAGAGCAGACGGGCCGAGAAGTCGCTCAGCACCTGGATCCGGCTCGCCCGCTTGAGTGACGCGCGCTCGAGCGTCCAGAGCAGAGCTGCGCCGGCCCGGCCCACGAGTCCGCCGCGGTGCAGACCCGACATCCCGGTCCGGGACCGGTACTCGAGCGGCGCCGGCGAGTGAAACGTGTAGAGGCTCGGCAGCCGGCGGCCGAGCGTTGACGTCAGCACGCCGAACGCGCCGATCGGTTGATGAAAATGGAGAACGTCGGCCCCGTGGGCCGTGATCTCGGACTCGACAGCTCGCCGCGCGCCGAGCACCGAGGTGCGGATGAATGCGGCCAGCGAGCGCCGATCGACCGGGAAGTGGTGAACCGCCACTCCGCCGTGCACCAGGTCACCGGGCACGCCGCCGTCCGGCGTCCGACTGACGACCTTGACGACGTGCTTGCGCGCGGAGAGCCGGGACGTCTGCTCCCACAGCACGCGCTCGCCACCGCCGAGCAGCTGGACTGGAGACACGTCGGACACGACGACGATCTTCACGTTCCCGCCTTCCAGGCGGTCGCGCCGTCGAGGTACTCCCGCAGCCACAGCTCGGTCATCATCAGGGCCCACAGCCGATCGGCGTGAGTCTTGCGGCCGCGCAGGTGCTCCTGGATCAGAGCGTCGACCGCGGCCGGCGCGAACAGACCCCGCGCCGCGACGACGTCGGGGGCGAGGAGCTGCTCCATCAGCGGCCGCAGATCGGTACGCAGCCAGCCCGCCAGCGGAATCATGAAGCCCTGCTTGCGACGCCGGACGACGCTCGGCGGCAGGACGCCGGCGAACGCCTGGCGCAGCAGGCCCTTCAACCGGACGCCGGGAAGCTTCACGCGAGGCGCGATGGCGAGACTTCGCTCGATCAGGCGGTGGTCGCAGAAGGGCGCCCGCAGCTCCAGTGAGTGCGCCATCGACATGCGGTCGGCCATCACGAGCAGGTCGTCGGGCAAATACGTGAGGAGGTCGACACGAAACGCGCCGTCCACGGGATCGCCGTGGCCTTGCCCGGCCCAGGCGGCCCGGTGCCCGGCGTCGACGGGCATCCGCCAGCTCGCCCGGACGCCGGGAACGACGAGCTTGTCCAGCTGCTCGTCGGTGAAGAAGCGAGTCCACCGCACGTAGCGCTCGAACGGCGGCCGTTCCGCGCCGGCGGCGAAGCGGCGGAGTCGATCGCCCCAGTTACTGCTCGTCTCCGACTCGGGCAGCAGGCGTTGTCCCGCCCGAGCCGACATCGTGCGCAGGCTTCGCGGCAACCGCGCGAAGACTTCTGAGACACGCAGCCCCAGATAGCGCGGGTAGCCCGCGAACGTCTCGTCGCCCCCGATGCCCGAGAGCGCCACCTTCACGTGGCGGGCGGTCGCCTGGGCGACCATGAAGGTCGGCAGCGCCGAGGAGTCGGCGAACGGCTCGTCGAAGTGGCGAATCACGCTGGGCAGGACGTCGGCGATGACCGGGTGCAGCGTCTCCTCGTGGTGATCGGTGGCGAATCGCTCGGCGACCTCCCGGGCGTACACGCGCTCGTCGAACGAGGGTGCCGCCGGACCGAACCCGACCGTGAACGTCGACAGCCGGCCGCTCGTCACCTCGCGGGCGCTGGCGACGATGGCGCTCGAGTCGATGCCCCCCGAGAGGAACACGCCGAGCGGCACGTCACTCTCGAGGCGCAGGCGGACGGCTTCGCGCAGCTCGTGGCGGACGAGCGCTGGCGCTTCCTTGGCCGTCACGCGGGCCGCTTCCGTGGCCGCGGCGTCGGGCAGCGACCAGTACGACGTGCGCTCCACGGCGCCCGTCGCATCGACACGAAGGAGATGGCCGGGCGGCAGCTTGGCGATCCCGGCGAACATCGAGCGGTCGGCCGGCGTGTATCCGAACGCCAGATAGTGATGCAGCGCATCCCAGTCCACCGCCCGGGAAATCCGCGGATGACAGAGCAGGGCCTTGATCTCCGATGCGAAGAGCAGCACGCCGTCGCCGCGCCAGTAGTACAGCGGTTTCTTGCCGAGCCGATCGCGGGCGAGCAACAGCCGGCGCCGCCGGGCGTCCCAGAGCGCGAACGCGAACATGCCGCGCAGGTGCTCGACGCAGAGGTCACCGTGACGCTCGTAGGCGGCCAGGATCACCTCGGTGTCGCTCGTCGTGGCGAACGACCGGCCCGCCGCGGCGAACCGGGTGCGAAGCTCGCGGAAGTTGTAGATCTCGCCGTTGAAGACGACGTGGAGCTGGCCGTCGGGGCTCGTCATCGGCTGACGACCGGTGACGAGATCGATGATGGCAAGCCGTGTCATGCCGAGCCCGATGCGCGCACCCTCGTCGCCGACCCACGCCCCCTCGTCGTCGGGGCCGCGATGCTTCAGCGTCCGCAACATGGCCGAGAGCGTGCTCGGGGCAACGCCGCCGACGTAGCCGGCGATGCCGCACATCAGGCAGAGACCTCGGCGACGCGTCGGCGGTCGGCCGACACGAGCGTGGCGTACAGCGTCTGCAGACGCTCGACCATCCCGGCGACGGTGAACCGCTCGGCCACCCGGGCGCGCGCAGCCCGGCCAATCCGGCGCGCCTCGGCACCGTTGTGCAGGAGCGCGAGAGCGGCGCGGGCCGTCGCGTCGGCGTCGCGAGGGGGCACGAGGAGGCCGCTTTCGCCCGGCTCGATGATCTCAGCCACACCGTTCACGTTGGTGGCGACGACGGGCCGCTCCATCGCCATCGCCTCGAGCACGACGAACGGAAATCCTTCGGAGACCGACGACAGCACGAAGACGTCCATGGCGCCGAGCAAGGGCGCCACCTCGGCCTGCATCCCCGTCAGCCGGCACGACGACCGCAACTCCAGGCGGGCGATCTCGGCCTCCACCGCCCCGCGCAGCGGTCCGTCTCCGACGACGAGGGCCTTCACATTCGGCCGGTGCCGTCGCACTTCTGCGACCGCGTGAAGGAACGTCAGCGGATCCTTCTGCGGAGTGAGCCGGCCGACAAAACCCAGGACAGGTCCGGCGTCGAGGCCCCAGCGCTGGCGCATCCCCGTCGCGGACACGGCGCTGGGATCGAAGTGATCGAGCTCGATGCCGTTCGGGATGACGAGCGCGCGTCGTGGATAGTTGCGCCCGAGCGCCTCGGCCACACAGACCACCGCCGACGTCAACGGCAACGTGAGGCGGTCCGCCGCACCGTAGACGGCCCGACGCGTGGCCGACACAGGATAATCGCCGAGCGCGTTGTGAACAGTGGACAGGCGAGCCTTCACGCCCGCCATCGCGCCGGCGAGCCGCGTGTAGAAGTTCGATCGGGCGCCGTGTGATTGCAGGACGTGAGGAGCGAACGCGCGGATCTGCGCGGCCAGACGCGCGACCGCCGGCAGGCTCACCAGACGGCGAAGATCCACGGTGGCAACGGGGATTCCGAGGCTCGCCAGGCGCGCGGCCAGCGGCCCCGGCTCCGGCACGATCACCGCGAGCTCGAAGCGATCACGGTCGAGGTGACGCGCCAGGAGCTCCAGATAACGCTCGCCCCCGCCGACGTCAGCCGACCCCGCGACGTGAACGACGCGAATGCGACTCACCGCGCGCTGACCTCAGAGCTCGACCGCACAGCGCTCTCGAGAGCACCGGCGAGTCGACGCCAGCTGTGGTGGCGGCACACGTGGTCGCGCCCGCGTCGCCCCAGCTCGGCCCGTCGCTCGGGTCGCTCGAGCAGGTCACCGAGGGCCTGGGCGAGCGCGCCGGCGTCGTCGGGTGGCACGAGCGTCAGCGCGCCACTGTCGTCGGCCAGACTCCTCACGGACAGGAGATCAGAGGCGACGACCGGGCGGGCGCACGCCATGACGTCGAGCACCTTGAACGGTGACGTCTCTCCGCGATCACCCGTGAACGGTGCGGCCAGCACGTCCATGGCGTTGAGGTAGACGGGGACGCGCGTATACGGCACCTGGCCGGTGAACCGGACAGCGCCGTCGAGCCCCAGGCGCTCGGCCTGCGCTTCCCACGTCCGACGCATGATCCCGTCGCCGACGATGAGACCGCCGACGTCGGGCCGCCACTGGTGAAGACGCGCCAGCGCCCCAAGGAGCGTGCCGACTCCCTGGTGACGATAGAAGAGCCCCACGAAGCCGACGGTCGGTCGGGCAGGATCGAGCCCGATCTCACGCCGACAGCGGGCGACATCATCGGGAGCGAAATGGTCGGGATCCGTGCCGCTCGGAATCACGCACACGCGATCGGCCGGCACACCGTAGCGCTCGACGACCATCTGCCGCAGGCCGGGCGTGAGCGTGACGACCAGATGCGCGCCCCGCAGGTTGATCCGCTCGACGCGCCTGAAGAGCTGTCGCTTCCATCGCGGCGCCCGCTCCTGCTCGAGGAACTGGAGGCCGTCGGCGTTGACCTCGACGACCAGCCTCGCCCGCACGGCTCGCGCCATCGGCAGCGGCAGGAGGTTGATGTGCGTCCGCATGTAGACGATGTCGGGCCGGGTCTGCCGCGCCGCCCTGAGCGTGGCCAGCGCCATCGATACGTGCGCCGTGAGCGGACGGACGACCGCGCGGTCGACGACCGGATAGGCCGCCGACGGCACGTCGCGCAGCGGTACCCAGCCCGGCAGCCTCGGATAGAAGACGCGCGGGGTGTGACCGAGCGTCTGGAGCGCCCACGCCACTTCCCACAGCTTGCGAAAGCCCCCGCTGTCGGGACGCAGCCCCGGCTCGTACGCGAAGTTGAGGAACGACCAGTCCATCAGCCGCGGGCTCCGACGGCGCTCACGTGGGCCGGCCGACCGGCCACGGCCATCCGGCGCGCGACGATCGCGACTCCGTTTCCGCGACGTCCGCCCCACCACCATTCCAGCCGCGCGGCCAGCGCGAGAAACGGCAGGAGCGCGAGGCCCACGCCGGGCACGCGACGGGCCTCGGCGAGCATGAACAGCTCCTTGAGCACCGACACCGCCGTCCCGAAGGTCCGGCGCGTGCTGACGACGGCGAAGCCGGCCGCCCGCAGCCACGAGGCGAGCTGAGCGGACTCGAAGCCTTCGTAGAGGTGCACGTCGCCGGGCGAGGGCGGCCCGAGCCACGAGTACTCGCGATCCACGCCGGGGAGGAAGTGACGCTGCTCAGCGGCGGGAACGTGCAGATACAGGATTCCGTGCGGGCGCAGACAGTCCGCGAAGGCGGCGAGCAGCCGGGGCGGATCCTCGACGTGCTCGAGCACGTCGATGGTGTAGATGACGTCGAATGGACCGCCGACGGGAAGCGCGCGGAGATCGCCCACGCAGAACGAAACGTTCGGTTCCGTTGGTCGCGTACCCTCGTGAGCGAGGTCGATCGCCACGAAGCGCCAGCCCGGGCGCCGCCGCGCGAGCAGCCGCGCGAAGTTCGCGCCCTCACCGCACCCGGCGTCGAGCGCCAGTCCGGACGTGGACAGGAATCGCGGGCCAAGCGTCCACTGCAGGTAGAGGCCCTTCACGACCGTGCCGGCGTGAAGGCCACCCGTCCAACGCTCCACCACGTGCCGTTGCACGCGTCCATAGACACGGCGCAGCAGGGCGGTCAGCGCGCGTCCTCCAGGGTCTCGCGGCCGACGACGCGGCCGTCCTCCACGCGCAGTCGATAGCGGGGGCGGCCGAGGACGGGCCGCAACAGCTCGGGATGGGCGGGATAGCGGGTCGCGTCGAACGGAACGAGTCGGCGCACCCAGCCCTGCGTCCAACTCCGAGCCGCGCTCCCGAAATCCTGGCCGTCGAACTCCGTCTTCAGCACGCGGTCGACGTAGCTCTGGAGATCGGTCGGGCGTGAGCGATCGAGCAGATAGCGCTTCCACAGGTGGCTCAGGAACATGCGGCGATCCGACTTCACGTTGACGTGATAGAAGCAGGGCAGCTCCCACGCACGCACCGCGTACCACTTCGGGATCTTCGGCGCCTCGTAGCCCTGGGGGTTGTAGGTGTAGCGGACGTGATCCGACGCCGTCCAGCAGTGGGCGTCGCCGCGCGTAGGATGCGTTGGGTCCTGGTGCCAGAGGTCGCCGGTCACTTCCACCATGCGCGGATAGACGATGTAGTAGCGACGCTGATCCAGCGCGAGCAGCCAGTCGCGAAGCCGCGTGATGCGGGCGGGCCCGCTCGTCTGGGCGACGAAGTCGGCGTCCCAGCGGACGATGAAGCGGTGGCGCGTCCGCTCGATGAGCGCGTTCGTGAGGCGGAGGATGTCGGCGTCGGGCATGGTCAGCGTCTCGACGATGCCGGGGAATTCGCGGGCGAGGGCCCGCATGATGACTGGCGTCCGATCGGTCGAGCCGTTGTCGCCGATCACGACGTGGTCCGCGAAGCCGATGATCGAGCGCACGGCGGGCTCCAGCCACTCCTCCTCGTCGCGGACACGGACGATCGCGGCGATGCCAGCCGGCCGTGACGGTGGGGGCAGGAGACCGAGCGACGGCGCCAGCGCGCAGACTTCGCGCACGGCCAGCCGCGCCTGCGCACCGAGCGCGCTCACGGCCGTGGCCCCCGCGCGGGCGCCAGCGCCTCCCGCAACAGATCCAGGTTCACGCGCACGCCCTGGGAGGCTCGCGCAGGGCCGCGCTGGAACGGCAGCGCGGCCAGATGCCAGAGCGCGGCGAGCCCCATTGCTCCGCGAATGAACACCATCCCCGGGACCCCGTAATGCTTGCGGAAGTAGCGCAAGCGACTGCGCTGCTCCATGAGGAAGAGCCCCGGCGTGTGCACGCCGAGCGTCGAGCCTCGCGTGTGGTGGACCACGACGGCGTCGCCGACGTACCAGACTGCGCGGCCGGCCACCCACAGCCGCCGGCAGAGATCGACATCCTCGAAGTACATGAAGAACTCCGGGTCGAAAGCGCCCAGACGCTCGAGGGCGTCGCGGCGCACCATGAGGCACGCGCCGGTCACCCAGTCCACCGCTCGCGTCGTCGTCGGATCCCACGGCTCGTAGGCGAGCGCGAGCGTCGACGGGCCGAGCACGGTGCGCAGCGGTCGGACGTTGAAGAGCGGGCGGGCGAGCGTCGGGAACTTGAAGCACGAGCGAATCACGTGGCCGTCGCTCCCGGTGGTGCGGGGCCCCACGGCCCCGACACCGGGCTGTTGGCGAAGAATGGCGACGAGGCGATCGAGCGTCCCCGGCATCACGCGGGCGTCGCTGTTCAGGAAGCAGACGAAGTCAGCGCGGGCCGCCGACGCGCCCTGATTGGCGGCGCGGGCGAAACCGAGGTTGGCGTCGTTGGCGAGCAGTCGCACGGCCGAATAGCGCTTGCGAACCAGGTCGGCGCTCCCGTCGTCGGAGGCGTTGTCCACGACGACGGCCTCCCACGGCATCGCGGGTGGATGCGCGAACAACGAGTCGAGGCACTCGGCGAGCAACTGCCGAGCGCGATAGCTCACGATGACGACGGCCAGCGTGGCCGGCGCGCTGGATTGCGTCATCGCCGGGCTCGTACCACGTCCTCCAGTGCGCGCTCGAACCCGAGCACGGCCCGTTCCCAGGTGAACGTTCGAATGTGCCGGTGACCGGCCTCGGCCACCGCCTGCAAGCGTCGGCGATCGTCGAGCAGCGTCAGGATCGCGTCGGCGATGGCCTCGGCGTCCCGCGGCGGGACGACGAGGGCAGTTTCACCGGGAACGAGGTAGTCCTCGGTTCCCACGTTCGTCGTCACCACCGCGCACCGGCACGCCATGGCCTCCATTGGCGGGAGCGGAAGCCCTTCGTGCCAGCTCGGATTGATCCAGATGTCGCAGCTCCCGTAGATCTTGCGCAGCTCGTCTTGTGGCGGGTCGTGGTGGTATTCGACGTCGGCGGGCGCTTCGATCCAGGGCCAGCCCTGGCCGAACATCACGAGGCGCACGCCCGGATATTTCTTCCGGACGAGCTCGACGGCGTGCAGGCCCTCGGTCGTCCCGCGCCACGTCGTGTCGCGGTACAGCATCCCGATGCGCGGCGGATCGTTGATCGCCCGGGCCTCGTGGTGGAACTGCTCGAAGTTGACCCCCTGCACCATCGGGCCCACCGGGTCCTGATCGAAACGGTCGCGCAGCAAGCGCTTCAGCCAGGACGAGACCGCGAACTTGATCGCGGGGCCGCGGTACGTGGCCTCGACCTCCTCGCGCGCGCCGCCCCAGATCTCGTAGCCCTGGATGAAGTAGACCGGCACGCCCTTCCGCGGTCCGTACTGGGCCTGCGCCTCGGCGGTCCGCCAGTAGGTGGCGATCGTGACGTCGGCGTCGGGGACATGGCGCTCGGCGAGGCTGGGCACGATCTTGAGCGCCACGTCGAGGTCGAACCAGGCCACGCGGCGGTTGGCCAGCAGGTAGCGTCCGAGCGCGGCCAGTCGCTGGCGCGGCGAGCGACGCGGCGCCGGGCCCGGCCATTCGGTCGGAGCCACGATCGTGACGGCGTGGCCGCGAGCGCCGAGGCGATTGGCGTACTCGAAGATGATGCGGTTCCCGCCGCTGATGGCGAGCCCGGGCACCAGGAAGTTAATCCGCACGTGGCCTCGTCGCGGCCCCGATCGCCCCGGGCCTCATGCGGTCCCGCCGTGGTCGCGCACGTACGTGGACAGAACGTCGTTCCAGCGCCGCTGCGCGCGCAGGATGCGCTCGATGACCTCGCGGAAGACGCCGTGGCCGCCGGCGGCGCGCGTCACGAGCTGGGCGACGGCCTTGACCTCGTCGGCGGCGTCGGCGACGGCCACCGCCAGTCCCGCGCGCTGCAGCGCGGGAATGTCGAGGAGGTCGTCGCCGATGTAGGCGGCCGCCGTGCACGGCAGGTCGAACTGCGCGCACAGCGCCTCCAGCGCCTCGCCCTTGCGGCGGGCGCCGAGCACGACCACGTCCACCCCGAGCTTGTCACCGCGCGTCTTGGCGATCGGGCTGGTCTCGCCCGTGATCATGGCGGTCCGCAGCTTCGCCTGGCGGGCGAGCGCCACGGCCACGCCGTCTCGCGTGTGGAAGCTCTTCAGCTCGTCGCCGTGGTCGGACAGGATCATGCGGCCATCGGTGAGGACGCCGTCCACGTCAGTGACGACGAGACGAACGTGACGGGCTCGCGTCGTCCACGATGGCGATCGCGTCATACCGAGTACCTGAACGCGCGCACCGGGCCGGGCAGCGGAGCCTCGGCGTCCTTCGGCAGCGTGGGCAGGATGGCGACGATGCCGGCAAAGAACCAGAACGGCTCCATGATCCGGATGATGATGAAGGAGTTGGAGCCGATCGAATGGACGAGGAGGCCGATCGTGGCGGCCACGAATCCGATCGCCAGGCCTCGGTCCTCGGGATCCTCGAGCCGCCGCGCCGCGGTGAGGCCGACCCGGAACACCGCCCACAGCAGCGCCAGGAACACCACCAATCCGACCACCCCGGTCTCGACCAGCGTACGGGCGTACTGGGCGTCGATGAATCGAAAGCCGGTGACGCCGTACCCGAACAGCGGGCGCTTGGTCCACGCCGCGAAGGCTTCCTGCATCGAGAGCAGGCGCTCGGACGTCGACGGGTCGAACGCGACCTGGCCCAGGCGCACCGTGGCCTGACCGCGCTCGGGCTGGAATGTATAAAGGATGCGCTTCTTGACGGGCTCCGGCACGGCCGTCGTGAGCACGATCGGCGAGACGAGCACCGCCAGGACCAGGGCCCCGACCATGAGCTTTCGACGGCTGGACAGCAGGGCGAGCATCCCGATCGACGGCAACAACGCCAGGTACGATGCCCGTGACAGTGTGAAGACGAAGGGAACCGCCATGAGCCCGATCACGCCGGCGGCCCACGCTCGCAGCTTCAGCCGGTTCGTCTCCAGACCGATGCCGCCGGCGATGGCCATCATCAGCAACAGATAGCCGCCGAACGTGTTCGGCTCCCCCGCTTCACCCTCGAAGGGCGCCGAGACCCGCTGCCCGCTCGGAATCTGGGCGGCGCCGATGATGCTCACCATCGCTGCCGTCGCGAAAGCCGCCATGATCAGGCGCCGGGCCTGCGCGCGGTCGCGGACGTTGTTGACGGTCATGTAGAACACGACGAAGTACTCGACGTACTTGAGCACGTACATGAAACCGACGGCGCTCTTGACCGTGTCCTGCAGGTAACCGAGCGCGGTCGACAGGAACGCGCTCAGGACATAGAAGAGGATCCACGGGTTGAGCGGCGTCTTGACGACGAGGCCGATCTCCTTGTTGACGGCGGTCTTCGCGAACCAGCTCAGCGCGATGGCGATGAGCAGGAGGTCTTCGAGGCGCACGACGATGGTGCGCCGCTCGGCCAGTCCACCGCCGCCGAGGGCGAACTCGGGAGAGAGCAACATCGAGAAGAGCACCAGGTAGAGTCCGGCCTCCGTCTTGAGGAAGACGAACATGAACACGGCGAGCACGCAGGCGGCGACGATGGCGTACTCGAACCGGGCGACCGTGATTCCCTGGGAGACCAGGAAGGTGGCCACCACCAGGAGCACGCCGAAGACGATGACGCGCAGGAGCGGATTGGCCATGATCGAGACGCGGTGGAGCGGCCTACCGGACCCGCACGACGCGGTTCGGTAGGCCCAGTCGGCTCAATTCCTCCGCCTTCTCCTCCGCCTCGGACCGCGAGGCGAAGTTGCCATGGCGGATGACAAATGTGACAGCCTCGCCAGCCTGCACGGCGACGCGGACCGGGTGCCCACGGCCGCGCACACGCTCGGCCAGCTGAACGGCGCCGTGCAGCGGCAGCGGATCACCGACGCGCACCGTCAACGGCTCACCACCCCCGAGGATCATCCCTTCAGGAAACCCTTGCTCTCGCAGTGCCGTGACGAGCTGCTGAGCATCTCGGGCCGTCGGCACGCGCTCGATCAGCACGCCGTAGAGCGCGCCGCCCGTCTGCTGGCGGAAGCGGACGGTCTGATGACCGGCCTGGATCAACTGGCGCTCGACGCCCTCCGCTTCGCCGGCCGTGGGGAACGGCCCGAACTCGACGGCGAAGCGCTCGCCGGGTGGCGTCGCGGTCGCTGGCCGCGGTGCGACGGGCGCTGCCGCGCTGGACCTGGGCGGGCTCCCCGGCGTGGCGACCGCCGGTGTGGTCGCCGCCGACGTGATGACCGTCGGCGTGGTGGCCACTGACTCGTCCGCTGTGGCTGACTGCGTGCTCACGGCGGGAGGCGCGGCGAGCGGCGGGCTCGGAGGCGCCACGAGCGCCGGCGGGAGTGACGACTCGGTCGGCGACGTCGGAGCCGCCGTCGCGTCGCGGCCAGGAGTCACCTCGGCCGGCGCGTCGAGCTTCTTGCGGAGAATCTCGCGCGGCTGCAGGGCCGAACCGAACCATCCCGCCTTCCAGGCCAGAGCTGAGATCAGGGCGACGAGGCCCACCAGCAGCAGGACGCCGCCGATGACGTTGCGGTACTTTCGGCGGGTCTTCGTGCCGGTCGCGACCGTCGCGTCCATCGCCGTGTCGATCGGGAAGTCGTTGCTCTGCTCCGTCGGCACGGTGGGCGCCGTGGACGCGCGATTGTCGCCGCGGAACCGGCCGCGCACGGTATTCCAGATGCGCTCGAGGCGGCTCGGCGTGTTGTCGCCCGGCGTCTCCTCGCCGTAGTAGTGCGTGTAGGCGTAACCGGCGATCTCGGTCTGCACGTCGTTGAGCACGACGCCCCACACCTTCGCGCGGGCCGACTCCAGGTGTGCCTTGGCCCGCTTGAGCACGAGGCGTCCGACCTTGCCCGCCTGGTAGACGAGGATCACGCCGTCGACCTGCGCCGCGACGATCGCGGAGTCGGTGACGGGGAGCACGGGCGGCGTATCGATCAGGACGACGTCGTAGTCTTGGCGGACCTCGGTGAGGAGCTGGGCCATCGCGGGCGTCGACAACAGCTCCGACGGGTTGGCCGGGATGGGACCGGACTCGAGGATGTGCAGATTGTCGAGGCCAGGCGAGGCCATGATGTCTTCCATCTCGAACCGGCCCATCAAGATGTCGGCGACCGTGCGGATGCAGTCCCGCCAGCGCGCGTTCCCGACCAGGACGTCGGACAATCCGGGCTCGCGCTCGATCCCGAAGAACCGGTGGATGCTCGGGCGCCTCAGGTTGGCGCCGATGAGCAGCGTGCGCTGACCGTTCTGGGCCATCGTGAGCGCCAGGTTCACGATGGTCGTCGTCTTGCCTTCCTGCAGGGTGGGGCTGGTGACGACGAGGATCTTGCCCTGCTTCTCCAGGCGCGTGAACTGGATGTTCGTGCGCAGGGTGCGGTAGGCCTCGGCCACCGGCGACTTGGGATCGAAGTGCGTGATGAGGAGCGCGTGGCTCTGGAGCGCCTCCGGCTCCATGTCGGCCAGCGCCGGCCGTCGCTCGACCAGGCGCTGCACCGTCTCACGCGCGTCGATGTGGGGCACGATACCGAGCACGGGCACCTGCAGATACGTCTCGACGTCCTCGATGGTCCCGATGGACGTGTCGAGCGTCTCCTGCACGAAGGCCAGGACGAGGCCGAGCATGAGGCCGACCAGCCCACCGACCACGACCGTATTGAACGTCTCGCCGCCGACCGGCGAGCCCGGCTCGGTGGCGGGCCGGACGATGCTGACCTCCTCCACGCCTTCCGATTCCTTGATCAATGCTTCCTGGTGCTTCGTCTTGAGCAGGGTGAGGAGGTCGTCGTTGACCTTCGCGTCGCGCTGCAACCGCTGCAAGCCGAGCTCGATGGACGGCACCTCACGGTTTTTCTGGAGGAGCTCGCCCATCTGACGGTTGAGGATCTCCTCGCGACTGCGCAGCAGGGCGACCTGGGCGTTGACCTCGCGCCGCATCTCGCTGCGCACCTCGCGTAGCCGGTCGTCGAGCGCCTGCAGGCGGGGATGGCGATCCGTGACTTCCAGCGCCAGGTTGTTGCGCTCGAGCAGCAGCTCGACCTGCGTCGCCTGCAACCGCTGCAGCGCTGGGTTGGCGCTGTCCACGAAGACCCGCTCGGCGACGCTGGCGGCATCGTTGCGGGCCAGGCGCCCCTGGGTCATCTCGAGCTCGGTGCGCTGCTGCCGCGTCTTCTCGATGTCGCTGCGCAGCTGCGTGAAGAGCGAGAGGAGGACCGACGACTCGGCGCCCGGGGAGATGATGCGGTTGGCCTCGCGGAAGGCCCACACCTCTTCCTCGGCGCGCCGGACCCGCCCTTCGACCTCCTTCAACTGGGCTTCGATGAACTTGCGCGCCTCGGTGATGCGTCCGTTGCGCACGGAGCGGTTGTAGTCCCGATAGGCCTCGACGACCGTGTTGGCGAGGTCCCGCGCCTCGCGGGAATTGGTGGACGTCGCGATCACTTCGAGGATGCTGGTGCTCGGCACCCGGCTCGTGCGGATCTTGCCGCCGATCGAGTCGAGGGCGGCCATGTACGACTTCGACTCCTGCACGGCCTCACCGCGCGCGGTCTCGGGCAGCCGGCCGAGGCGGCGGGCGACCTCTTCGAGGATCGGGTAGCTCTTGAGCAGCGTCGCCTGCGTCTCGATGGAGTCGGCGCTGGTGTAGGAGAGGACTTCGACGAGCAGGCCGGACAGGGCGGTCGACTGTTCGAACTTGACCGCCGCCGTCGCCTCGTACACGGGAACTTTCTGGCGGGCGATCCAGAAGCTGAAGAGCGCGACGAGCACGGTGGACGCGAGGATGATGAAGCGGCGGCGCCGGACGATGAGCCAGTAGTCACGGAGGTTCATCTCGTACTGCGCCATTACCGCACCACCTCCAGCCTCATCGCGTCGCCTCCGAGACGGGACCGGTGATGTAGAGGAACGGCGCCTCCGAGAGATCGATCATCTTGGGCGTGGCCAGGCGCTGTCCTTTGGCATCGTATACCTCGACCCGCGGACGTAGCGGATGATTTCGGTTCACCGCGATCACCCGCCCGACTTCACCGGTGTTCAGCCGCACGATCGTGCCGGGCGGGAAGACCGAGATCTCGCTGAGCAGCGCCTTGATGAGCGGCGGCGGAAACGATTCGTTCTTCGAGCGCACGATCTCGCGCACGGCCTCGTGCGGCCGCAGCCCTGGACGCAGTGACGGCGGCGCCGTGAGCCCGGTGTAGGTGTCGACGAGACCCAGGATCTTCGAGTACGGATGCACATTGCCGCCGGCGAGGCCCTGCGGGAACCCCTGCCCCTGCTCGCGTTCGTGGTGTTGCAGCACCGCGTCCACGAGTCCCTCGAACGGCGGCGTCCAGCGCCGAACGATCTCGGCGCTGAGCCGGGGGTGCGAGCGATATTGCATCAGCTCCTCAGCACTCAGCGTGTCGAGCCGGCGCAGCATGGCCGCCGGGAGTTGCCACAGCCCCACGTCGATCAAACAACCGGCCAGCCCGAGCTGAACGAGGTGCGCGCGGTCGTATCCCACGTTGGCGCCGAGGCGAACGGCCAGGATGGCAACGCACGCCTGGTGGAACGCGAGATAGTCGTGGCCGCCCGGCACGGTCGGCGCGTTGGCCGCCCAGAAGAGCTCACCCGAGGCCGCCAGTGAATCCACTACCCGGCCGACGAGGTGCATCAGCGCGTCCCACGACGGCGATTGCGCCGAGCGGACGCGATCGCGCACCGCCTCCAGCACGGTCTGCAGCTCGTCGAAGAGGGCGATCGCATCGGTCGGCGTCTCGGCCGAGGTCGGCGGCGCTTCCACGGGTGCCGCCGGGGCCTGACGCAGAGTGACGCGCGCGGCGGACCGGACCTGGGCAGGCGGCTCAGGCGGCTTCCCTTCGGCGGCGGGCAGCGACGGCGCACGGGAAGCGGGCGGAGGCGCGGGCGGCGCCGAGGCCGGCGCGCCCGGCTTGGCGCCGCGGACGAGGTCGCTCATGCGCACCATCAGCCGGCGCCCACCTTGTCCTTGATCACCTCGGCGATGATCCGCTCGTCGATCGTCGTGGCCTTCTTGGAGTAGCCGACCAGCAGGGCGATGTCGCAGATGTTGTTGATCTCCCGCGGCGTGCCCCGCGTGAAGTCGAAGATGAGCTTCACGGCCGCCTCGGTGAAGATCGGCCGCGATTGACCGGCCATCTGCAGGCGGTGGGCGATGTAGGCGGCGGAGTGCGCGTCGTCGAGCGTGTTGAGGTGATAGCGGATGGCGATCCGCTGGTCGAGGTGCTTGAGCCGCCGCACCTTCGCCGCCAGCTCGGGCGAGCCGATCAGCAGCAGCGTGACGAGGAAGCGGTCGTCGGTCTGGAAGTTGAGCAGCAGCCGCAGCTCCTCGAAGACGGCGTCGTCGTCGATGAGCTGCGCTTCGTCCACGATGATGACGGTGTCGCGCCCGGCCTGGAAGTTGCGAAAGAAGACGTCGTTGAGTTGATGGAGCAGGTCGGTCTTCGTCGTACCCTGCGACTCGATGCCGAGCTGGTAGAGCACTTCGCGCAGGAGATCGGTCGCTGTCCAGCTCGGGTTGGTCAGCAGCCCGATCTCGTAGCGCTCGGCTTCCACGCGCTGGATGAGCGCGCGCGAGAGCGTCGTCTTGCCGCAGCCGTACTCGCCGGTCAGCAGGGCGCAGCCCTTCCGCTGGCGCAGCGCGTACATGAGACGGATCAGGGCCTCGTCGTGCTCCGGCGACAGATAGAAGAACTTCGGGTTCGGCGAGTTGTCGAAGGGTTGCTCTTTGAGGCCCCAGTACGTTTCGTACATGTCGCTATTTGCGGTTCGTGTTGAAGATGAAGTACAGGCCGGTGTACGCCGTGGCCAGTCCGGCGAGGGCCGACGCGATGGTGAGGTAGTCCTGATACCAGCGCACCGCCACCTCGGGCACGGTCACCACCGCGCCCGGCTCGAGCGGCGGCGCCTCGGCCAGCAGGTAGGAGCGGCCGCTGGGGAGCGTGACCGTCGCCCCTTGGAACCGCGCCCGAACGGTGGGCCCGCCGGCGATCGCCACGTACTCGCGCGCCGTCAGGTCGGTCCGGAAATCGACGGCGCCCGGCGTCCGCACTTCGCCGAGGACGTACACCTTGTCCTCGGCCACGGGCACCGTGAACACGTCGGCGTTCTCCAGGAGAATGTTCTGGGTCTCGTCCTTCTCGACGAGCAGGCGATGCAGGTCGATCGGGATGCGCTGGCGTGGGCCACCATCCCCGGTGCGATCGATGGCCGCCAGGCGGAGGTCGGCAAAGGCGGCGATGCCGCCGGCCCGAGCGACCAGATCCTTCACACGATCACCGTGCGCGAGCTCGAACCGCTGGACGATCGTCGGCTTCCCGGCGGTCGTCGTTCGACTGCTTTCGGCCGTTCCGTTCAGGGCTCCGCGCGCTTCGACCACGTCCTGCAGCAGCGTGAGCGACGGGACGAAGAGCTGGTCGCCCGCAGCCAGCGGAACGTCGGCCGGACGCGCCAGCGCCTTGGTCAGGTCGACCGTGATCGTCTCCTTGCGGCCGCCGGGCAGGAGCCGCGTGAGCCGCGCCTCCGTTGGCGCAGCGCTCTGGGAAAGGCCTCCGGTGACGTCGAGGAGGTCCCGGAGCGACGCGCGCGGGCCGATCTCGTAGTCACCAGGCCGGCGCACGGCCCCGGCCAGCGTGATGAAGGGGCCGCGAGGAGGCACGTGGACCGCCATGCCTTCCTCGACGAACGGATTCTGCGAGAGATCGCCGCGCATCTCGAAGCGAAGGAGATCGATCTCGACCGTCGACTTGCCGCGCGTGACCTCGACGCGGCGCAGGCTGCCACGCGGCGTAATGCCACCGACGGCGAGGATGATCTCGTGGACGCGGCGAACGGCCGAAGCCTGGATGGCTCCGGGCCGATCGACCTCACCCGACAGGACGATCTCGAAGCAACGGGCCGTGACGACGGCCAGCGAAATCTCGCCGAAGCGGAAGAGCTGGCGTGCATGATCCGCGACGCGTCGGTTTACCTCTCTCAGGCTGAGGCCGCCGATCTTGACGGTCCCGATCGGGGGGATGCTGATCACGCCCTCGGGGTCGACCACGAGCTGCTGGCGGGTGACGTCGAGCCGACCGACGAACTGGACCTCGACCACGTCACCCGGGCCGACTCGATAGTCGGGTCCAGATACGATGCGGCCGACGCCTGTGCCGGTGCCTCCCTGAAAGCAGGGGTCCGGGCGGACGGTGGGGCCGCCGGGAGTTTTCACCAGGGTGTCCGAGGGGGTGGCGAGCGCGGGCATCGGCTGACTCTGCGGAATCCCGGGCGCCCTGGGCTCGGGTGCCGTCCCGGGTTGGGCAGCCGTCAGTGATGGGGCGAGGAGACAAACGATCAGGACGACGCAGAGCGCTTCCCGTAATGAACAGTGCCTTTTATGACGGCAGGCGGCGTCGAACAATATGTCATTCTCGCTTTTTCGTCGAAAGAGGGTCAAGAAAAATGCACAAGTTTTGCAATACTTTCCTTGACACTTGGCCCCGGCGACGCCTATGATCCGGCCGCACTAGGACGTTTGGGACCTGGTGGCGCTATGACGCTCAGATCAGCGCGTGGCCTCGTCGCCCTCGCGGTCGTTTTCGCGAGTATCGGCGCCGGGTTCTGGCTCCATGCGATTTGGACGACCAGGCGAGGTCCCGAGCCGTCGGTTGCCCATCCGTTGAACACCGCAGACGCCCTCCAGGCGGCGTTCGTAACCGTGGCCGAGAGGGTCCGGCCAGCCGTGGTCCACATCGGGACCGTGCAGGTTGCGCGGGCGCGGCGCCCCTCGGCGTCACCCGGGCCGTTCGCCGACGATCCCCTCCTCAAGGAGTTCTTCGATCAGTTCTTCGGCCCCCGAAGCCCGGGGAACCGAGGGGAGTTCCATCAGCCCGGGCTGGGGTCGGGGGTCATCGTGGACTCGCGGGGCTACGTCCTCACCAACTTCCACGTCATCAAGGGTGCCGACGGTGTCATCGTCCGGCTCAGCTCGAAGCGTGAGTATCGTGGGCGAATCGTCGGCACCGACGCCAAGACCGACCTCGCCGTGGTGCGGTTCGAACCGGAAGCCGAGGTCACCGTGGCCACCCTCGGCAATTCTGACGCCCTCCGTGTCGGAGAGTGGGCCGTGGCGATCGGCAACCCCTTCGGCCTCGATCAGACCGTCACCGTCGGCGTCGTCAGCGCGACAGGCCGCGCCGATGTCGGAATCGCGAGCTACGAGAACTTCATCCAGACCGACGCATCGATCAATCCCGGGAACTCAGGCGGGCCGCTCCTCAATCTTCGCGGGGAGGTCATCGGGATCAACACGGCGATCGTGGCCACCGGCCAGGGTATCGGCTTCGCCATTCCCGCCAACATGGCCAAGCGCATCGTCAATCAGCTCATCGATCGCGGCAAGGTCACGCGGGGCTGGCTCGGGGTGGCCGTGCAGCCGTTGACGCCGGAGCTCGCCCAGGCGCTCGGCATGAAGCTGGCCAAGGGGGCGGTGGTCTCGCGCGTGTATCCATCGAGCCCGGCGGCGGCCGCCGAGCTCCACCAGAACGACGTGATTCTCACGTTCGACGGTGTGACCGTCGAGGACTACAACCACCTGCACCGGCTGGCCGCCGAGACAGAGGTCGGGCGCACGGTGAAGCTCGGCATCGTCCGCGACAAGCAGTCGCGGACGGTCGACCTCAAGGTGAGCGAGGCGCCCGACACGCCGACGGCCGGGCGCTGATTTCAGGCCACGAACGGCGGGATCGGCGGAATCTCCAGCTGTCGCGTCCGGACCTGCTTCACGCCTGGCACGTCGCGGGCGACGTCGACAGCGCGCTCCAGCGCCGTCGTTCCCTCCAGCGTGACGACACCACCCTGCGCCTCGACCGTGAACCGATAGCGGCGCGTCTCCGAATGCATGGCGAGGCCGACCTGCACGCGCGAGGCGAGTGCACGCGATGCCACCACCTGGCGGCCGGCGTCCGTGGTGGCCAGGTTCGGATGACGGGCGACGCGTTCGATCATCTCGACCGCCGCGTCGTAGGAAAGCTTCTCGGTGTTGATGACGATCTCGTAGAGCGACGGGTCGGCGATGTCCACCTCGTAGAGATAGCGCATGCGCCCCGCCCGCTCGCTGTCGTCCCGCCGCACGAAGTCGGTCGCCGCCCGCTGCGTGGGCATCTCGCCCGTCACCTCGGCCGTGCGCTTCATCCATTGCCGGACGCGCTGCTCGAACGGCGCGACCATGCGCACGCGCAGGACGTGCGGGATCCCGCGCAGCAGCCACTGGCCACCGCGACCGATGAGGACGGCGTTGTCGCCCTCGGCGAACTCGAGGAGCGTCGTCTGGAGAATCGTGATGTAGTGCCGCGTCTCGGCGTCGAAGCGCTCGAACAGCGTCGGCTTCGATTCATCGAGATGCGACAGCTTCTCCTCGGCCAGGCCGTAGCGCCGGACCGCGTCCTGGATCAGCTCCTGATCCACGTAGCGGTAGCCGAGCCGCTTCGCCAGGCTCATGCCGATCTCGGGCCCGCCTGCTCCCATCTCGTGGGAAATCGTGATGACGGCCATGGGTCACCCCCGCCGGAACTTGTCCTTGAGCGCCGTAGGAGCAATCGCGATCCGTTTGCCGCTCACGTCGTCCAGCACGTACACCTCGTCGATGAGCGAGCCACTCGCGAAGACCTCGAAGACCCCGAGCGCGGCCTCCAGCGTCGCGTCGGGGCGCGCCGCCATCAGCCGCTCGACTTCGGCAACGGGAATTCGAGCCATCAGCGTTGGGGCCGGAAGCGTACCCCGAAGGCCACCGGTCGGCAAGGCACCCGACCTGGCTAGAAATCGGCATGGACCGCGTCCTGGAACCCGAGGTGATGGCCGATCCCCGACAGGCTCTTGCCTACGCTCGAGCCGACTTTGGCGAGGTCAATCAGCGCTTCGTCGACGAGCTCGTGGCGCGCCACCCGATGCCTGCCCACGCTCGTGTCGTGGACCTCGGCTGCGGCCCCGCCGACATCCCGATTCGCCTCGCGGCCGCGTTGCCGCGCTCCCAGATCGTCGCGGTGGACGCCTCGATACCGATGCTCGCCCTGGGGCTCGAGGCGCTGAGGCAGCGACCGCCTCGGGTCAGCCTGATCTGTGCCCGGCTTCCGCACCTGCCATTCGCCGATCGTGGCTTCGATGCCGTGATCTCGAACAGCCTGCTCCATCACCTGCCGGAACCGGCCGTGTTGTGGCGCGACGTCGCGCGGCTCGTGCGCCCGGGCGGCGTCGTGCACGTGATGGATCTGTTCCGCCCGAGATCAGTGAACGAGGCGCACGACATCGTGGAGGAGGCGGCGGGCGACGAGGATCAGGTCCTGAGGGACGACTTCTTCAACTCACTCCTGGCGGCGTTCTCCCCGGAGGAAGTGCGACACCAGCTCGCCGAGGGCGGACTCGGTCACCTCGCTTGCGCCGTCGTCAGCGAGCGCCATCTCCTGGTGTCCGGGCGCCGCTGACTAGTGAGAAGTCAGCCGGCCGGCGCCAGCGCAGGCGCGCGATCGAGCTCAGCGGCCGAGACGAAGGAATAGGCGGGCGCGGGCCCGGTCGGCACGACCGCCAGTCCTGCCGCCCGCGAGGCGACCGGGGCGATGCGCGCGAGAAACGCGGGAACTTCGTCACGAGGCACGAGGAACGACAACGACGCCGCGACATTCGTGGGATTGGCGGCCGGCCGATATCGCCAGTGCGGAAGCGCCGCGCGCTCGATGAGTCGCTCGGCGAGGCTTCTCAGATGTGGCCCATCGACGCCCGCGTCGAGGCGGAGGAGCCGGACGGTCATCTCCACGGCGCCTCGAACGGCCACGAGCGCCGCACGCAACTCCCGTGCTCGCGCTTCCACCCAGCTCTGCAGATCGACGACGGCCGTGCCGAACGGAAACGGTACGACCGCCTCGGCATCCATCAACGACGCGACGACGTCGTCGTGAACGGCCTGGCTGCGGAGCGTGCGAGCCAACGGGCTCGTGACGGGACTGACGATGAGGACGAGATCGTGAATACTCTGAGCGACGACCGACCCGCCTCCCACACCGGCCGCCGGTGGACGCCACCGTCGAGGGACACGGTCCACGAGAGCGTAGACATACGACTGTCCTGAAGAACGTCGGGACAGCACCTCGACCATCGTTGCCTCCTGCCCGGGAAGGCGTGGCGTGGACCGCGTGGATATGGTCGACGGTACAGGCGGCAGCACCCGAGGTCAAGCGGCTATAATGGGCGACGTCGTGCTGACGCGGAGAGCGTTTACGCGTCGTGTCGTTGTCGTGGCGGCGTTCGGGGCGATCGCGTCGTGGCTGGCTTCGGCGGCGGCGAGTGCGCTCGTGCCGCACCTTCCCGACGGCGTTCCCGACGTCGAACGCGCGCGGGTGGCCCGGCTGGCTGAGAGCGCCGACGTCGCCACGCGCGTCGACGCCGTGCCGTTCGTCGCACGCCTCCCCGTGTTCGAATACCTGCTCGATCATCCAGAGTTCGCCACTCACCTCACGCGCATGCTGCGCCTCGCGCGGTATCGCATCTGGCAGACGCCGAGGGGACTCTATCTCGACGACGGCTGGGGCGGAACAGGCTACTTCTGGGTCGTGTACGCCGGGAACGGCACACGACTCATGCGAGCGCGCGGTGAGTTCAAGCAGACGCTGATGCCGACGATCCAGGGCGAGGCCGTCACGATGATCGAATACGAAGCGACGCCGGCCCCCGACGGGAAGAGTCTCATTCGCAGCACGGTCAGCGGCTACGTCAAGCTCGACAGCCGCTTCATGGCGATCGCGATGAAAATGGCCAGCGGTGCCGCCCAGCGCAAGGCCGACCTCGAGGCGCGCCGGCTCATGAAGACCTTCGCGCGCGCGAGCCAGGCCATCGACGAAAATCCCGCGGGAGTCTACGAGCAGCTTCGGCAGCGGCCCGACGTTCCACAGCGCGAGCTGGAAGAGTTCGGGCGGCTGCTCAGCGTCCGGTAAGCACCCGCGACCGCTGCAGCGCGACCTCGGCTTCGGCATGACGGCCCTGAGCCGTCAGCGCGCGGGCAAGTCGCGCGTGGGCGGCCGCGTGATCGGCCTTGATCTCGAGAACGCTACGAGCCGCCCGCTCCAGTTCCGACCAGCGGCCCTGCGCCTCCAGCGCCGTCCAGAGGTCGAAGTGTGCACGCGCGAGATCGGGGTCGAGGTGGAGGGCTTGCTGCAACACCTCTTCGGCCTCGGCCGGGCGATCCTGGGCGAGCAGCACGGCGCCGAGGGCCGCATGGGCACGGGCCGACACCGGCTTCAACGCAAGCGCTGCGCGATACGCCTGCTCGGCCTCGACGTGACGACCCCGTTCGCTCAGGAGCTCGCCCAGGTCGCAACGCGCGCGAACGTAACTGGGCTTCAGCCGTATCGCCTCCAGGAACGCGGCCTCCGCTTCGTCGTGTCGCTCCTGCCAGTAGAGCGCGACGCCGAGGCCACGATGGAGCGACGGATGATCGGGGCGATGGGCCAGCGCCAGTCGGTAGGCGGCTTCCGCCTCGCCATGGCGACCCTGGCGGCCGAGGCTCAGGGCGAGATTCGCACGCACGCGAATGTCGTCAGGTCGCAGGGCCAGGGCCTCGCGTAGCGCCGCCTCCGCCTCGGCGTGACGACCCTGGCGGCCGAGGGCGACCCCGAGCTCGTAACGGAGCTCGCCGTCGTCGCCACGGACCGTGATCGCCTGCCGCAACGCGGCCGTCGCGCCGGCATAATCACCGAGCGTTCCCAGCGCCTGGCCGTAAGCGGCATGAAAGTCGGCATCGCTCGGGTGGAGGCGCAGCGCCTCGGCGTACGTCGCCGCCTCCTCGGAAAAGCGGCCCTGGCGACGATAGATCGCACCGAGCGCGCGATAGGGCGCGCTCGTGTGCGAACTCAGACGCAGCGCTTCACGCAGAGCGGCGATGGCGGCTCCGTGGTGGCCCCGGCGATCGAGCACGGTGCCGAGGTGATAGTGCGCGTCGGCGTCTCGGGGATCCAGTCGCACCGCTTCGCGCAGCGCGGCCTCGGCCTCGCCGTAGCGATGACGACGCTTGAGCACGAGGCCGAGCTTGCGATGGAGGCTGGCATCGGCCGGACGGAATCGGAGCGCGTCGCGGTAGGCGGCCACCGCTTCGCGCAAGCGGCCGAGACGCTCCAGGGCCACGCCGAGGCCGACGTGGGCGCGCGTGAGATCGGGCTGTCGTTGCACGGCTTCGCGCCAGGCCTCGACCGCTTCCGCGCAACGGCCCTGCTCGAAGAGCGACGCGGCCAGATCGGCGTGCGTGTCAGCGGAGTCCGGCGTCCGGCGGAGCGCGTCACGGTGGATCGCCTCCACGGCCGTGCTGCGACGCTGGCGTTGCAGCACCGTGGTGAGATTCGCGCGAGCCGTGGCGTCGTCGGGCCGGAGTCGCAGGGCTTCACGAAGCGCGGACTCGGCGGCCGCCCAGTCGCCCTGGCGCTCGAGCGAGAGTCCGAGATTGACGTGAGCGCGGACGAAATCGGGATGGAGGCGGACGGTCTCACGGAAGGAAGACGCGGCATCGGCGAAGCGTCCCTGCTCGAACAGCGCGACGCCGAGCTCGTAGTGCAGCGAGGAGAGCTCGGGACGACTGACCAGGGCATCGCGCACGATCGCTTCGGCGTCGCCGGCGCGGCGCAGTCGCCGGAGCACCAGCGCCAGGTCGAGGCATGCCTTCACGTCGTCGGGGCGCAGGTTCAGCGCCTCTCGCAGCGCCGCTTCGGCATCGACGAAACGGCCCCCGTGCAACGCCGCGCGTGCCCGAGCGTACCAGGCGGCGAAGTCGCTCATCCGATGCGGGAGTATACCTAATCACGAAACCTCTTCTGCCGGATTCCGATTTGGCCGTACCATCGAAT